>OLHZ01000010.1_pt1 | contig 24348 bp, 21 predicted proteins | sample 1609381 | NCBI WGS metagenome assembly OLHZ01 (sample SAMN05416788, study PRJEB24817) | seawater metagenome | isolation source: Sea water | place: Canada:Atlantic | collected 2013-11
GTGCAATACCTAACTCGCCAGCAACACCTGATGCAAAAACCATAGCAACTTCACCAGAAAATATCTCTGTTTCAGCACTTACAATGTCACATTGAATAGAACTCATATCTTGCTCCCTAGCTTATTAGGCTGCTTTCTCTTCCATAGCTTTAGCTTTTTCGATCACTTCATCGATAGTACCAGCCATATAGAACGCTTGTTCTGGAAGATCATCATATTCACCTTCAATAATACCTTTAAATCCTCGTATTGTCTCAGCCAAAGAAACATATTTACCAGGAGATCCAGTAAAAACTTCAGCAACGAAGAAAGGTTGTGAAAAGAATTTCTCAACTTTACGTGCACGGTATACAGTCTGTCTGTCTTCTTCTGACAATTCGTCCATACCAAGAATCGCGATGATGTCTTTCAATTCTTTGTAACGCTGCAGAACCGTTTGCACGCCGTTCGCCGTGTCGTAATGCTCGTTTCCAATTACCAAAGGATCCAACTGACGCGAGGTAGAATCCAATGGATCCACCGCCGGGTAAATACCCAGTGAAGCGATATCACGCGACAGTACAACTTTCGCATCCAAGTGAGCGAAGGTTGTTGCAGGTGATGGGTCAGTCAAGTCATCCGCAGGTACGTATACCGCTTGGATTGACGTAATAGAGCCATCTTTTGTTGATGTGATTCTTTCTTGGAGGGCGCCCATTTCCTCAGCAAGTGTAGGCTGATAGCCCACCGCTGAAGGCATACGGCCAAGTAGGGCTGATACTTCTGTGCCCGCTAGTGTGTAACGATAGATGTTGTCGATAAACAACAGTACGTCACGACCTTCATCGCGGAAGTCTTCCGCCATGGTGAGTCCGCTTAGAGCAACACGCAGTCTATTGCCAGGAGGCTCATTCATCTGACCGTAGACCATCGCTACTTTAGATTCGCCTTCTAGGTCGATTACTTTTGATTCCTGCATCTCGTGATAGAAATCGTTTCCTTCACGAGTACGCTCACCTACACCCGCGAACACTGACAAACCACTGTGCTCGGTTGCGATGTTGTTAATGAGCTCCAACATATTTACCGTCTTGCCTACACCAGCACCACCAAATAGACCAACCTTGCTGCCCTTTGCGAAAGGACAGATTAAGTCGATTACCTTGATGCCTGTTTCCAACAATTCGTTAGAGCTAGCCAGCTCTTCATAAGTAGGCGCTTTGCGGTGAATCGGCATACGCTTCTTCTCACCGATTGGTCCACGCTCGTCGATTGGCCGACCCAGTACATTCATGATGCGACCAAGTGTTTCAACACCGACTGGTACAGAAACAGGAGCGCCGGTATCTGAAACTTCAAGCCCACGACTCAGACCCTCAGTACTACCAAGCGCAATCGTTCTAACTACGCCATCGCCTAGTTGCTGCTGCACTTCTAGCACGATGTCTGTGTTGCTGACTTCTAGTGCGTCATAGATAGAAGGCACTCCATCGCGTCCAAATTCTACGTCGATTACAGCACCAATGATTTGTACGATTCGGCCGCTACTCATGTCCGGTTCCTTAATCTCTTAATTTTTTATCTAAACTTTTTAATGACGCTGAATATTCGCGCCGCTAATTCCTGTTAACTATACTGCTGCAGCTCCGCCAGCTATCTCAGATAGCTCTTGGGTAATTGCCGCTTGTCGAGCCTTGTTATAAACCAACTCTAAGTCATCAATAATATCGCCTGCGTTGTCGGTTGCGCTCTTCATTGCAACCATCCTCGCGGCTTGCTCACAGGCATTGTTCTCAACTACCGCCTGAAAAACTTGTGATTCGATATATCTCAATAGCAAACCATCTAGCAACTCTTTCGCATCGGGCTCATACAAATAGTCCCAATGGTGTTGCATGTCTTCATCTTCTGAAGGAAGCAATGGCAACAACTGCTCGATAGTCGGCTGCTGCGTCATGGTATTAATGAAGGTATTACTAACAACCATCAACTGATCAATTTCGTTATTGTTGAATTTTTCCAACATCACACGAACAGAGCCAATTACATCGGCTACTTCCGGTGCATCGCCGATGCTATCAACCGCAGCAACTACATTGCCTCCGTAGTTGTTAAAGAAGCGTGCAGCCTTCTTACCAATCACACAAAAGTCGATCTCAACATTGCTGTCGTTAAACCCTTTCATCGAGGACACGGCAGCTTTAAAAACATTAATGTTCAATCCGCCGCACAAACCTCGGTCAGAAGAAACAATAATATAACCAACACGTTTTACTTCACGTGTATCGAAATAGGCGTGTCTATATTCCGGTGTTGCATTGGCGATGTGGCCGATCACCGAGCGGATACGATGAGCATAGGGCTTACCAAGTGTCATGCGCTCTTGAGCTTTACGCATTTTACTTGCCGCTACCATTTCCATCGCGCCGGTGAGACTCTGAGTACTCTTAATACTCGAAATCTTGGTGCGTATTTCTTTTCCGCCAGCCATTGCTTACAGCCTCTTTATTATATTGCCTTGCTGACTACCAAGTCTGTGTGGACTTGAATTTATCGATTGCCGCTTTAAACTGAGCGCCAATGTCGTCGTTGTAGTCGCCTGTATCGTTGATCTGTTTTATCAGATCAGCATGCTCACTGTTCATATAAGCAAGCATCGACGCTTCGAAGTCCAATATCTTGTTCAGCTCGATGTCTATCAGATAGCCTTCGTTCGCCGCGTAAATAGAGATGCCCATCTCCGCGATCGACATTGGCGTATATTGCTTCTGCTTCATCAATTCTGTAACTCGCTGACCGTGCTCTAGCTGTGCTCGAGTCGCATCATCAAGGTCAGAAGCGAACGCTGCAAAGGCAGCCAATTCACGATATTGAGCTAGCGCTATACGTACGCCGCCGCCCAGCTTCTTAATAATCTTAGTTTGCGCAGCACCACCCACACGCGACACCGAGACACCCGGGTTCATCGCAGGGCGAATGCCTGAGTTAAATAGGTCTGTTTCCAGGAATATCTGGCCATCTGTAATCGAAATTACGTTGGTTGGTACAAACGCCGAAACGTCACCAGCCTGAGTATCGATTATAGGCAATGCCGTCAAAGAGCCTGTCTTACCCTTCACTTCACCGTTTGTGAATTTTTCTACGTAGTTAACGTTCACTCTCGAGGAGCGCTCCAAAAGACGGGAGTGCAAGTAGAAAACGTCACCAGGATAGGCTTCACGGCCCGGTGGTCTTCTTAATAGTAGGGAGATCTGTCTATAAGCCCAAGCTTGCTTAGTCAGGTCATCATAGACGATCAATGCATCTTCGCCGCGGTCACGGTAATACTCACCCATCGTGCAACCCGAGTAAGGCGCGATGAATTGCATGGATGCAGGATCAGATGCCGTCGCCGCTACGACGATGGTGTATTCCATGGCGCCATGCTCTTCCAAGCGATTTACCACGTTGGCTACAGATGAAGCCTTCTGGCCAATCGCTACGTAGACGCACTTAACATTCTTGCCTTTCTGGTTGATGATCGCGTCGATCGCTACCGCAGTCTTTCCTACTTCACGGTCGCCAATAATAAGTTCACGCTGGCCCCTGCCGATTGGGACCATGGAGTCGATAGATTTCAATCCTGTCTGTACAGGCTGGTCAACTGACTGTCTTTCGATTACGCCCGGCGCTATTTTTTCAACCGCGTCGGTCATTGTTGTTTCAACTGGGCCTTTACCATCGATAGGCTTGCCTAGTGCATCAACAACGCGTCCTTCTAATTCAGGGCCAACCGGGACTTCCAAAATTCGCTTCGTACAGCGACAAGTTTGACCTTCGCGCAGTGAAAGATAGTCGCCTAAAACAATAGCGCCTACAGAGTCACGCTCAAGGTTAAGCGCCATTCCGTATACGCCACCTTCAAATTCGATCATTTCACCGTACATCACATCGGCAAGGCCGTGGATACGAATAATGCCGTCAGATACGCTGACGATAGTACCTTCGTTCTTTGACTCAACAGACACATCGAGCTTGTCGATCCGTTGCTTAATAATGTCACTGATTTCGGATGGATTCAGTTGTTGCATGCTTATTTCCTTGTTCCTGACCTGCTCAGGAATTCATTGATTCAGCTAATTTGGATAACTTTCCGCGTACTGAGCTGTCGATAACATTGTCACCCGCTCTAATTACAGCGCCGCCGATCAAGCTTTGGTCGACATTGGTAGTCAATAGTATTTCACGCTTAAGACGGTCTTTGAGAGCTTGCGCTAGCTTGTTTGAAACATCTGAACTAATTTCAAAAGCTGTTGTGATCTCAACATCAACCGACATTTCCTGTTGTGCTTTCAGTGCTTCAAACAGTGAAGAAATTTCTGGCAGCAAAATCAGGCGCTTGTTCTCAGCAAGTAGGGCTACAAAGTTCTTGCCCTTCTCATTGAGTTCATCGCCGCATACACCAATGAAGGCGTCGGCAATTTGGTCCGACGACAACGATGGGGAGCTCAGTATGCTGCTCACCCCAGACTGCTCGGCCACGGCCGCCGATAGAGCGATCATGCTGGACCACTTATCCAGTGCACTATCCTGCAAAGCAGTTTCAAACGCCGCCTTCGCATAAGGTCTTGCTAATGTGATTAGTTCTGCCACTGTCTAGTTTCTCAAAGCTCGGAAGCTAATTTGTTCAACATATCTTCGTTGGCGGCTTGGTTGATCGAGCCTTCCAGGATCTTCTCGGCACCAGCGATTGCTATCGCAGATACCTGAGCGCGTAGAGCTTCTTTCGCTCTATTCACTTCCTGTTCGATATCAGCCTGAGCGCCAGCAATAATTCGCTTGGCCTCTTCTTTGGCTTTATCTTTTGCTTCGTCAACAATCTGTGAGCCACGCTTATTAGCAAGGTCGATAATGCCAGCTGCCTCAACCTTCGCAACTTTAAGCTGATCCGTAGACTTAGCTTGCGCCAGTTCCAGATCCTTCTCAGCTCGAGTCGCTGCTTCTAAGCCGTCTGCGATTTTCTGCCGACGCTCTTCCATAACATTCATGAATAGAGGCCAGACATATTTCGCGCAGAACCACCAGAAAACGAAGAACGCTACCGATTGCCCGATAATAGTTAATGTAATATCCACCGCGATCTCCCGCTATTAGATGTCTAGCTTAGCCTGCTAACTGGCCTAGGTAAGGGTTGGCAAAGGTAAACCACATGCCGATACCAATACCAATCATAGTTACCGCGTCGATAAGACCGGCTACCAAGAACATGCTGGCCTGTAATTTAGGAGCTAGCTCCGGCTGACGAGCAGAACCTTCTAGGAACTTCCCTCCTAAAATACCGAAACCAATCGCCGTTCCGAGTGCGCCCATTCCCAGTACAAGCAGTACGCCCAATACCGTATTCGCTAATATCAATTCCATCTTTTCCTCCAGGTTTTCTTTAGTTCAGATCAATCTTAATAAAATGTAAAAATTAGTTTAATGGTCGCCGTGTGCTGGCTCATGAGCCGCATTCAAATACACAATCGTTAGCATCATGAAGACGAATGCCTGCAGCGGCACAACCAATAGGTGAAACACTGCCCAGACAAAATGCGCAGGTAACTGATAAGCACCCAGCAGTCCGGAAATGAGCAAGAACAACAATTCCCCCGCATACATATTTCCGAACAATCGCAGCCCTAGTGAAACCGGCTTCGCAAATAGGGTGGGTATTTCAATAATAAGGTTAAACGGCAGCATCCATTTACCGAAGGGATGGAAGGCGAGCTCACTTAGAAAGCCGCCAAGGCCCTTGTTCTTAACACTGTAGTAAAGAATTAGAAAGAAGACGCTGATCGACATACCCATGGTGATGTTCGGGTCTGTTGTTGGCACAACCTTGAAGGACATATGCTCCAAGCCCCACAGGCCACCTACCGCCATCGCAATCTCTGGTAACCAATCAACTGGCACCAGGTCCATCATGTTCATCAATATGATCCAGACAAAGACCGTCAAACACAGCGGGCCCACGTGAGGATTCTTGTAGTTAAAGCCCGAGTTAACTTGGGATTCTACGAATTCGAAGATGCTCTCAACAAAGTTCTGAATGCCGCTTGGCACGTCTGAAGTTGCGCGCAAACCAATGTAGCGAAAGAAAAATAAGAAGGCAGCGCCTATAAACAGTGACCAGCCCATAGTGTCGACATGTATAGACATGAAACCCATTGAGACAGCTTCTTCAGGCGTGTGGGCAAGGCCCCAGTGACCATCTGGAAATTTACCGTAGGTCAAATAGGATAAATGGTGGGTAATGTATTCCTGAACAGTCTGGCCTTCTGCGCCATGTTCAGCGGCTGCGTGTGCCGCGTCTGCTAACTCTGCCATTTATATTCTCTAAGCTCATTAGAGCTTATGTTTGTGCTTATGTTTTGTTCTGTGAGGGGATATAACTTATGAACCCCGACATTACTACGCCTACAAAATGGATCAGTGTGAACCCAAGTATTAAGGCTAATTCGTTCAAGCTGGTAATCAGTGTGAAACTAAGCGCAAAGAGCACCACCGTCATGATGATTTTACCGAGCTCCCCGCGAATAAAGCCCCTCACAACGTTTTGTGCATTTCTCGCCCCCTGATAGCGGTAGGCATGAAACGCAAAATAACTGTTTGGCACAGCACTTATTAGACCACCCAATAGTACGGAGTAAGCCAAAATGATGCCTGAAATTAACAGAGAAATTACTGCTATAAAGACAGTCGCTGCCAGTTGCGCAATGGTTACTTTATATACCGGTGGGGTCTTTAAATTAGACATTTTGGCTTAGCTTTTTCAGCTTCGCTCTCCATCGGCACCCGTAAGAAACACCTAAAAAATCGCAGCGGTGATCACCAAAGCACGCGCATTATAGGGGCTTTATAGTGCCTAATCAACTCCGCAGGATTATCAATTGATATGAGAGAGAATGCCGTCCAATTCGTCTAGGGAATTGTATTTTACAACAAGTCGACCCTTACCCTTGGCAGTGTGCTGAATCATTACCTTGGCACCAAGCTTGTCGGCTAGGTTTTCTTCTAGATTATTGATGTCAGGATCTACCAGCTTGGTGCTCGCGCTACTAGTTAAGCCTGCCTCAGCGATCAATCTGCGGACTAGGGACTCTGTCTGGCGTACAGAAAGTCCTTTGCCAACGACGGACCTAGCTGCCTCAGATTGTTGAGTATCGGGTAGTGATAGCAGAGCCCTAGCATGGCCCATTTCTAGATCCCCATGCTCCAACATCCGCCTAACATCGATGCCCAGGCCAATCAGGCGCATGAGATTAGTCACGGTAGCTCTAGATTTACCTACCGCATCAGCAACCTCTTGTTGGGTCAGCTCAAATTCGTCTTGCAGGCGCTTAAGCGCCATAGCCTCTTCAATAGGATTCAGGTTTTCACGCTGAATATTCTCGATCAGCGACATGGCGATTGCTGCCTCGTCGCCGACTGGCTTAATAATGGCCGGTATAGAGTCCAAGCCAGCTATCTGGGTGGCTCTCCAGCGTCTCTCGCCGGCTATAATCTCGTATTTATCTGCGGATATGGGGCGTACAACAATCGGCTGCATTACGCCTTGCACTCGAATAGAGGCAGCTAGTTCTTCCAGAGCCTCTTCGTGCATGTCCGTTCGCGGCTGGTATTTACCACGCTGAATTAGATCGATAGGGATATTCTTGAGATCGCCGTTTTTTTCATCGGCTTTCGGAGGCGGTGTTGAGCGATCTTTGGGCTTGCCGAGGAGGCTTGCCATGGTTTCCGTACTACCCCTAGAGAGCAGCACATCCAGGCCTTTACCGAGTTTTCTCTTATCAGTCATCTTACATTCGGACTCAGGTAAACGGGTTTTTGTTCCCTAGTTTAAAAAAGGTTGAACAAAAGCTGTAATTACAGCTTAAACAGCGGCCCTCGCGGCTGCTTCATCGTTGCGTCTCAATACTTCACCAGCCAGCGCAAGATAGGCAATTGCTCCTCGGGACTGCTTATCGTAATTCAGAACAGGCTTACCGTAACTAGGAGCCTCTGCGAGACGAACGTTTCTCGGCACGACTGTACGGTAGACAGTATCCCCAAAATAGCTAAGTAACTGGCCATTAACCTCAGTGGTTAGTTTGTTTCGCGGATCATACATGGTGCGTACGATTCCTTCGATCTTTAATTCTGGGTTCAGGCTATCGCGTATCGCGTTAATTGTGTCCATGAGGGCAGACAAACCTTCAAGCGCATAATATTCACACTGCATCGGTATAACCACACCGTCTGCAGCGACCATCGCATTGATTGTCAACATATTAAGCGAAGGAGGACAGTCGATAACTACGTAGTCGTAGCGGTGACCAACCTGTTCAATAATTTGGCGGAGGCGGAGTTCGCGGTTCTCTTCGTTTATCAGCTCCACTTCGGCGGCGACCAAGTCGCCATTTGCCGGCAGCAAATCGTATCCAGAAGCTTCGGGTCGCTGAACGACCTCATCGAATTCCGCATGCTGCATCAGCACATCATAAATTGATGTTTCCAGCGAGGACTTGTCGACTCCGCTACCCATAGTGGCATTGCCTTGTGGGTCCAGATCGATCAGCAGCACATTCTTTCGAGTGAATTTTAACGACGCAGCAAGATTTACAGAGGTCGTAGTTTTACCTACACCGCCTTTCTGATTTGCTATTGCGAGAACTTTGGCCACTGGTTTCTTCCTGACTTTATAATCTTAACTTTTGTCCTAAGCTATTAGCTTAGCTGCTGCTCTTGAACATTGTATCAAAATTCTACTGACTAGTCGGTTGGCTATGCGCAAGTATTGAAATTTAAGCCCCCTGCCTTTTTCGCATTATCTCAATTAAATAGCGCTGCGATTCATTGCCTGGCACATCCAATTTAATACTTTTTGATAGCTCAAAACCATCTGGCAATCGTGCTATTTCATCTTCGGGATAATGCCCCTTCATCGCCAATAATTTGCACTCATCGGAGAATATTGGCTGCAGCATAGTCAATGTATCCGCTAGTGTAGAGAACGCTCGGCACATCACCATATCAATTTGCTGGATACTTTGATAGTTCTCTATTCGACAATTTTCGATGGTGATATTACCCAAGCCTAACTGGATTTTTACCTGAAACATGAACCGCGTTTTCTTACCGTTAGAGTCAATCAATACAAACTGTTTGTCGGGATTCAAGATCGCTAAAGGAATCCCAGGCAGCCCTGCACCAGCACCAATATCTAGTAGTAGATTTCCTTCCAGGTGCGGATCCACAGAAAGACTATCGAGAATATGCCTCGAGACCAGCGAAGCTGATTCATTGCCACCGAGTAGGTTGTACGCCGAATTCCATTTCTTAAGTAATTCGATATAGGCCAGCAGCGAGGAAAGCATTTCCTCATTGCAGTTTAGCGACAGCGATGAAATTCCACGCTGCAATTCCTCTCGAGTTGAATCCGTCATCAGTTATTCCCGTGAGACTAGCCAGCCTTGCGATTTACCGACCGGTGTTTCTTCAGATAGATTAGCAAGAGCGATATTGCTGCTGGAGTAATACCGGGGATGCGGGAGGCTCGACCAATATTCTCTGGTTTGGCTTCGAGTAATTTTTGCTTTAACTCATTTGAGAGGCCCTGCATCTGCTGATAGTTGAAATCAGCAGGCAACTTTGTGTTCTCTTGCTTCTTCAAGCGTTCAATGTCTTCTTCTTGTCGATCTATATAACCCTGATACTTGATCTGTATTTCGGCTTGCTGTGTTGACTGAGCCTCAATCCCTGTCTGTGCTTTATACGCCTTGCCGTCCGAAGAATCCGGCTCACAGTTATACGCCGCTAACAAGGGGCCGTGCTCTACTCTAGGCCTAGCAAGCAAATCAGCTAAGCTGTATTCGCGGGAGATGGGTTTTTCTAATAAGCGGTTTATGCGCTCAGCTCGATCTGTATTGGGCTGCACCCAAGTACGGCGTAAGAATTGCAGCTCTTCTTCAATTCGGATTTTCTTCTTACTGTAAAATTCCCAGCGCTCATCATCAACCAAACCTAGCTTTCTCCCGTGTTCGGTAAGACGCAGGTCCGCATTATCCTCTCGCAAGGTTAATCTGTATTCCGCTCGACTCGTAAACATGCGATAGGGCTCGTTTGTACCAAGGGTAATTAGGTCATCGATTAACACACCGATGTAAGCCTCATCTCTTCTTGGGCACCAAGATTCAAGTCCACGCGCAGCTAGGCCTGCATTCAATCCAGCCATCAGCCCTTGTGCGCCAGCCTCTTCGTAGCCAGTTGTGCCATTGATCTGACCAGCAAAGTAGAGCCCTTTAACGAATTTAGTTTCCAGAGAGTAATGTAAATCTCTCGGATCAAAGAAATCATATTCAATCGCATAGCCTGGGCGAGTTATGTGTGCGTTCTCAAAACCCTTAATCTCACGGACCATTTCCAGCTGCACATCGAACGGCAAACTTGTAGAAATACCGTTTGGATAAAGCTCTTTTGTATTCAAACCTTCCGGCTCGACAAATATCTGATGAGATGATTTGTCAGCAAAGCGCATCACCTTGTCTTCAATCGATGGACAGTAACGCGGCCCCGTTCCCTCGATAACTCCCGTATACATGGGCGAGCGATCCAACCCTCCACGAATTACCTCATGGCACTTTTCGTTAGTGTTGGTGATGTAGCAATTGATTTGTGCAGGGTGATCCGACTGTTTCCCAAGGTAAGACATTACTGGTAGAGGCGTGTCGCCTTCTTGAACTTGCATTACCGAAAAGTCGACAGAGTCGGCATCGAGTCGTGGCGGCGTACCTGTCTTAAGACGATTGACGCGAAAAGGCAATTCACGCAATCTATTGGCGAGTGCTATTGCAGGTGGGTCTCCAGCTCTACCGCCCGAACTATTCTCCAGGCCGATGTGTATTTTTCCGCCTAGGAAGGTGCCTGTGGTTAGCACAACTCTTGGGGCTTTGATGAGCATTCCCATCTGTGTAATGACCCCGACGATTGCCCCGTCTTCGATGAGGAGATCATCTACGCCTTGTTGGAACAACGAGAGGTTCTCTTGTTGTTCCAACATTTCTCGGATTGCTGCCCTGTACAGAACTCTATCAGCCTGTGCCCGAGTAGCTCTGACCGCAGGGCCCTTGCTCGCATTTAAAACTCGAAATTGTATGCCTGCTAGATCTACAGCTTTTGCCATAGCCCCGCCTAGAGCATCGATCTCTTTAACCAAATGGCTCTTACCAATCCCGCCAATAGCCGGATTACAGGACATTTGACCTAAGGTTTCTATACTGTGAGTAACCAGCAAAGTAGAAACGCCTTGACGAGCAGAAGCCAGGGCTGCCTCAGTACCAGCATGCCCTCCGCCAACAATGATTACGTCAAATGCTTTGCTGTATTCCACGGTGTTGCAGATCCTATCTAACTGGCCTATTTAAACGGCTGGCAAGTATAAAGCCTAATTCTCAAACTGATAGTTTTATTAAAATCTAGCTAATACTTAGTTAGATGTATTTATTAGTTATATGTATATATAGAGTATTAATGTTGATGTTAATAGCTAGAGGAATATCTGTTGATATCTAAACTAAATTTATAATTTTCAATTACTTAAAGCAATGAAAATTTGGTAGATAAGCACTGAATAGAGCAACAATAGCCTATTAGCCGTTGTGTATCGTTTGGGCTAATTCGTAAAGGCATTAAATCAGTACAAAACAATTCATCTGTTATCCCTCAAATACTTCAGCTTATACACACTTTTCAAACGGAGAATAATCAGCGTTCAATGCTTTTTGTGAATCATTTACCAACGCAAAAATTGGAGAATATCTCTCCTAACAGATCATCGCTGGTAAATTCACCAGTTATTGTCCCGAGCTGCATCTGAGCAAAACGTAGATCTTCTGCGATTAACTCCAACGAAGAGCGCGTTGCTAATAGCTCTAAAGCAGATTCAATGAGTTGTTTCGCATTACTTAAAGCAATTAGGTGTCTCTCTCGGGCTATGAAAACCCCTTCCTCAGTAGCGTTAAACCCAATTGCTTCTTTTATAAATCTTCTAAGCAGATCAATACCGACATTTTCTTTTGCAGAGAGACTTATGGTCGGTATCGAATATTCGAGATAATTGATCGTAGATAGACTTGGCGCTTCACTTTTTAGTAGATCAATCTTGTTATAGATAATCGCGGTGTTCTGCAGGTAATCTAGTTCTTTAATTGACTTGTCAGTTAATAATACAAGTGGTGCTAACAGCTTTTCCACATCTTGCTCACCCTGCGATTTATCCACAATTAGCAATAACTGGTCTGCCTGCTCCATAGCTAGCTGAGCGCGCCTCAAGCCTTCTTGCTCCACTACATCATCACTAAGGCGTATGCCGGCCGTATCTATTATGTGCACGGGCAGGCCATCTATGTTGATCTCTTCAGATAGTAGGTCTCTTGTGGTGCCGGGGATGTCTGTGACTATTGCACTATCTACGCCTGACAGTGCGTTTAAAAGGCTAGACTTACCTGCATTCGGCTTACCCACGATAACAACATTAACACCTTCCTTTAACAGCGCGCCTTGTTTAGCTTGGGCTAGGGTTGCCTTTAACGACTCGAGGATTGCGTTTAGAGAATCTCCGACCTTATTGTCACTGACGAAGTCTATATCTTCATCTGAGAAATCAATCGTGGCCTCAATATGTGCTCGTGCTTCTATCAATAGTCGAACCAGATTTAGTACTTTGTTGGAAAACTCGCCCTGTAGTGTTCGCAGCGCAGACTTCGCGGCTTGTTTAGAATTGGACTCAATCAGGTCGGCAATAGCCTCAGCTTGGAGTAAGTCTATTTTATTGTTCAGAAAAGCACGTTCCGAGAACTCACCCGGGTTGGCGAGCCTTGCCCCTAATTGTATGGAGCGGTCGAGTAACTCCCTTAGTACATAGATGCCTCCATGGCCTTGTAGCTCCAATACATCTTCCCCAGTGAAAGAATTCGGGGCGCTGAAGAACAGAGCTATACCCTGATCAATAGTCACCGCGGAGGCATCTAGGAAATTGCAAAAATGGGCGTGCCTAGGGGTAGGTGAAAAACCGAGGATCTCCTCGCTTATACGTAGAGAAAGAGGGCCAGATATTCTAACGATACCGACACCCGAACGGCCGGGAGCGGTTGCGATAGCGCAGACAGTATCAGTTTCTACTTGGGATGTTTCTACTGGGGAAATTGGCATCGGTAAACATGCTCATAGTAGAAGTTCTATAAATTAGGAGGACCCGCCATTGATTGCTTCTATCATTGAAGCAATCAATGTGTACGAGCTACGCTTTTTTCGCTGCGTAGGCCGCATCAATTTTTCTAGTGATATACCACTGCTGTAGTATGCCCAAACCTCCGTTTGTTAACCAATACAGCACCAACCCGGCTGGGAACCAGAGAAACAATAAGGTCATCATTATGGGCATCATCTTCATCACCTTAGCCTGCATAGGATCGGCAGGCGCGGGGCTGAGGGTGGTCTGTAAATACATTGTGGCACCCATGAGAAGAGGTAATACAAAGAAGGGGTCACGAACCGAAAGGTCGGTCAGCCATAGCATGAAAGGAGCATGGCGCAGTTCTACGCTCTCTAACAAAACCCAGTACAGCGCTATGAATACAGGCATCTGCACGAGCATAGGCAAACAACCGCCGAAGGGGTTTATCTTCTCCTTCTTATAAAGGTCCATGGTGGCCTTCTGCAGCTTCATCTTATCGTCGCCGTAACTCTCTTTGAGCTGCTGCATTTTGGGCATCAATCTTCGCATGCCGGCCATGGAGCGATATTGGGTTTCAGATAGTTTGTAGAAAGCAGACTTAACTACGACGGTTAATAAAACTATCGAAATACCATAGTTACCAATTACAGAGTTGATTCTAGAGAGTAACCAATAGATGGGCCCGGCTATGAACCAGAGGAAGCTATAATCGATAGTCTTGTCGAGACCAGGAGAGATGTCTCTTAAAACGTATTGGTCTTTTGGCCCAGCGTAATATTGAATACTGTGAATGCCGGTCTCGCCCGCTGCCACTTCAAATGCGCTGCTGGTGAATTCTCCATAATACTGATTGCTACCGTTCTTTCTGGTGGTCATACGGTTTAACGATTCTGCATCAGGGATCCACGCAGTGAGAAAGTAATGCTGGCTAAAAGCCACCCAGCCGCCTGTTGTCTCTATTGTGTCGCTACCCTTGTCATCGATGTCGTCGAACTCGATTTCTATATAGGGGTCCTCACTCATGGTCGTTACGAAGCCAAGATAGGTCCTACCGAAACCGCCGGCATCACTTGGGTCATCGAAGGCGTCTCGTTTGATTTGTCCAAACGCATTAGCCTGCCAGTTTTCGGAAGAGCGGTTATTAACTATGAAGCTAATATCAATTAGGTAACTGTTACGATTAAAACCGTAGCGCTTTATTACCTCAATTCCATCGGCGTTGGTTGTTGTTAGATCTACATTCAGGCTATCAGAAGACTCGCTCATGCTATAGCGAGTAGATGTTGCTCTGTAGATGGCACGGCCATCGCTGTCGACGCCATTAGCTCCGATGAGGCCGCTCTGTGCTATGTATTCACGGCCAGGCTGATCGTCCAGTAGAACAAAGGGGTCATCTGCGACATCTATTTGTTTTAGATAAAGAGGCAATGCTAGATGAACGATGTCTCCACCGATGGGGTCTATACGAATATCAAAAGTATCGGTGCGAATAGAGATTAGGTCTTCAGTGTTGGTTGTGTCGGCCGCACTTGGGTTGCTAACGGCAGCAACTGTTGGCGTATCTGATGCATTACTTGTAATTATTTCAGGCGCGCTTGTTGGAATATCGCTAGGTAGATCATTGCCTGCTTGGGAGCCGCTTTGTGCGTTGGGTATCTGTGGAATTTCAACGCGAGATGAACTGCCGTCATCAATGGTGGGAGGAAAGTCTTCCTGCCATTGCAATAACATTAAATAGGTGACGATGGCCAAAGCCGTATAGAGGCCGTATTTAGTTAAATCCATGGTGTCTACTTACTCAGTCCATTGACCCTGCGGTCCGAACTCTCGGGAACGGGGTCATGACCCCCTTCGTGAAAAGGGTGGCAGCTGCAGATGCGACGGATACCTAATGCGGATCCGCGCAGTGAGCCGTGAATTTTAATTGCATCGATAGTGTACTGGGAACAGGTGGGGTAAAAGCGGCATTGATTGCCAATGAGCAAACTCAAACTAGACTGGTAAGCATTGATAAGTCGAATTAGTAATTTGTCCAACATGATAGCTTTTACCTGTCGTCCTGGTTTTTCGCTGCAGTCCTTATCATCTTTGCGTGTAAGTCCTGCCATAAAGAATCGATCGTATCGATTAACTCTTTACTGGTCAGCTTGTCAGCATCTTTGCGAGCCAACACAACTACGTCTAGCTTGTTTAACAGCTCTTTATTATGCCGAAACGTGTTTCGTAATTGGCGTTTTATTCGATTTCGCTGCACAGCTAATGCAACGTTCTTCTTAGCGATAACTAAACCCAATCTGGCGCTGGATCTAGTATTGCGATTAGCTAGCACCAGAAAATGGCGGCAGGAGACTTTAAGCTGAGCATTACTGAATACAGCTTTATAGTCTGCAGCGTTTAGTAGCCGAGAAGTTTTAGGAAAGCCTAACTCAGCCACGTTTCTTTCTCTCTTCTCATTTGACTAGTAAATCATCGAACAGCAGAGAAAGCAGAACTTATGCTGAGAGTTTGGCGCGCCCTTTAGAGCGGCGTCTCTTAATAACAAGACGGCCGCCTTTTGTTGCCATACGCGCCCTAAAACCGTGAGTTCGAGCTCTCTTTAATACACTTGGTTGGAATGTTCTTTTCATATCAATTCATCCGATTCTTCAATAACAAACCGAACAAAACGGTTCGAAAATAGGACCGCGAATTCTAGAGGTTTTAATGTCAACATGCAACGTAATACCCGCATGAATAAAGGATCGATAAACTTGATCAAGGAGATAAATTAAACTGGAGCAGACAGAATATTCACTAAAACAAGTATGCATAAATTCATCCAGAATTTAGTAACAAGTTATCCACAGCTTTGTTATTAACAACTAGTTAAGATTGCTGTGAATAGAAGTGATTTTTCACTCGGTATTTATCAGAATAAATAACGTAACTTTTTGATTATTATTAAGTAATTTGTTAGTGAGAAAGGCGGGATTTAGTTCGGATGGCAGTGGATAACTCTTGCTTGAATCGATAGAATTGCTGCCTGTTTTATAAAATCAATAATTCATGTGGGCAAGAAAACGTGGCCGTAACGATCTGGCAAGAATGTGTCGACTGCTTGAAAGCAGAACTACCCTCTCAGCAATTCAATACGTGGATAAGACCACTGCACGTAGAACTAGATTCGTCAGTCTTGCGTATCTTTGCTCCTAATCGATTTATTCTAGATTGGGTAAAGGGAAAATTTTTACCGCGAATTGTTGAAATTGTAACCGAGTTTGGTGAAGCGTCACTAGAGATACAGCTGGAAGTATTTAGTGGCGATGCGTCCCAGCGAGTTGCAATGGCGCCTCCGCAATCAGCTTTGTTGACTGGCTCTAGATCGAACGAGAGTAAAAGCCAGAGAGTTAGAGAGACGGTTAATACCAATGATCAGCTGAAGACACAGACGGTATCAGCGCCAGCGATAGCCTTGAATTCGAGTAGGGCAGTTGAAACGGCAAGACGCAATGTCGACATCGTTATCGAGGGCAAGCTCAGGCACAGGGGCGCTCTGAATGTTGAAAACACTTTCGATAATTTCGTTGAAGGCAAGTCCAACCAGCTCGCTCGAGCCGCCGCGATACAGGTAGCAGAAAACCCTGGCTATGCTTACAACCCTCTATTTATATATGGGGGTGTGGGGTTAGGTAAGACTCACTTAATGCACGCGATCGGTAATTATTTGGTAGCTAAAAAGCCAGATGCTAAGGTCGTCTATCTTCACTCTGAGACCTTCGTTGCCACCATGGTAACGGCACTGCAATTGAATGCTATTAATGAATTTAAACGATTCTATCGTTCCGTAGATGCCCTGTTAATCGACGATATTCAATTCTTCGCAGGCAAGGAACGTTCTCAAGAAGAGTTTTTTCATACCTTCAATGCCTTGCTCGAAGGTGGGCAGCAGATCATATTAACTTGTGATCGCTATCATAAAGAGATTAACGGGCTGGAAGAACGACTGAAGTCTAGATTTGGCTGGGGACTCACTGTTGCCGTCGAGCCGCCAGAGCTCGAAACTAGAGCTGCAATTCTCATGAACAAAGCCGCACTATCCAATATCGAATTGCCAAATGATGTTGCCATGTTTATAGCTCAACGCCTACGGTCCAATGTTCGAGAGTTGGAAGGTGCATTGAAGCGAGTTATAGCGCACTCTAATTTCACCGGTCAAAAAATTGATCTGGACCTGATCAAGGAAGCGCTTCGCGACCTTTTTGCGCTGCAAGATAAGTTAGTGACGATCGATAATATTCAGCGTTCCGTTGCTGAGTACTACAAGATTAAGATGGCAGACATGCTCTCTAAGCGTCGTAATCGATCGGTTGCGAGGCCTCGCCAGGTTGCGATGTGTTTATCTAAAGAATTAACTAATCATAGCCTTCCGGAAATTGGTGATGCTTTTGGTGGTAGGGACCATACAACCGTGATGCACGCCTGCAAGCAGGTTAAGAAGCTTCGCGGTAGTTCTATAGACATAAAGGAAGACTACAATAACTTGCTCAGATCATTATCGAGTTAACTCTAGCGCGGTAGTGTCTGGGTTTAGAAGAACTAAGCTTAGGTAGAAAAGGAAAGCAAAGAAATGCATTTTGTTATTTCACGTGAGGCTTTTTTGAAGCCCCTGCAATTAGTTAGTGGTGTTGTCGAGAGACGTCAAACACTTCCAGTTCTCTCTAATGTTCTTTTGGATTTGAAAGAGAGTGAGCTATCACTTACCGGCACTGATCTCGAAGTTGAATTGGTTGGTCGGGTTACTGTTGATCAGGCGCATACCCCAGGCGCTGTTACTGTCCCAGCTCGTAAGCTTTTGGATATTTGTAAATCCCTTTCGGACGATGCCATTATTGAGTTGTCGCTTATCCAGAATAAAGTGACCCTTAAGTCCGGGCGCAGTAGGTTTACGCTAACCACCCTCCCAGCCTCTGAGTTTCCGGCAGTAGACGAAGAACCAGATACGTTTTCTATTACTATGGGCCAGAGTAAATTACGCGAGTTGCTAGACAGCACGAGCTTCGCGATGGCCCAGCAAGATGTTCGTTATTACCTAAACGGTATGTTGTTTGAAGTAGCCGGCGACTACTTGCGGGTTGTTGCCACTGATGGCCATCGCTTGGCCATGGAAACTCTAGATATGAGCAATCCTATTTCTGAGCCGCAGCAGCTGATATTGCCCCGAAAGGGAATCATGGAAATGGCACGTTTGTTGACGGATGACTCTGGAGAAATTTCGCTTACCTTTAGTCATAACCATATCCGAGCTAGTGTGCCGGCATTTACCTTCACTTCGAAATTAGTAGACGGAAAATTCCCAGACTACAACCGCGTTCTACCCAAGGGTGGAAATAAGGTTCTTCTTGGGGACTGCCAAGAATTACGCCAGGCTTTTTCTCGAGCATCTATCCTATCCAATGAGAAATATCGCGGTGTTCGTGTTCTGCTCTCTAATGGTGAAATGAAGATTCTTGCTAATAATCCTGAGCAGGAGGAAGCAGAGGAGATAGTTTCTGTCGAGTATGAGGGCGACTCTTTAGAGATCGGTTTCAACGTTAGTTACCTAATCGATGTCCTTTCTACGCTAAATAGTAAGCGGGCGCGGATTACACTCTCAGATCCTAATAGCAGTGCGTTGCTTGAAGCCGAAGAAGGCAGTGATGCTTTGTACGTTGTAATGCCGATGCGTTTATAGACACTAATTAATGGCGTACTGAGGTCTCGACTTCGGCTTGGCTGCTTATGAGTATTATAGAGAAGCTCTCCGTGACTGCTGTTCGTAATATTGATGGACTCGATATCGAGCCCATTCCAACCGTCAATATCCTTCATGGGGAGAACGGTTCGGGAAAGACCAGCATTCTTGAATCTATCCATTTGCTGGCCAGCGGTAGGTCATTCCGCACGAGTAAGTTGGAGCCCTTAATTAGTAGCGACAAAGATGAGGCGATTGTTTTTGCGAGGCTAGTCGGTGGCAAAGAAATAGGCCTAAGTAAATCCCGTAGGCAGAAGCATCATTTGAAGTTTATTTCAGAGAAGCAGACTAGCTGGGAGAACGTAGCCCGTGAGCTGCCTTGCCAGATACTCGACTCGAACTCATTTCTTTTGTTGGAAGGCGGGCCTAAATCACGAAGACAGTTTTTGGATTGGGGTGTGTTTCACGTGGAACATGGTTTCGTAGAAAACTGGCGGCGCACCAAGAAGTCCATTGCAAATCGAAACTTGTTATTGAAACAACGCTCTCCAGATCTCAGTCAAATTTCTGCCTGGGACTCGGAGCTCTGTTTAGCTGCCAAAGAAGTGCATAGGGCTAGGCAGGAGTATTTCGATGTTTTTCTTCCGCTTTTCCTGGAGCTATACAGAAAGATGAACGGCGCGGAAGTTGACTCACTCGTTATTGATTATGCTAGTGGGTGGGACACAGGTAGAGAGCTCCAAGATGTACTGATGGACAATCGTGATATTGATATCCGCTATGGCGCAACCCAGAACGGACCACATAGGGCGGACCTCACATTTAAGATTGGTCGGAACCGTGCAGTCGATATACTGTCTCGGGGCCAGCAAAAGATCTTGGTTAGTACTATGAAGATCACGCAAGGGCTGCTGCTAAGCCAGGCGCTCGATAGGAAGTGCATTTTCCTAGTTGATGATCTGCCGTCGGAGCTTGATCATGACAATCGGGAAGCAATCCTGTCTCAGCTCGTGAGCATGGGGGGGCAGATCTTTGTGACCTGTGTTGAAATTTCCGGGATTTTAGATAGCCTCTCAAGCCAGCCCAAACTAGCCACGTTCCACGTGGAACGTGGTACAATAACAGCTTGATTTTAGCCAAATTATCCGATATTTAGGGGAAGGCAGCCGATAGTGCCTGCTAACAACGCCCTGGAGTAGAAGTATGAGTGAAGAGCCCAACAGCGAATATAACTCCGATAGTATCAAGGTCCTAAAAGGGCTAGACGCGGTTCGGAAAAGGCCTGGGATGTATATCGGTGATACCGATGATGGAACAGGTCTGCACCATATGGTATTCGAGTTAGTTGATAACTCTGTAGATGAGGCGCTGGCAGGCCACTGCGATGAAGTGAAAGTGGTCATTCACATCGGTGAAACAGTAACCGTGTCTGACAATGGTCGTGGAATACCGACGGAAATGCATGCCGAAGGCGTCTCCGCGGCTGAAGTGATCATGACTGTTCTGCACGCAGGCGGTAAATTTGATGACAGCAGCTACAAGGTATCCGGCGGACTCCATGGCGTTGGGGTTTCGGTAGTAAATGCCCTGTCTGAAGAGCTGAAATTGACCATTCGACGTGACGGAAAGGTCCATGAGCAAGACTATGAGCACGGTGTTCCGGTTGCTCCGCTCGCTGTAGTTGGAGAGACCAGTGTCACTGGCACGGAGTGCCATTTTAGGCCTTCTACCGATACATTTTCTAATGTTGAATTTCACTACGATATTTTGGCAAAGAAACTACGTGAGTTAGCGTTTCTTAACGCTGGCGTAGCTATTCGACTTACCGATGAGCGCTCGGGCAAAGAAGATTTATACAAATACGAAGGTGGGTTAAGAGCCTTTGTTGATTATCTGAACAATAATAAGGTAGCTGTAAATAAGGCATTTTACTTCAGCTCCGAGCGAAAAGAAGACGGGATCACTGTCGAAGTAGCGCTGCAGTGGAATGATTCCTACCAAGAAAACATATTCCCCTATACGAACAATATTCCCCAAAGAGATGGGGGAACCCACCTCGCCGGTTTCAGAGGCGCGCTAACCCGAGTGCTCAAAGGCTATATTGACAAGGAGTTGGCAACTCGAAAGGGCAAAGAAGTTACCACGTCCGGAGATGATGCTCGAGAAGGGCTTACAGCGGTCATTTCGGTGAAGGTGCCGGATCCAAAGTTCTCTTCGCAGACGAAGGACAAGTTGGTGTCCTCTGAAGTTAAAACTGTTGTTGAACAGGAAATGGCATCGCACTTTAGCGACTATCTCTTAGAAAATCCCCAAGACGCAAAACTTATTGTTGGCAAAATGCTAGATGCGGCACGTGCGCGAGAAGCGGCGCGCAAGGCTAGAGAAATGACGCGACGTAAAGGCGCACTAGATATTGCCGGTTTACCAGGCAAACTCGCCGACTGCCAAGAGAAAGATCCAGCACTTTCCGAGATATATATAGTGGAGGGTGACTCGGCGGGTGGTTCAGCAAAACAAGGAAGGAACCGTAAAAATCAGGCTATTTTGCCGCTAAAAGGCAAGATCCTAAACGTAGAGAAGGCGCGCTTCGATAAGATGTTGAGTTCCGTTGAAATCGGAACATTGATTAAGGCGTTAGGTTGTGGAATAGGCAACGAGGAATTTGCGCCAGGAAACCTGCGGTATCACAGCATTATTATCATGACGGACGCTGATGTTGACGGTTCACATATTCGAACATTACTACTGACTTTCTTTTTCAGGCAGATGCGAGAGCTTGTTGAGCGTGGCCATATCTTCATCGCGCAGCCGCCGCTGTACAAGATTCGAAAGGGAAAACAGGAACAGTATCTAAAAGATGACACTGAGTTAGCCGAATACCAAACCCAAACAGCCCTCGATGGAGCAAGCCTGCATGTGAATTCGGATGCCCCGGGAATTACAGACGACGCACTTGAATCATTGGTGAAGAAGTACAACAACAGCTATGCAATTATTAGCCGGCTAGCAAGGCTCTATCCTACCGAGATTCTAGAGGCGATGATATTCACTAGAAGCTTGGGCGAGGATGAATTGAAATCTGAAGCGCAAGTGCAGAAATGGCTTGAGGAATTGAGCGCTAAATTCACTGAAATGTACGCGAGTGTGAGCATTAACTATACGTTTGAAGCCATAAAAAACCAAGAGAGACAGCTATTTCTACCTGAAGCAAAACTAAACCTTCATGGCTTAGAAAAGTCCTTTGGGTTCAGTCGGGACTTCTTTCATTCTGGCGAATACCGAGCACTTACTGATCTTGGTCAAACTCTGGAAGGCCTTATCGAAACCAGTGCTTTCGTTAAGCGCGGCGAGAAAACAGCAGAAATTTCCTCCTTCGCCGAAGCAGTAGAATGGCTCACCAACGATGCAATGAAAGGCCACTATTTACAGCGCTATAAGGGTTTGGGAGAAATGAACCCAGATCAGCTGTGGGATACCACGATGAATCCCGAGACTAGAAGAATGCTACAGGTAACTATTGAGGATGCTATTGGCGCTGATCAACTTTTTAATACTCTAATGGGCGACCAGGTAGAGCCACGGCGCGAATTTATCGAAGCTAATGCGCTAGCTGCAGAAAACTTAGATATTTAGGCTTTTCTACTTAAGAAAACGTACAGATTGAGCTTAGCTAGTACTCACTACGAGTACTAGCTAAGCTCAACAACCTTCTTGCGTATCCAATCCTCAACATCGGCAGTAAGCTCACTGGCGTCTCGCTCTCCCAATTCTATTCTCTCGCCTATAACAACAGTAACTATCCCCGGCCTTTTGATGAATTCACGAGCGGGCCAACAGTATCCTGCATTGTGAGCTATCGGGATGATGCCGGTGTTTGCGGCAATGGCAAGTTTTGCGCCACCACGTGAGAAGCGTTTAACGGTACCGTACTTTGACCGGCTACCCTCCGGGAAAACGATAACCGAATTTCCATTCTGAATCCGGTCAACGCCTTGTATTAGTAATGAACGACCAGCCTCTCGAGGTTTACTCCTATCAATCGCTATGGGTTTAAGAAGGCGCATAGACCAGCCCCAAAAGGGTATTTGTGTTAGTTCCTTCTTCAGTATCGGCGATACAGGATAAATGAGTTTATAGAATAGAATCGTTTCCCAACTACTTTGATGATTCGCCAATATAATGGCTGGCGCATTTGGCAGGTTTTCAAGACCATGGACTACATATCTAACACCGCAGCAGAGTCGCAGTGATCCCAAAATAAACCCGCACCAGATGCAGGCAAATATATGTCGACCTTTGGGCGGCAGGATAGGGAACAGAAGAATGAAAAAAATAGATAAAAAAACGGTGCCTGGATAGTAACCAACATAAAAAATAAAAGAGCGTACACCTAGAAATAATCTAGACATCATTCAGTGACCCAAGAATAGCTGTAACAGCCGACGCCAAATCGTCGTAAGTAGGTACAGGCAGACCGTTGGATTCACCAAGCGCTTGTTCAGTAATAAAGCCTTTGCCTGTACGAACTAAGATGGGATTGCAGTCGAAAGCTCGAGCAGCCTGAATATCCTTTAGGCTATCTCCCACGAAGTAGTATCCCTGAAGCTTACACGCAAACTCGTTCTCGATCTGTTCAAGGAGGCCGGTGCCAGGCTTTCTGCAAGAACAGTCTTCGTTAGGATGATGAGGGCAGTAGAAAATTCCATCAATTACTCCGCCCGCCCCTTCAACCATAGAACACATCAAATGATGAATTTCAGATAACTGATCTTCGTCGAAATGCTCTCGAGCAAGTCCAGATTGATTAGTTGCAATTACGACCTTGAAACCAGCCTCGCACAACCGTGCTATAGCAGGAATGCTACCTTTGATAGGAATGAATTCTTCCGCTGATTTTATATAGTCATCCGAATCGTGATTGATAACACCATCACGATCTAGTACTACAATTTTCATGGTTGCTCACTTTGACTAAACAGAACTAAGAGGTGTGCAGGAAAGATATATCCGCAACTTTAAGAAAAATATCACGCAGTCGTTGCAGCAAGGCTATACGATTATTCTGAACAGCCTTGTCGTCGCACATCACTAGTACGTCATCAAAAAAATCATCAACTGAATTTTTGAGTTGGGCAAGCTCTGCAAGTCCCGACGTATAGTCGCCAGCTTCAAACAAAGGTGCCGTACTATGCTCTCTATCGCGCAGTTGTTGAAAGAGCGCTTTTTCTGCCTCGTGAACTAATAGCTCAGCGTTTACATCATTAGATAAAGAAGAGGCATCGACCTTGTCTAATAGGTTGGAGACTCGCTTGTTCGCAGCAGCCAATGCAGCTGACTCGTCAAGTTGCACGAAACTCGATACAGCCTCAATTCGTTTTGCGAAATCGTACGGTTTGCGAGGTTTGATCTGCATAACAGATTGAAA
>OLHZ01000013.1_pt1 | contig 22996 bp, 21 predicted proteins | sample 1609381 | NCBI WGS metagenome assembly OLHZ01 (sample SAMN05416788, study PRJEB24817) | seawater metagenome | isolation source: Sea water | place: Canada:Atlantic | collected 2013-11
TATTCGTCGGCAGCGTCAGATGTGTATAAGAGACAGGTGTCTGGGGCGGACCAAATGGAAATGGTGCCTAGTATCAGAATAATTCAAACAGTCTTTGGCCTGCTTGTCCTCGTAGGGCTTCGCGCTGCGCGCTCGTTGCAAACTGTTGTCGCGGTTAGTAGCACCATCGATACAGAAATTTTCAGTAGAACGGACACAGATCACTGTTTAATATCAAGTTGCTAAAAGACGCAAATCCGAGCGCGCTAAGAAGTGTTTTAAATGCCCGTATTATTCGGTGTTTTTAGCTGTAATTCCTAGTCCAATTGTGACTCGCAGCTACCCTTTTTATTGGGCTAACGCCTTGAGGTAATGCTTCGGTGTTTCCTCAGCTGCATCATTGTTGGTTTCATGTTTGCTAACGTCTGTGGCTGATTAAACTCATAGCCAATAGCGATGTATAGACATTAAAACTACTGGATATTTACTCCGACCTCAAAAATGGTCAGATGTGGGATAACAGAAGCACGAGTCAATAATCCAAGTAGCCGAAAACTACTGTATTATTATTTTGACTCTATTTATTAATCCTATAGAACAGGGAAACAAAATCATGGGCTACTTAGGAAAAGGTTTGCTGGGACTTGGAATCCTTCTGCTTGGCACTCTGTTGACTCTGCGTGTAACCGGGCTCGATCCCGAATATATGGACTACACCACTGAAGAATACAATCAAAGAGGCCGGATGACTTGGCCCGGATTGTGGCTGTCCGGAGAGGTTGTTCGTGAGCCGGTGGCTAACTGGGATTGGGTCTCTGACGTAGAGCATCCAGAACGGGGTAGCACGATCATGCTTGAGACTCGAACCTGGTATGGCGTACCTTACTCGGTTACGATTCTGCCAACTCCCCGTGGCGACAAACTCTATGTAGGTGGCAGTGCAAGAGGCGAAAGACTGGAAAGAGAGTTCCCCAATTTTAAAATGTGGTGGGCAAACGTCGAACGCGACCCACGCGTGCGCTTAAAGATCGACGGAAAGATCTATGAAATGACAGCGGCGTTGGTCCATGATCCAGCCGAACTCGCTGAAATTATCGGCAGAGACCCGATTACAACAACCCTAGCTGAAGACGGTACGCAGCAGGTCGTTGCCAAATGGTATTACTGGCGTATGTACCAGCGAAACATCGCGCAGTACTAGTCTAAATCTGTAATTTTTAGTTCCAAATCAAAGAAATTCAAATCAAAGGAGGATGAGTGCTTTGATGCAGGCGAACTCCGATGTTAAATCAAATTGCTCCGACTCCTTTTTTTTCGATCCGATAGGAGAATTCCTGCATTCCATCACATCAACAAGAGCATAGACTTGTTGGAAGATTCTTCATATTCTTACTAGCAAATAACCCGAGGAGGAACATCATGTTCAGAGTCATTGCCGCTGCTGCGCTTTCCACCGTATTGCTCGCCTGTCAACCCGAGACACCCGGCACCTACGCCTCTGAAGCAATTCAGCAGAGCGCTGCGCCGGAATACATGAATCCGAATCCACGTGCGCCTTATTCCGAAGGTGTCCGCCATGGCGGACTGATCTTTCTAGCCGGTAAAACAGGTGGCCCCGGAGAGCCGGGAGTGCAGGCCGAAACACGACGCACTCTGGAATCAATTCAGGATGCACTCGAGCGCTTCGGTTCGTCGATGGATCGAGTTGTGAAATGCACGGTGTTTCTAGTCGACATGGCACAGTGGAGTGCCATGAACGAGGTTTACGCCGAGTTCTTCCCGGGAAACAAGCCAGCCCGCACGACCGTCGGAATCAGCTTGGGTGGAGACACCCGTGTAGAGATCGAGTGTATTGCTGCTGCATGAGAATTGAAGGTATTGAACAAGAGAGGTTAGAGTAGTGCGGTTCTAATGCCGCAATCAAATCTCTTAAAAGCCAGAGAACATTAAGAAAAATCACCACGAGCCCGGATAGCCTTTGCAGCACTGGCTCTCGCAGTCAGTTTGCCGTTCTCCTGGAAAAAGTCTGCTTCAACAAAGCCGGTTGTACGACCACGATTGATTAGGCGCCCTTCTATTCGAATAATACCACTCTGCATGGGACGAAACATGCGCGTTGTCAGTTCTGTGGTCGTGAACCATTCACCATCTTCCAGAGCGCTGGCCATTGTCATCGATACGATATGGTCCGCAAGTGCGGCTATCCATCCACCAAAAACACGTTCTTCTTGAATGTCGCGACTACCGTCATTAGGCCACTCATAGACAACACGGCCGTAAGATACCTCCTTCAACCAAAGGTGGGGCTTTATTCCCAAATTGAGAATCCCCGGAGGTGGTTGCCAATCAACTGACCTTAAGTTTTTGAAAAATTCAGCTTGTTGTTGAGATAATTCTGTTCGTTCTATTTTACTCATTGATTTCCAGGTAGTGAGGCTGTAGCTAGACCTGCTATCACGGTCATGCTGCAAATAGTTTATAGTGAAAGAGTGTTTTATTCACTGAGGTAATACGATATCCAAAGCAGCAATTAGCTTGTCTACTTCCTCGACTGTATTGTAGTGCACCAATGAAATTCTTACTGCCCCGTTGGCCTCTAGTAAGCCCATGCCTTCAATCAGGCGGCGGGCGTGAAAGTCTCCAAAGCGAATTGCGATTCCGTGATCGTCTAGTTTTTTGCACACGTGTTCCGGGTCTTGATTATCGATGGTAAAGCTTATGGTCGCGACTCTCAAAGGGTCTGTGCCTGAGGGGTTACCGAGCACATGGCAATCATTCCGTTTTCTCAGGTAAATAAGTAAGCGCTCGGAAAGTGCAATCTCCTGCTCCTTAATTTGCTGAAATGCCGCTTCCAGCTGCTCACGTCGAGTCCCATTTTTACAGGTATGCGCACCAAGGCTCGCTAAGTAGTCAACAATCGCGCCGGAAGCATAGGAAAGCTCGTAATTTGCATTGCCTGGCTCAAGTTTTGCGGGAATTTTATTTGCGTCGTAAAAATAGTGATACAAATTAGCGAGGCCGGGCATATGATCATATTTACAATAGAGTGCAGCGTGATGAGGACCGTAAGTTTTGTAAAGGCTCAGTGCATAGAAATCTACATTCCATGAGCTTACATCAACGGCTCTGTGCGGTGCATAGGCAACGCCATCGACACAGATTTTCGCGCCTCGCTCATGCACAAGCTGAGCGATTTTTTTTATGGGATTGATTGTGCCAAGAACATTTGAGACGTGGGTACAGCAAACGAGTTTAGTCTTGTCCGTCATGAGCTTGCCTAGTTCATCTAGCTCGAGTTCAAATGTCTTTTCATTCATGTTCCAGAATTTTAGTTTGACACCAATTTTCTGCAATGCAACCCAGGGGCCAATATTGGATTCATGATCAATATTAGTGACCACTATTTCATCTCCGGCTTGAAACTGATGCTCCATCGCCTTGGCTAGAAACTGCATGAGGACAGTAGTAGAGGGGCCGAATACAATTTCTTCGGGCCTTGAGGCATTAAATAAGGTGGCGATATTTTTACGCCCTTCAGCTAACGAGCTAGCAGCTTTTTGGGACAGCTCATAGCTGCCACCTGTTTGCACGTTATTTGAATAGTAGTATTGTGTAATTTTGTCGACGACACCTTTTAGAATTTGTGAGCCACCGGCGTTATCCATCAATGTCCAGTTTGTAGCTAGACCGGGAAACTGTTTTCTTACAAATTTAATATCAATAGCCACGTTGTTTGCCTTAAGGTAAATTGAATTTAATGTGTTAACACGTTTTTGAGAAACGCGAGTGTACGAGGTTCCTTGGTCGCGTCAAATATTTCTGTTGGGGTCCCGCTTTCCACTATTTGGCCTGCATCCATAAAAACAACGCGATCAGACACTTGCCTTGCAAACCCCATTTCGTGCGTCACGATAATCATCGTAACGCCATCGTCAGCAAGTTTTCGGATGACGTTCAAGACTTCTCCTACCATTTCAGGATCAAGTGCCGATGTGGGTTCGTCAAATAGCAGTATTTTTGGTTCTATGGCTAGTGCTCTTGCAATAGCAACCCGCTGTTGCTGACCTCCAGAAAGTTGCTCAGGATATTTGCCAGCTTGGTCCGAAATGCCTACGTTATCTAGCAACGTTAGTGCTCTTTTGGTTGCAGCTTCATCGGATATTTTGCTGACGCGCATAGGTGCTAACTTCAAATTTTCCAATATAGTCATGTGAGGAAAAAGGTTGAAATTCTGAAAGACCATGCCGACATTTGCGCGGACATTCTTGAGGTCGGCTCCCTTTTTAACAACCATTGAGTTAACCGTTATCTTTCCTGAATCGTCGTATTGTTCCAGCAAATTGATGCAGCGTATGAGTGTTGATTTACCTGAACCTGAAGGGCCAATAACGCTAACAACCTCTCCCTCGGCAACTTTGAGGTTGACGCTTTTTAGTGCTGTGAACTTGCCGTAATGCTTCGAAACATTCTCCAGTTGGATTAGCGAGCCCATTATTGATTCCTCGTACTAACTTTTTTCTCAAGATGGGAAACGGCAAGAACCAAGGGCAATAATACAAGCAGATAAATTCCAGCAGCAACTATCAAGGGTGTTGGGTTGGCAGCGATCGCCTGTGCTTGAGTGGCTTGTTTGAGCAAGTCAGGCATCGCCACGACTGAAGCCAGTGCAGTATCTTTGATGACATTAATAGAATTGTTGGTAAGAGGCGGTATCACTATTCTTGTTGCCTGGGGCAGAATTACGTCTTTCATCATCTGCCCAAAATTAAGTCCCAATGCTTGGGATGCTTCGAATTGCCCCTTAGGTATTGCTTCAATGCCAGAGCGAAAAATTTCGGCTGTGTAAGCGCTGGACACAATGACCAGTGCAGTAGCCGCCGCTGTGAACGGCGACAAGCTGATACCAACAAAAGGCAGTGCGTAAAAAATCACGATAAGTAATACCAGCAAAGGTATGGACCGAAACACATTGATGTAGACCTTTGAAATAACTCTTGCGATTGTGTGCGCATAAAGTCGAGTCATTGCTAGCAGCAAACCAAAAATCAGCCCGAGAACGATGCTCACCAGCCCGAGCTTAAGCGTGGTCGTTAGACCGAGTAACAGCATCGGGTATGTTTCGACAAAGACTTCCCGATTCAGGAATGTGTCCATAAAGTTCAGCTTCAGGCCTGCTTTTACGCCAGGCATAGCTGCCACTTTTGCGGTTGATGTGGTTTCCTCCGCTAAGACCCCAAACCATTTATTGTGTAGCTCGTTGACAATCCCTTCTCGTTTAAGATTTGTGATGATTTCATTGACGCTCATTGCCAGTTCGTCGTCTTTTCGAAACATCATGGAGTAGCTGCCACCGGTTTCGATGCGTTCTACGACTTTAAGTTCGGGTTTGTCTTTTGTGTAATATTGCATGGCTGGAATGTCACTGATGTAGCCTGCGACTCTGCCAATTTGTAGATCCAATGCAGCAGGCGCAAGCCCCTCGTAGCGCCTAATCTCTTTGAAACCATATTGCTGTTGATTTTCTGTTGCCCAGATATCCCCAGTGGAACCCGTATCCACGGCGACAACTTCATCTTGTAGGTCGTTAATAGAAAGAATATTGCTATCACTTCTGATTGTGAGTGATTGGTCGCTGTCGTAATAAGGCTGGGCGAAGGAAACCGAGGTGAGTCTTTGTTCGGTAATCGTAATAGAGGAGATGGCAATATCGATTCTGGATGATTGAACGGCAGAGAAAAGGCCGTTGAAGGGTATATTGATGACATTTATGGTTTTGTTTAGTCGATTGGCAACTTCTTTGACTAGGTCAATTTCAAATCCTATAAAATCACCAGCAGTATCTTGGAATTCCCAGGGCACATTGCCGATGTTGGCACCGACAACTAGAATATTTTCTTCCTCAGTTGCCGCACTTACCGGTGCCAGATACGCAGCCAGACACATCAGTATTAATACACATTTCAATATGAATTTTTGAAAATCCAAGAGTTGCTATCCTAGCCTGTAGAGAGCCGATTTTAGCTGTAGCTCAATATTACCCGATTTGCTGTTCACTTGCTCAGGCGCATGAAATTAGGTCAAAGAAATGAAGATTCTCAGTTACAATATTCCTGCTTTGGCTCCTGTGATTCTCTGGCCCCTTTATTCCCAAACGCACTATCCGCCGTCTGCGCTGCTGCCGCAGCTTTCGAACCATCGACAGGAGGATTTTCAGTCCTCTGCTCTATCGATATTAGGAGAATTGCCCTTGATTGAAAATGGAAGTCGAAACCAGCTCTATTTCCATTAGGTGGTGGGCCTATATAACTAAGGGGGCGTTACTTACTAACTTGAGCTGCTAGCACCTTGAGTCGCTCCGACCACTGCTGCTTTATCTCGTCGCCATAGAGCTCTAGGGTTTGGTCAATCTGCATCGATATTCTGAGTTTCGTTTTTCCATCTTGCGTATCGAGGCTTAAGTTGACTTTGCTCCTGTGAGCATTCTTCTTCGCAGACTCGCGCCAGGTAAAGCTCAATCGTTTCGGCCTATCAATTTTTATATATTCGCCATCTTGCAAGAATTCCTTGCCATTGCGTGTGATGTGATAGCTATAGGAACCGCCTGGGCGAACTTCGTTCTGTAAGTCGACTACTTTCTCGTTACCAACATGACTGCCGAACATCCAGCTACCTACGAAGGTGGGTATCAGCCAGCGATCGAAGATTTTCTCTGCAGGTGCGGCCACAGTCCTACTCAGTGAAACACTAAACGTTTTGAATTTCGCCCCAGGCAGTTCAACTGCGGCACTATCGTCCTCAAACATGGAAAGTTGATCGCTGCTCATTGTCTCGCTACAAGTTAGGGGTGGTTGGCATGAGATGTGTAGGCAGCGCCTGCCGACGCGAAGCTGTCTTTTGGCCATAGTTTGAAGTTAGGTAGTCGAGTATTGAGCCTTCTAGCTCGGGGCCTAAATCACCCAGTCCTTGTGAGCTTTGCATCCATTCGATGCGACTCTTCCAGACTTCTCGATTACCTGAATTCTGAACGATGATTAGGCTTGAGTGACACTCGGTACAATTGTCGCGCACTAACTGCCAGCCTTCTTCTTGAACCAATTCGCCTGCAGTCGAACTTTTCTGCGCCGTCGAGCTTGCAGTGGTCAACAGTAGTGGAAGTGACAGCGTGATAAATGTCAGCCAGATTAATTTCATTCTATTCGTCATTATTTCTAATTCCAATATCGCAAATCGATGAACCTAAATTATACGACCTGTACGGCCACCCTATGACAAGCATTATTTAAATAGCCGCGAGGATTCCAGCCTGGTACTACCATGGGTTGTGAGCGGCCCTGAACATCCATTGCTCTAGCCCACACTTCGTAGTAACCAGGTTCAGGGAACTGTGCCCAAGTCTCCCAATGCTGCCACGCTAATCTGTTAGCCGGGCCTGCTAATGCCGATGGCAGCCAGGTGGCGCCGAAGTCGATGGAGATAAAGACGCTTACTATCTGATCGTCGCCCGCCCAGGCGTGACCGCGAACCGTCATTCGATCTCGTATGTCGTGGGTAATACCCGACTCGGGAAAGGTAATAAGTGACTTAACCGGCATTGATTCGATGACGCGCATGTCTTCATTTGGCACCCGTGTGCCAGGCGCCACAGGTGCGGATGGGACCGAATAAGAAGGTGGAGACATTTTTTCGCCATCGTGGACCTGATCGCGGATATCGATGCGATTTAACCACTTTCCTGAAACAGAAGCGGGCCAGCCAGCGCAGACGAGACGCAGTGGGTATCCGTTTTGCAAAGGGAGGTCTTCGCCATTCATGGACCAAGCGATAAGTGATTCTCGCTCTAGCGCCTTGGCGATAGGTACGCCGCGAGATATAGGATCGCGGTCGGGGTCGCCGCTAAGGTGCGTGTCCGCGCCGTAGTAGCCAATGTATTGAGCATCCGCAAGTACGCCGCAGTAATTAAGCACGTCGCGTAGTCTAACGCCGGTGAAGGTAGGGCAGCCGATGGCGCCGGTAGTCCACTGATTGCCACTCGCGCCGGGCACAAACTCGGCGCGCCCGTTGCCGCCACATTCTAGTTGCAACTGTAACGTTACAGATTCGAAACGTTCTTTGAGCTCGGCTATAGTGAAAGTCACGGAGCGCTCTACTGATTCGCCGCCAATCTCTAATTGCCAAGTATCCGGATCAATAGCCTCTGGAGCTACACCGTTGTTGCGAACGAACATGCGATTGTTCGGCGTAATATCGTCGTCGAGTAAATGGGCTGGAGTCTCGGCGTTGATAGGTCGATCGTTGAGTACGATGAGGCCGTCTTTGCCGGGTATTTGCATGGGAGAGCTTTCGGCAGCAAAGGCCGCTGGAATCAGACCAGCAGGCATGAATCGAGAGAAGGGTATGGTCATGCCCAGAGCGGTAGTCATAGCAACGAGGCCGCTTTTCTTCAGGAAGCCGCGCCGCGTTAGCAGATCACTTTCACGGCCCCACAGTACTTGGTCTGCCGCAATTGGGTTTTTGCTATAAAGTTCACGTATGCCCTGTTTTTGCTTTTTACTCATAAGAGATCTCTTGTGCTGTTCGTCAGCATTTAATTTTATTGCTCAGCTTCGTCTAGTCGTGCGCCGGCAAGTACTCCCGGAAGTGAATAATTGCCCTCATGACAGGCGTACTCATAAAGAATGTCGTCGGTCAGATTCATTGGCATCTCGGCGGAGAAGGATTGGACGAATGTGTCCGGATCTTCTGCCGTGAAACTGTAGTTCATTACATCATTGGACACTCGTGTAAACCGTTCGGTGATACGAAAGTTTTCGGTCGCGTTTCGAAATCTCTGGCTAGCGTTTAACCTACTCGTTTCGACTACGAGTGTATCTCCCTCCCAGTGACCAACCGAGTCTCCCATCCAAGGGCGAAAGGCGTCGGGCAACGGGTCGGCATCGATACGAATAATGCGTGCGTCATGCACCATCTCCACCAGAATCATCACATAGCCTGGAGACTGTACGATCTGATAGTGATTGTTATACAGAATAGGCAGCATGGGTGGTCCACTGCTGGAGCCAAACGACATCAGACAGCGCTCGGCTAATGGACGACTCTCGGGTCCTGCGAAGGCGCCACGCGATGCACGCAGCTGCGCGGCTAAGCGCAATCGCTCCTGGGCTTGGGGTGTATAGGCAGGCATGCGTCCATTTGGTGGGTCTATTAGCAAGGAGCTGCGAAATTCTCCGTTATAGCGTGCAACTTGAGTGCCGTCGTCAAACCAGAAGTTGTTGTAGCTATCGGTGAGCTCAATGCGGTCTTTCACAGGAGGTATGCGATCTGGATCGCTGGGCTGATCCTGCTCAGTAGTGTAGTCGGCCACAGCTTGTTCCAGCTGCATTGCTTCTTCGCGGTTCAGTACCAGCTTGTCGCCAAATTCTTCTGGGCGAGAGAAAGGGGTTATCGTGTTACTAGTCCACATGCCCTGCAAATCGGGGGCTCCGTCTACCGTTGTGGCTACCACATAGTCGGAGTCCTGAGCATTGGTGCTAAGTGGGAGCAGTAAGAATAGGGAAATAGCTGAAGAGGCCAGCAACAGTGTTCTTGGCAATCTGGCCGAGCTAAACGCAGAAGTGGGATTGAATGCTGTTTTCATTTTTATAGCTCCCTAGTCGGGCTTTATTAGAGGGTAGGCTGTGGTAAATAGTACGCTTATGCGACGGTGAGGTTACCAAAAATGCGCAGTCAACTCCATGCGATTCATGGCATTTGTGCTCCCTTTCACAGTCAGTGCTCGATGAGGGTATTTACAGGGGTTTAGTAAGCTTCAAAAGGAACCGATCGGTGCTGCGGTTGAGCCGAGGGTCGAATATGCTGCGGCTATGGTCGTCCGTGGAAACTCGCAATGCTTCACTGGCCTCAACCTCAAAGCCAGCCTCCTCAGCTAGCTCCACCGCCTGTTGAATCTCCATTCGGTGCAGGTCTCGATTGTCCAAGCCCGCTACACCGACATGATCGGTAATGCCGAGTACGCCTCCAGGTTTCAGCAAGAGCCTAAGTTGTTGGAGCATTTGCATTGCACGTTCTGAATTGGGATTGTAATAGTCATGCAAAGTCTGCGCTACGATAATCAGATCCACGGAGTTATCTGCCAAGCCGATTTCCTTGAGTGGCCTTACGATTTGGACAACATTGCGTAGATCGCCTTGTTCTATCTTGGCGTCTAGCGCCTCGCCCTGAGAAATGTTTTGGCGATCTTCCACGAAGCGTAAACCGCGTTCTGTGTTCTGCGCATACACCGTTCCATTTTCACCCACTGCTTTGGAGAGGATGAAGGTGTAATAGCCGCCAGCGGCATACAAGTCCAATACCGTCATGCCTGCTTGGATGCCAAGAAATTCAAGAACCTGAACCGGCTTTCGAGCACTGTCTCGTGCGAAGTCGGTTACCTCTCGATCGGGGCCCGATAAGGCCAATTCGAGTGCCCGTGTATCGAGACCCTGACCTAGGCAGGCGGAAGTAAACAGCAACGATAAAAAGGCTGCGGAATAGGCGAGCGATGAGTTCAATGAAAGAGGGGTACATTTTCTCTTCATTTTAGGATCCTAGTGTCTTTGGTTGTGGTGTAGTGCAGGTAAAGAGAATAACAGATTGAGCGAACGCCTCACTTGTTTTCAGGCCGTGCAGAGCCTCATGGATCTTATCCGGCCCACAGTGATTTACCGCAGTGCTATACTTAAAATCGACTCAGGATGAAGGCCTGATCCCATTTCTAAAAAAGCGAATAATGAGAGCGCGCAATGCAAAGTAAGCTAATCATTCGAAATCTATCAGTGCTAACCCTACTCTGTGTAACTCAGTTTGCGTTAGCTCAGTCCGATACGCGGCCGCGGGCCCGTGAGGCGGGTGTTGTGGTAGGTGTATTCCAGCCCGGAAAATTAAACGCGATCACCGATGTTCAAGGTGTGAGAGTAGGGCATACAACGCTTATTGAAGGTGATGATATTCGCACCGGCGTAACCGCAATCATTCCCGCGCCGGGAAATCTCTATACCCATCCCATTCCAGCCTGGATTTATACGGGCAACGGTTATGGGAAAATGGTCGGTGAAACACAGGTGCGCGAATTTGGTGAAATCGAAACGCCGATTCTATTGACCTGCACGCTGTGCGTATGGAGTGCGGCGAATGCGCTTAAACAATGGATGTACGAGCAACCCGGAATGGGTGAGCACACGCTGAATCCCATAGTAGGAGAGACTAACGACGCTCGCGTGAATAATATGTGGGCCGACCGAATCCAAAAAGAAGAAGTCTACGCCGCGTTGAACAGTGCAAGCACAGGTCCTGTGGAAGAGGGCAGTGTTGGCGCAGGCACGGGTACGCAAGCCTTTGGCTGGAAGGGTGGTATCGGTACTAGCTCCAGGGTGCTCCCTGAGGAATTAGGTGGCTACAGCGTCGGCGTGCTGGTGCAGACAAATTACGGCGGTGCGTTATCAATTAATGGCGCACCGGTAGGGCGAGAATTGGGCAGCTATGTCTATCGAGATTTTTTAGAGCCGGTAGCAGACACAGATAAAGAGGACGGTTCGATCATGATGGTTGTTGCGACAGATGCGCCGCTCACTGCGCGCAATCTTGATCGAGTTGCTAGGCGCGCCATAATGGGATTGGCACGTACAGGCTCCTTCGCCAGTAATGGTTCGGGTGACTATGTCATTGCGTTTTCAACTAATCCGAATGTGCGTAAGCCCCGTGTTAGCGAAGTGCCAGTTCCACTTGAAGTGTTAGTAAACGAATCAATGACACCGCTGTTCGCAGCCACTGCAGAGGCTACCGAGGAGGCGATCTACAATGCTATCTTCAAGGCGACGACTGTAAGTAGTTCGCGTGGAGAGCTGCGCGCAATTCCAATAGAAGATTTGATGCGTGTGCTTGAGAAATACCAGTCGTTGAACTGGGATCAAACGATAGGAAGATGATTTTCAACACTGCGCTAGGAGTTGATGCCGATGCCTCTCGCCATCAACAGGGCAAGCACAGGGGTTAACACTAGTAGTACTAGCTGAAACTTCAACAACAGCCTTAACAGTTTCGGTACCTCGATTACGTCTTCCTCGGACTTTTTGTGTTTGTTATAAAACACCGTGGGAGCGATAGCGCACAAGACCATTAGGGTAAACAGGCCAAGCTTGGCATGAAATAGGGGATTGCTAGAGTAGAATTCGCTAGGTTTGCCCACCCATAGCCATAGAGTTAGGCCGAAGAGTAAAACGAAGATAGCGCTTATTCCGCAAACAGCATCCACCTTCGCTAAGTTGCGGGCATCCTCCCCTGTTATCTGTGGCTTGATGGCCATATTTTCTATGACTAAAGCGCCCGCGTATGTGAAGATCGCGGCGAAGTGCAATAGCCTGATTAGTTCGTAATACATCCTGCTAATCATACTGGATTGGAAGGCTTTCGGCGCATTTTAATGCGGCTTTGCGAGATTTCCTGTTATGCTGCTGAACCGGTTTGATCGCAAACCATTAATTCGAAACCATAATTCGAAACCATAATAATTAGACAAAGACTGGAGGCACCATGGTCGCTGATTCAGGCACCCCAACCGATGCAAGTTCTGAAGAGTCAGCTCATGTTGAAGCGAGCATGCGTAAGGTCGCTCTGACTGCGTTAGCCGGCACCAGTATCGAGTGGTACGACTTCTTTCTCTATGCCACTGCTGCTGCTCTTGTTTTTCCTTCTGCATTCTTTCCCGATAGCACTCCAACAATGGGCCTTATACTTTCCTTTGGAACGTTCGCCTTCGGTTTTATTGCTAGGCCTTTAGGTGGTATTTTATTTGGTCATTTCGGTGACCGCGTTGGACGCAAACGAACGCTGGTTATTGCATTGATGATGATGGGCATCGCATCCACTCTGATCGGGCTGCTACCTACGTTTGCCACTATCGGCATTGCTGCACCTATCTTACTTAGCCTTCTGCGTTTCGCTCAGGGCTTAGCAATTGGCGGTCAATGGGGCGGCGCGATGCTGCTCGTCACCGAGAGCGCACCGGCTGACAAACGTGGCTACTACGGCGCCTACGCGCAGGCCGGAGCTCCAGTTGGAGTTATCCTAGCCAACGTGGCATTCATGATTATTAGTTATTCTGTATCTGAGGAAGCGTTTATGAATTGGGGCTGGCGCATCCCCTTTATATCGAGCGTCGTATTAATCGGAATCAGTATGTATGTGCAGCTACATATGGAAGAAACCGATGCCTTTAAAGAGCTACAGGAATTGCAAAAGAAGAAGCAGGCTGAACAGCCCGAGGCAATTGTCGTAAGGCGTTCGCCTGTGTTGGAAGCGATAGCGAAGTATCCTAAGCGTATTGCATTAGCCGCAGGCGCTTTCCTCTCAATACAAGTCTCGTTCTATATACTGATTGGTTTTGTGCTTGCCTACGGCACAGATGCTGACGGTGCTGGAATGACGAGGGACCAGATGCTCTTTGCGGTATTGCTTGCTTCGGTATTACAGATACCCGCACAATTTATAGCTGCCTCTTATTCCGATAGAAACGGTAGGCGGGGAATTTTTATGCTGGGAGCCATCCTCACTGGAGTCTGGGCATTTGCCTTGTTCCCGCTAATCGATACAGGAAGCTTCTGGCTGATCGTGCTGGGTCTTAGTGGCGGATTGATGTTTCTTGGGATGATGTACGGTCCCCAGGCAGCTTTCTTTACTGAGCTATTTAGTACAGAGGTTCGATACTCGGGGGCATCTTTGGGCTACCAAACGGGAGCGATCCTAGGTGGCGCATTTGCTCCTACTATCGCAACTATTCTATGGACAGAATATTCGATAGTCTGGGTGTCGGTGTACATCGCCATAGCATCAGTTCTCTCTCTGATCTCTGTGCTGATGCTGACTGAAACCTACAAGACCAGTTTAGACGACACCATCTAGTCGATGCTGAAAAGTCACTTCTGACTTTTCAGCATGTCGTGCGCCTTGGGTGGGCAAAGGTTGTAATTCCCTGTGCAACGCCTTTTATCAGAGGGCTGCACTCAACGTTGCAGCCTCTTCTTTACAGCTTCGTTACTATGCCGGGCTATCAAACTGATAGTTTGGCGTAGACGCGGCGATCTCCAATTCTTCTGCGTTCATCTCTGTTCCAATTCCCTCGAACAGAGGTGTAGTGAGATAACGCTCGCCCGTATCTGGCAACATGCAAAGGATATTGCTGCCTGGCTCGGCCTGTTCTGCAATCATCAATGCGCCAGTAAATGTGGCGCCAGCGGTAATTCCGGTAAAGATGCCTTCTTTCTGCGCCAGTAACCTAGAGTTGCGAATTGCGTCGGGTCCCGATATGGCTAGCAGTTGATCGATGTGCTTTCGTTCGACAGCTTGGCCTAGCAATGGGGAAATGAAGTCTGGTGTCCAGCCCTGCATTGGATGAGGTTTGAATTCAGGGTGGCTGGGAGCGAGTCCGGTGGCTGGCGCATCCGGCTGGGGAATTCCGCTGCCAAGTAGCTGTGCATTGTCAGGCTCGCAGCAAACTATTTTTGTTTCTGGTCTTTTCTCTTTTAGAACATTCGCGACGCCATTGAGAGTTCCGCCAGTACCAAAGCCTGTTACCCAATAGTCTAGCCGCTCACCCTCGAAGTCTCTAAGAATCTCTACGGCAGTAGTGCGCTCGTGCATGCGAGCATTCGATTCATTTTCAAACTGACGAGTCAAAAACCAGCCATGAGTATCGGCGAGTTCTTTCGCCTTCGCGACCATGCCGCTTCCCTTCAAGGGGGCAGGAGTAAGAACCACTTTGGCGCCGAGGAAGCGCATAAGTTTGCGGCGCTCCACACTGAAGCTCTCCGCCATCACAATTACCAGCGGATATCCCTTCTGTGCACAAACCATTGCCAAGCCAATGCCTGTATTTCCACTCGTTGCCTCAACAACAGTCTGACCTGGCTGCAAGTCTCCGCTAGCTTCTGCATCCTCGATGACGCCTAGTGCCAGTCTGTCCTTCACGGAGCCTGCCGGATTAAACGCTTCGAGTTTCACGAACAGGTTTACATGATCTGGCGCGAGTTTATTGATTCGCACAACCGGTGTATTGCCGATAGTCGCTAATATGTCTTGATGTTTGTTTTTCACAATGGATGTCCTCGCAGGTTTTCTCGAAGAAAATGATCGCTCCATTCTAGCCCCATTGTGGAACGGCTGTAACCGGAAGATAGTGATAATCAATACGACTGATCATAGGTCGCATGGCCAGTTTATCTTTGACATTGCACCCGATATGGCTTGCAATGGGAGTCAGTGCTTTCGCACAGCCTCGATAGCGACTTACGTAGCTATCGATCTACCTACCTACAGGAAAGAACATGAATAGAAAGCCCACTCTGCTACTCCTATGCCTGCTTACGTTGAGTACAGCGAGTCTGGCAGCGCCTGATGGTGGTCTCGAGAGTGGCAGCCCGCAAGATTTAGGCTTTTCGGCTCAGAGGCTCGCACTAGCGCACGAGATGCTAGCGCAGCATGTGGAAGATGGACGAGTGGCAGGGTTAGTCGCTGGTGTGGCGCGCCACGGAAAAATCGTTTATCTGGAAAGCATGGGATGGAACCATATCGAACAAGATAACTCGATGCTAGAAAACTCACTTTTTCAGATTCGCTCGATGAGCAAGCCAATTACCGCCGTGGCTGCTATGCAGCTGATCGAGAAGGGCAAGATGAAACTGGCTGACCCGGTCTCCAAATACATTCCTAGCTTCGCTGAAATGCAGGTCTTCCTAGATCCTGCGATTGCAGACTTTACTCAGACTCGAGCTAGCGCGCGTGAGATGACAATTGAAGACCTGCTGATGAACACCGCCGGCCTCAGCCATCGATTCGGCGCGCTGTATAGAGCGAACGAAGTTCGCTCTCGAGAAGATACCTTGGAGGAGCTCGTAGAGAAGGTCGCTGCGGTGCCATTGATAGGCGATCCAGGCGAGCAATGGGTATACAGCATCTCGTTAACGGTGTTGGGACGCGTTATCGAGTTAGTGTCTGGGCAGGAATTCGATGACTACCTCGATGAACATGTTTATGGTCCGCTTAAGATGACAGATACGGCATTCTACGTGCCCGACGAGAAAGCGCAGCGCTTGGCGCGAGCCTATCGTGTGTCCTCCGAAGACAGAAGCCTGAGCCTGCTGCCACAGATGGCTATTCCTATTACTGAAGACCCGCCGCTACTAGAAGGTGCCGCAGGTATTGTTAGCAGCGTTCCCGACTATCTTCGCTTCCTACAGGCGCTGCTCAACGGCGGTGAGCTCGATGGACAACGAATTCTGCAAACCAATACTGTCGAGTCTATGACCCAGAATCAAATACCCGAGGCACTTATGCCCTTTGGTACGAATCCAAATAATCCAATGCTGGATCGGGGGTGGGGCTATGGCATGGCAGTTGTGGTGGATGAAACCATGAGCGCTTATGGCACCAACAACGGTGAATTTGGTTGGAGTGGTTCGCTCGGTACATTCTCCTGGGCAGATCCTGTGTCGGGAACTAGTGTAGTTATCATGCTGCAGATTCAACCTTCTGGTGCTTATAATATCGCCTCGAAGTTCAAGACGATGGTTCATCAGAGCATGATCGACTAGTGTGTGGTCATCTCGAAAGCCCTAGCTATGGAAATAAAAACTTGTATGATTGGCTGAAGCGGATCATACAACACACCAATCAGGCAAACCCTCTATTCATGAAGCCGCATCATTATTATATAAGTACTGAAGTAGACACTGCGGAGTCTGAACCATGTGGTTAGCTATAAGCTGTGACTTCGAATTTGAGATTTCGGTGCCAACGCCGTTCATTTTAATGTTGCGTCCGCGTAGTGGTGCTCAGCAATGGATTAGTCGCGAGGAATACAAGCTCACGCCTAGCGTTCCTGTGGTGGAGTTTACCGACACCTATGGAAACTTATGTCAGCGACTGGTGGCACCACCCGGGAATTTTAAAATACACACGGCGGCTCAAGTGATGACCAGCGATGTTGTCGATAAGGCGCCAGGTGCTCCCTTTATAGATATCCATAAGTTGCCCGATGAGGTTTTGAGTTTTCTATTGCCTAGCAGATATTGTGAGTCGGAAAGCTTCAATCAGATGGCTGTCGAGATCACGGCAGGGCAACTATTAGGCTATGACCAGGTTGCGACTATTGAAACTTGGCTGCGTGAGACAATTAGCTATATCCCGGGAAGCAGCGACGATCCTATTTCAGCGGTGGGAGTGAATCAAAAGCAGTCTGGTGTTTGCCGAGACCTTGCACATTTGGGTATTGCGCTGTGTCGCTCAATTAGTATCCCGGCGAGGTTGGTAGTTGGCTACAACTACGGTCTTGTGCCCATGGATATGCACGCCTGGTTCGAAGCCTATGTTGGTGGGCGTTGGTATGCCTTCGATGCGACTCAAGAGGAAATGACGCCGGGCTATGTTGCTATCGGTTACGGTCGCGATGCTGCCGATGTAGCGGTCTATAATCAGTTTGGCCCTTCGGTCTATCATATCTCACAGGATGTAAGTGTTGAACTAGTAGAAGTAGAAGTAGAAGAATAAGGGCTCTAGTGGCGCCTGCCTTTGAGTAAACCCTTGATTTTGTCGCTGAAAGTCTCGTATTTCAGGTCGCTAAATTCCCCTGCATCCAAAAAAATTCGGTTACAACTCGGGCAGCACTCCATCCAAATATGCGTCTGATGAGGGTCGACAATTTTGTCCATGTCCACTTTGCAGTGGGTGCATTGTATATCTTCGAATTTTTTGCCAATTGAGGCTGAGCCAATGTCGAGAAAGGTCTCGGCCATAAACTCTGTGCCCATCTTCTCTAACATAAAGCCCTTAGCGAGTAGGCCAAAGCAAGTGCGGCAACGCTCTAACTTAATATCGTCGCCAAGTGTCTTTGTTTCCAGCTCTGGGGCACATTTTGGGCAATCCATCTCAGTCTCCAATCGCAAGAATGTGGCAAGTAAAATCTTATCGAATTGACGGGGAATAGCAAGTATTGGCATCGGTAAGAGTTCGACTTTAACGCTCTACCTGCAGTTACCAATACACCCCTGGGATCTATAAAATTATCCGTCAGCAATAGGGGCGTTAGGGTCTCTACATAGCAGGGAGCTTAAAACAGGGGGCTATAATTTGTCTTTAATAATTTCTATTTGACCCCTGTTTTAGGCAGGCTAATGTGCAACAGAACGTAAGCTACCAGTGCTGACAAAATTGAGCCTAAGAGAATCCCCAGCCGGTCTCCGCTTAAATAGTCACCACCTCCATGTTCGAAGGCAAGACCAGCGATAAAAAGGCTCATGGTAAACCCAATGCCGCACGCAAAGGCCACCCCGAGAAGCTGCATCCAGTTCACATTATTAGGTAGTTTTACAAATCGAAGGGCGACAGCTAGACCGACGAAAAGCAGTATCCCCAATGGCTTGCCAATGAACAAACCTAACGTAACACCCATAGTTACAGGGTTAGTCACATCGGAAAAAGACATTCCACCTAGATTCAGCCCAGCATTGGCGAAGGCGAAAATTGGTAATATGGCAAAGGCCACCGGGCCGTGCAAGTCGTGCTCTAATTTTCTCAGAGGCGACTCACCTTTCATGTCGCGCATCGGCACGCACAACGCTATCAATACGCCAGCCAGTGTTGCATGGACTCCCGATTTCAGCACTGCGATCCAGAGTACTATGCCCAGCAAAATGTAACTGGAAACGCGAGTCACTCCCATTCGGTTCATCGCAATACCGATGATCAGCGCCATTGCGGCTACTAATAGCGACGGCAGGGACAAATCACCTGAATAGAAAATCGCGATAATGACAATGGCGGCTAAATCGTCAAATATGGCTAGGGTCAACAAGAATACTTTGAGCGCAACCGGTACTCGCGAACCGAAAACTCCGAGTAGCGCCAGCGCAAAAGCGATATCAGTCGCAACAGGAATTGCCCAGCCATCAAGCGCGACGCTATCATTCCAGTTTAGCCAGGCATAGATAGCGGCTGGCACGAACATGCCTCCAAGAGCGCCCATCCCAGGTAGCACCACCTGTGAAAATGATGAGAGTTCTCCCTCCATTATCTCGCGCTTTATTTCCAGCCCAATAAGGAAAAAGAATATAGCCATTAAACCGTCGTTGATCCAAAGCAATAGCGGCTTGTTGATTTCCAACGCCCCAATTTGAACGGCCACTGTCGTACTCAGAAGCTGATCATAGAAACCTGTGAAAGGGGAATTCGCGATTATCATGGCCAATACAGACGTCACCAGCAAGAGAATGCCACTGGCGGATTCTAATTTCATGAAGTCGCTTATTGCGGTGCCGAGAGCATTGGGTCTACTATCTTCTTTCATTTTTTGGCCATTTGAGAGGGTTTTAATTTTCCCTATAATCGATAACATTGAATTCGGTTTTCGGCGCTTCTTACATCCTGAAAACCGCTAGCTTTTTAGCGATGCTCTAGGCGCGCCTATACAAACAAACACGGACTGCGCCATTCACGCCACATCGAGTTCATTTGCTAGAATCAGAAGGCTATTTAATTTCGGGAAATGGTTAATTAAGTCATCAGCGCTCTGACACCACTGACGGCCCTTTCGATATGCTCATTCGTGTTATAAATAGTCGGGCATAAGCGAACACCGCCAGTGCCGGCACCGGCAATACCATGCTCCGTGTACAGACGATTCAAAATAGACCCATTGTTGCCAGCGGGAACTCGGGTAATACAGACTCCAAAGCTTAGGGTAGGGTCCATAGGGGTGACCAGTTCAAACCCGGCATCGGTGATGCCGGTCTTCAGTTGTTGGGCGAGTTTCACAATCCGTCGCTCGATTTTCTCTACACCGATAGTATTGTGAATCTCGGCAGCGACACCAAGAGCAGCCAGGGCAGCATCGTCGCGTTGTCCCAATGACTCAAATTTGCGGGCTCCTTCAAGACTGGTCTGTGGACCGTCACCCCAGCCGGGTGCAACGACAGAGGGCCAAATACGCTCTATATTCTCCTCTCGCACATAAAGTATACCGACCTCCTTAGGACCCATGTACCATTTATGGGCACTGGCCGAGAAAGAATCTACCCCAAGTTCTTTGAGGTCTAGCGACATAGCCCCCCATACCTGAGCGCCGTCTAAGTGCACATAGATACCTCGTGCTTTTGCCATATTCACAATTTCTTTTACCGGCAATTTGATGCCGCTAACGTTTGACACATGGGTTAGCGAAAGTACTTTGGTACGTGAATTCATTTGTGAGGTGAAGGCAGTTACCAGTTCATCGGTGCTTACAGGATTACTTGGTGTTGCCACTTTCTTTAATGACAAACCGAAGCGAGCAGCACGTACTTCCCAGGCGACATTGTTGGTAGGATGATTTTGATCCCAAATTAGCACTTCGTCACCGCTTTGAAGTTGCAAGCCATTATTAACAATGTTGTTGGCTTCGCTGGTATTTCTTACTAGTGCAATTTCATTGCGGCTAACATGGAGTTGGTCCGCCACTAGCGTGCGCGTATTTTCCCGCAAATCATCGAACTTAGCTCGATTGTTAAAAGAACAATCTTGGTCGATGTCCGCTGTTAACAATGCTACTTTTTCAGAGACCGCACGGAATGAAGGACATAGGTTAGCAGCATTCATAGGCACTGCACTTTCTGTAAATGAAAATTGCGACCGAACCATCTCCCAGTAATCTTCTGAAGATGAGTTCGCAGCAGAAAATGCCATTTTTGGGGAGCTAGCGGCGGCACTCAATAATAAGGCGCCGGATGATTGTAGAAACTGTCTTCTTGAGTTCTTTATTTTCATGGCTGGGCTCGCTACATGGACGTATTTTTTGTGGGGTCATCAAGTAGCCTACAATAGCAGATGGTTTTTCACAAACCTGTAGCGTATTGCACCAAGGACATTCATCGCGGTGATCTATTTTCATACTAGCAAGAGCGGATCAAGCTCAAATACAGAAAACTGGCTCCTGATGTTCGGTCATCGATTGCTAACAACATTCAGCAGCTAGGGAGTCTAGACTAGATACAGCGAAGGAAGTCTAGAGGCAGGTAAGGAAATATTCTTTAAATCATTGATATAATTGTTATTTCTTCACCCAACTGCCGGCTGCATTTTGTAAATACTGGCCGGCAAGAGTTGCTTCGACCGCCTTTTCAAAAGCTAGGGCTGCAACCTGTTCTACGGTGAGATTGTTCTGCGTCGCGATTTGTTGATACAGCTCGCGGCGCTGATTGTTTACATCGCGTGCCAAAGCGACTATCTCAGCCGGGGCTGACTCCACCACTAGGCCAATGTAGCCACTGCGTTGCTCCCCCACTAGACCGTCGTTCTTCGCGTCTTGCAAGGTTAAGGCGAAACTCATAGGAACTAAAAGCAACATGCAGGCTAATAGTAATGTTTTAGAAATGGCTTTCTTCATAGTGTGTATTCTCATTAGAACAATCCGCTGTCTAGAGTAAAAATTCCGTCCAATTCTTCTTCCACTTGAACTCGAATTTCGTGTTCGATCCTGACATTGAGGTTGATAGTGATCGGCTCATTCGGCACGGCTACTTGTATAGTTGGCGTACACGCTACGAGTGCTAGTGCCAATAGCGCGAAACCACTTCTTGTGGGTAGAGATTTAAGAGACATTTTGCTCTGCATTATTTCTGTCCAATTTAACTATTTTCAATGTTGATTCTATTGTATCGGCCAAACCTGAATCTTTGCTTAAGATTTGGCGCTTGTGCCTATTAGACCGTGAAATTAAGATTTAGTTATGGCTGACTGATAAAGCGCTCCAATTCGTCTGTTATGACACGGCTCGCCTGCAGGCTTTTGAGTAGTGAGGGAATATTGTCCGTGATATTCACGTTAAGATTTATTTCCTGTCCGTTGTTCATATCCGGGTTTCGGCCTTGCAGTTGCACGCTCAGCAACAGCTCGCCACCCTCGTCGTAGAAAACTTCTGTGTTCATGGTTTGATACTGATAATTGGAAAGTGCATCGTTGAGCAATAGCAGGCTCTGATTGTTGCTTGGTGTTGAGCCGGCTGGCGTGTACCGAATACTGCCTCCTGGCTTAAGCGCTCCAACTAAGCCCCTCTCAATGCTGATGGTATCGCCTTCGATAATGAAGGGAAGGTAGCCGCTAATTAGGCCATCTGCCTCTAGCCCGGGATAGTCCGCTAGCGCTACCAGGGAAGCCAGCCTCAGGTCGGCGAGCACGACGTCTACTTGCTGACGATCACCGGCAGAGTTGTAATTGGCAGCAGGAATACTCAGTTTTCCGTCCAGCAGAGAAGTATCGAAGTCGATGAGTTCTGCCTCGCCAGTTAGCGTATCGAAACGGTATTGCCAAGAAAGATCTTCCAGAGGCAGGCCTACATCGATGCGGCTTAGAGAGGCGCTAGCCGGATTCGAAACCTGTATTCCAAGTGGCGTGGTTGCCTCAGCGAATAAGTCAGTATTCAGGTCGACGAAGAAATAGTCTGTGTAGTAACCGCTTAGCCGGTCGATCTTGAGGGCTATCGGTCCACCGAAACGCCAAGAGTCATCTAGCTGTTTGCTCCACGAGATATTAGCTAATGCTTCGATCTGACCGGAAAGGACATCAGCCTCTAACTCCTTTGGGGTTATCAATGCAGAGAGGGGCTGTGCCTCTGTGAATTCATAGGGAGCCAACTTCAGTACAACATCGCCAGTGTCACGGAGAAAAAAGTGTTGTAGGCCGATGCCAAGGCGCAGACGCTGATCTAGGTCGACCTCTAATACTCCCGTTAAGGTATCTTTCTCAAGCAGTAGCTTGCCGGAATAGGCTGGATTACTAATGTCAGCGATGCTGTTGTCTAGACGAAACGCGCTACTGCTGAAGTTGAATCCGCCGCTGAGCAAATCACCCACACGAAATTCCATCTCTTCCAGCTGCAAGTTCGTTGCTAGTTCTGAAATCGCAGATTCGGCGGAGGTTCTAACTGAAGGCACGAGAATTTTTACTAGGTCCGCTGCCAAGC
>OLHZ01000018.1_pt1 | contig 21545 bp, 14 predicted proteins | sample 1609381 | NCBI WGS metagenome assembly OLHZ01 (sample SAMN05416788, study PRJEB24817) | seawater metagenome | isolation source: Sea water | place: Canada:Atlantic | collected 2013-11
CGTGGGCTCGGAGATGTGTATAAGAGACAGGGATGATTTCGAGCAGGTAATCGCTAGCGATTGCAGAAATGCTGGAGCTGCTATCCGTTTCATTCTTAATCAAGAAAAAATCGGATCGGAGATCGTTGACAATCTAAATGCGTCCATACACCTTCGCGCCGTGCTCACAGATTTGTTTCTGTACAGCGAAGCCTTGAAGCCGCTCGATACTGCAGAGGCCTCGGCCCCAAGTGCAGCCGGCGGTGTTGAGACTTACGACGCATCTAAGAAGTAAGCCGAAGAAAAAAGTAACATAAGACTGCTTTGAAGCTGCTCGCTGGGCTATCAGAATGACATAACGCAGAAACGGAATCGGACTAGCTCTTGTTCCGTTTTTTGCTTTTCAACTGGGATTAATCCGAGATGCTTCAAATGATCAAATGGCCGGCCAGAATAGAACTCGCGCAATTGCCTACACCTATTACAAAGCTGGAAAGATTTTCCAAGCGCTTTAAAGATACAACTATCTGGGTCAAACGTGACGAACTCACTGGTACTGAAGTTTCTGGGAATAAGATACGGAAACTAGAGTACTGTATTGCTGAAGCGCAGAATCAATCATGTGACACCTTGATCACTTGCGGTGGCATCCAATCGAATCATTGTCGAGCTACCGCGGTGCTGGCTGCGCGATTAGGTATGAAAGTACATCTGATTCTTCGTGGTGAGAAACCCAGTGTGCCGGAAGGCAACTTGTTAATGGACTATCTCTGCGGAGCGCAGATCAGCTATCTGAGCCAGGCTCAATGGCGTGGTCATGAGGACTTAGCAGCAGAGTTACAGGATAAATATGCTTCAGTCGGGCGAAAGGCTTTCTTTATTCCGATCGGAGCAAGCGACGAAATTGGGTTATGGGGTTATATAAAGGCCAGCGAAGAATTAAAGCAAAATTTCCAAAACCTAAAGATGGAGCCTGAATATATAGTTACCGCTACTGGCTCCGGAGGAACACAGGGAGGCTTGATAGTCGGCACAGAGCTATTCGACATTCAGAGCCAGGTGGTCGCTTTTAATGTCAGCGATGATGCGGCCTACTTCGAGAAGAAGATTCGCGAAGATGTGACGCTCTGGAAGCAACGCTACAATCAAGAGTTCGATGAAGCTTCGATGAAGGTAAAAACTATAGAGGGCTATGTAGGCCCAGGCTACGGTATTGCGGGCCCTGAGGTTTTTGATAGCATTGCCGAGCTAGCCAGTAGCGAGGGCATTTTTCTAGACCCAGTCTATACAGGAAAAGCCTTTCATGGCATGGTAACCGAGCTGCAAAAAGGCGATGCGGGCCAGATGCCCGGCGCAAAAAATGTGGTTTTCATCCACACTGGCGGCCTGTTCGGCGTATTTCCCCAACAGCAAAATTTCAGTTTCAGTTAGCGGGCAGCCATCTAACCCACAACAGATCCAACAAAAAAACCACGAAGCAATTTTTTAGACCGGACATCGATATGAATAAGATCTCTCGAGAACAGCTCATTAAGACTTTGATCGCGACTAGCTTTATCTTGCCCGGCTATCTTGGGTTTTCCATTTTGTCTGCAGCTCAGGATGGAAGTACTGGCGCAATCTCATCCAGTCAGCCTGATGGAGTGGCCGCCGCGAGCTATTACGCACCTGCGCCTGTAGACGCATCAATTGAGAGTAACAATGAAGATCTGCTGCTCTCAGATACTCGTCAGTTGATAGAAGGCAGTCTGCGTTCTGGAGAGGGCTATTTCAGTGCAGATGGCGATCGTTTCATTTACCAGAGCGAGACCGTTGGCGACAATCCCTTCTACCAGATCTATGTCTTGAATCTAACAGATGGCAGCTCACAAAAAGTGTCTCCTGGGATCGGCCTAACTACTTGTTCATGGATTCATCCGACTCTGGATACGGTGATGTTTTCCTCAACGCATGAGGATCCGGATGCACGCGCTAAGCAGGCCGAAGAGATTTCCATACGGGAGAGCGGTATCAGTCGGCCTTATGGCTGGGACTACGACCGACACTACGATATTTATCAGGCAGACAGTAATGGCAACAACCTAGTCAATCTTACCAGTACCGATGGCTATGACGCAGAGGGTTCTTATTCGGCAGATGGTAGCCAGATTCTATTCGCGTCAAACCGAGAGGCCTATCAGCGCAACCTGAGTCAGGCCGAGCAAAAACTTTTTGATGACGACGCTTCGTATTTCATGGACCTCTATTTAATGGATGCGGACGGTTCGAACGTTAAGCAGATTACTCATTCGCCCGGCTACGATGGCGGCCCTTTCTTTAGCCCAGACAATAACAAGGTTGTGTGGCGTCGTTTTAATCCAGACGGTAACAGTGCGGAGATCTGGACTATGAATATCGACGGTAGTGGTCAGCGCCAATTGACCGCCGATGCGATGGTCTCTTGGGGCCCCTACTATCATCCAAGCGGCGACTACATTATCTATTCCAGCAATATCCTAGGTAATGCGAATTTTGAACTGTTCATGATAGACCCGATAGGAATGAATCCTCCGGTACGTGTAACCAACACTGCAGGCACAGATATCCTTCCGGTGTTCTCACCAGATGGAACTCAGCTGGCCTGGAGTACTACGCGAACTGCCGATGGAACCTCGCAGATTCACATGAGCGATTGGAACCACCAACAAGCACTGGAGCTGTTGGGGCTGTAATCCTAGTCGCGCTACTTAGTTTCTAAGATTGTTATGACAAACAGAATTTCACAAAGCGTGTTGCATCGAACAGTCATTGTTGGTTTAAGCCTGTGCGGCGCGATTGCATTCCTGGTGGGTACCGTATCAGCGCAGATTGTCGATGCTGTGGAAGGTGAGCCCGCGCTTGTCCACCATAGTCTTAAGGTAATCCTCGATCCACAGAATCAATCGCTCTCGGTAGAGGACACCGTTACTCTGCCCGATTCGATGCTGGCCGCACCAGTAAACTTTTCCTTGAACAGCAATCTTCGCATCACTAATAAGCCTAACCGCCTACAAGCGCTTGCGGCCAACACGCAAGTGGATGTTCCAGGAATCAACAATACCGGTGGATTGGCCGCAGCAACTACCGAGTACAGTGTTAGTCCGCCGCGCAGAAATCGAAATCAGATAGTACTCATCTATAGCGGTACGATCTTCGATACCGCCGAGCAGACGAGCGCCGAGTATGCGCAGAGCTTCGCAGAGAGCTCGGGCATCATCAGCGAGCAGGGCGTCTATCTAAACAAGGGCAGCGTCTGGGTTGCAGACTTCGGTAGCGACTTGATCAGTTTCGACGTGCATGTAGAGTTCGCCGATTCGGCGAGCAGTTGGACGGCAGTTAGCCAAGGCGATCGCCTTGGTGGCAACGGCTGGCAAAGCGATCAGCCCATGGAAGAGGTCTACCTGATTGCGGCCAATTTTATTGAGTATTCACAACGTGCGGATGATGTTGAAGTTCTTGCCTACCTGCGAACGCCTGATCCGGATCTTGCTACAAAATACATGGATGCGACTGGGCGTTACCTAGCTCTATACGAGCCCCTGCTCGGCGAATATCCTTATAGCAAGTTCGCTTTGATCGAAAATTTTTGGGAAACCGGATACGGAATGCCGTCATTTACGCTCCTCGGTGAACAGGTGATTCGTTTCCCCTTCATACTCGAGTCTTCCTACCCGCACGAAATTCTACACAATTGGTGGGGCAACGGAGTCTATCCCGACTATGAGACAGGAAACTGGAGTGAAGGTTTAACGGCTTATCTTGCCGACCATCTATTTCGAGAAATGGATGGCTTGGGGCATGAGTATCGAAAAGAAATGCTGGCAAGGTACAAGAACTACGTCGCCGATGGAGCAGACTTTCCTCTCTCACAATTTACCTCGCGTAACTCGGCGGCGTCTCAAGCCGTAGGCTATGGCAAGACACTTATGCTCTGGCATATGCTTCGAATTCAGCTAGGCGATGAAATGTTTTTGGCGGGGCTACGACAATTCTACGATGCCTACAAATTCAAGCGTGCGACATTCGAAGATATCTCGCTACATTTTACCAATTTAAGTGGCTTGGACCTTAGTGGCTTTTTCGGTCAGTGGGTTGATCGAACTGGGGCGCCAGAATTATCTATTTCAGTGGAGGAGGTCATTGGTGATCGTGCTCGAATAATGTTCGCGCAGATTCAGGCAGAAGATCCTTACGCGCTTAGAGTTCCAGTTGCACTGTATTACGAAGGAAGTGATATGCCGGAAATCTATGACATCGATATCACCCAACGGCTCGAAGGCGTCATGGCTGATAACTACGATCAACTGCAGGCTGTATTGGTCGACCCTTATTTTGACGTATTCCGAACTTTGGATAGGGAAGAGACGCCTCCTACTATCGGCGAATTATTCGGTGCCCAGTCTATTAGCTTTGTATTGCCGCAAGCGAACCGACAGTACTGGGCGCTGATGGTTGAGTCCTTTGCCGCGGGTGTCGATGCGCAGATAGTAAATGCAGAAGATATCGCAGAACTACCGCAGGATAGGTCGGTGTGGGTACTCGGGCGCGACAATCCGTTTGCACAATCTGTATTCGCTGCGAGTGAGCTGTATGGGGTTCAGATGAGTCCAGCGGGAATTCTCATGGGTGGGTCAGATGTAGAGTTTGCAGACAGAAGCAGTGTGCTCGTTGCTCGCCATCCAACCAATTCGGATCTCGCCCTGGGTTTCATCGATGTAAACCAGATGATAGCGATGCCCGGAATGATCGAGAAGTTGCCGCACTACGGGAAATATTCCTATCTGAGTTTCTTGGGCGATGAGCCTACGAACGATGTAAAAGGGGTTTGGTCGAGCCCGGATTCACCTATGCAATGGATCAAGCCAGGTATTCAGGTCGGGGTAAATTTCGAGATTCTACCTGTGCAGGAGCCGCTTACCGTACTTCCTTCGAAGTATCGGGTTGATCAGTTAAGAGAGCACACGACAAAGCTGAGTTCCGTAGAATTTCAAGGTAGAGGGTTAGGGACGAGTGGCATCGATCTGGCTGCGCAATACATTGCAGGACAATTTCGAGCCGCCGGACTACAAACTATTAATGGAACCTATAGTCAAGTATGGAGTGAAAGTGTTGCTGGGAAAGGCAATGTCAAGATGACGAATATCGTCGGCATGATTCCGGGCGTGAATCCTTCGCTTAGTGATGAACCTGTGATTATAGCCGCACACTATGATCACCTAGGTATCGATTCTCAATCGGGGCGTCATTTCCCGGGCGCAGACGACAACGCGTCTGGTATCGCTACGTTGGTAGAAGTAGCGAATCAACTCGTGCGCGCTTTTACGCCGCAGAGACCGATTCTTTTCGTTGCGTTCAGCGGAGAAGAATCCGGCTTACTCGGCTCAAAATATTTTGTAGACAACCCTCCCGCTGGTTTCAGCGCTGAAGGCTTCTACGCCATGATCAATCTCGACGCTGTGGGGCGTCTCGATGGCAGAGACCTACAAGTATTCGCCACCGATAGCGCCTATGAATGGCCCTTTATGGCACAAGGCATCGGGTTCACCATCGGTGTAAATTCCAGTTTTCCTGCCAACACGATTGCTAGCAGCGATCATGTAAGCTTCCTGAATGCTGGCATACCGTCTATCCATCTATTTAGCGGTGTTCATGAGGATTATCATCAACTGAGTGACAGTGCAGACAAGCTCGATCTGGCTGGTATGGCTGATGTGGCGCTCTGGCTAGAAGAGGCTGCGGTCTATCTCGCGGATAATACTGAACCGCTGCGAGTGACGCTTGCGGGTGTTCCTGTGAGAGTGCAGTCAAGAGTTGCCGGTGCGAGCGGAGAGCGATCTGCGAGCCTGGGCACTGTGCCAGACTTCGCTTTTTCGGGTGCTGGAGTGCGCATAAGTGATGTTACTCCAGGCGGAGCTGCAGAGCAGGCCGGACTACGAGCTGGAGATATTTTGCTCAACTACAATGAGCAACCTATGACGGATCTTCAGGTCTATTCCAACCTACTGAGGGAATCAGCACCCGGGGATACCGTTCGCTTGGATATTCAGCGTGATGATCAGCGGCTAACCGCAGAGGCCATCCTGCAAGCGCGCTAGCGCAGCGTACTAAAGAGAAATGCTGCAAGTAGGCACAGCACAGCTACCGTAATCAGATGACCGCTCATGACCGATTTCTTCGCTGCCCATTTATACGTCTCCTCCTCAACGAACAGACAATTCTGAGTCTTTTTGAACAGTTTCACCGGATACTCCTTAGCAATTGATAGTAGATTAGCGTGTATTACAACGCAGTAATCTGACAAGCGATGGGCCGAATAAAGGCAGGTTGCAGGTCAATAGTGACAAAATATGGCAAATAACTAGTTTTGACCCGCAAGCCCCTAAAGAGGCAGCGCTGCATCTAGAGTAAACTTGTGACTATTTGTTTCCGATTGTTAATTCTTGAAATGGATAGGATATAGTGATTTCCCTATTATCCTGCCTGACCGAGCTAGTATTGGTCGCAGTGATGAAAAGCCACCGCAGAGTGAAAAAATGAAAGTTACCTTCTTGCGCGCTTGCCTTGGTCTATCCTTCTCCTTGCTGTCATGGCCACTTCTAGCTCAACAATCTATACCGCAGATGACGCGTTTAGACGAAAGCGTTGCCAATATTAACCTCGACGGATTCGTCGACGAGGCAGTTTGGGATGACTTGCCGGTGATCGACGGCATGAAGGTCATCAATCCTGACACACTGGCAGACGCTGTCTACGAGACCCATATTCGGATGTTCTATACCGAACAGGGGATCTATATCTCTGCGATTAATTATCAACCCCCCGGCACACTAGTTGCGCGCATGACCTCTAGAGACACACAGCTCGATCGCGATGGCTTCGTGGTGGGTATAGATGCTTCAGGTGACGGCCTGTACGGATATTTTCTACGCATCAATCTCGGCGATTCATTGACCGATGCATCGCTACTCCCAGAACGTCAAATGAACATGCAGTGGGATGGATCCTGGAATGGTCGCACTCAGGCGTTGGACGACAGTTGGAGCGTGGAGTACTACATTCCCTGGGCCATGATGCCACTGCCCCAGGTAGAAGATGTGCGGCAGGTCGGGTTCTATTTCGAGCGGCAGGTCGGGCATCTCGGTGGCGAGGCCTGGTCCAATCCACCACTACCTCGTACCGTGAATCAGTATTTGTCCGCGTTCCAGAAATACGAACTCAGGGACATAGAGCCACGCAGACAGCTTACCTATTACCCCTTTGCCTCGACTGTCGTAGACAATATTTCAAACGAGACTGAATTCAAAGTTGGAACTGAGATTTTCTGGCGGCCAACGACTAATACGCTCTTGTCAGCAACATTGAATCCGGATTTCGGTAATGTTGAATCGGACGATGTGGTGGTCAACTTGACCGCGTTTGAAGTATTTTTTCCTGAGAGGCGTTCCTTTTTCCTCGAAGGGCAGGACATCTTCAATACCTCGCCACGCACCTCTGGTCGAGGTGGCCCAGGTGGCCCTATCTCGCTATTAAACACGCGCCGTATAGGTGCTGCTGCATTGTACGATGTGCCAAGTGACGTAAGTGTAGTGCCGACAGATTTAAGTAGAAATACGGAACTCTTGGGCGCAGTAAAACTGGCCGGTCAGAATGGCAACTGGCGCTATGGAACCTTACTCGCCTCAGAAGACGATAGCGAAATTCGGGGCACACTTGCTGATGGCTCTCGAGTTAATTTGCAGGCTGAGGGGCGTGACTTCACCATAGCTAGAGTGTTATACGAAGACACCAGCGCGGGTGGTCGCCGGGCATTGGGCTGGATGGGCACAGACGTTTCCCATTCTGAGATCGATGCCACTGTTAATTCGATAGACGCTCATTACTTTTCAGCGGACAGCCGCTGGGTAGTAGACAGTCAATTTATGCATAGTGATGTACAGGGTGTTACTGGAACCGGTGGTTTCGCTGATGTGAGTTTTCGCCCGCGCAGGGGAGCACAACACACGCTTCGCTCTACCTATATAGACGATACGTTGGATATTTCCGATCTTGGGTTCTTGGCACGAAACGATCAGATGAATATGGACTATAGCTATTTCTTAACGGAATCCGATATTCCTGAACTTCGCCAGAGAACCACCAGCGTATTCTTTACCAATCAATGGAACACTTCAGGGCAGCCAGTGCGCATGGGCTTGTTCCTAAATCGTGGCTACAATTATCTCAACAACGATAACCTCGACGTCAGTTTTCGTTATTTCCCTAGACGCGTTGATGACAGGCTGGGGCGCGGCACGGGCGACTTTCGTTTGCCAGAGCGCTGGGGCGCAAACGTTCGCTACAGCACAAATCCAGCAGAGTCGATCTCCTACAACCTCAGTCTGAATTTAGACACGGACGAACTCGGTCCGGCTAGAATAGTAGGTGGAGCAGGCATCGTGTGGCGGCCTGACGACCGCTTCTCCACCGATCTTAGTCTAAACTACACCGATAGGGAGGCGCTTCTGGTACACAAAGGTGGTGGTAACTACACAAGCTTCGAAGCCCATCAATGGGCTCCTAAATTGGAGATGAATTACTTCGTAACAGCGTTTCAGCAACTTAGACTTACCGCACAATGGACTGCTATCAAGGCGTTTGAAAATCGCTTCTGGCAGGTAAATCCTAATAGTTTAGATTTTCTGCAGCAGGTGGCTAATCCTGATACGACTCCAGACGATTTCGTTATCAGCCGTCTCACCTTTCAAGCTAGATATCGTTGGCAGATCGCTCCACTGTCTGATCTATTCGTGGTCTATACTCGGGGAAGCAACTTGCCGAGCGATTCCTTCAATACTTTCCAGGATCTCCTCGAGCAGTCATGGAACGACAGGATTGTTGATACGATCGCTATAAAATTGCGCTATCGACTGGGTTCTTAGACAGCTTCTGGCGACTACTGTTGTATTGCCGGTATGCTTTGTAATATAAACGACACAGTCCGTCGCTTAGACTTACGATCAATCATTCATCGCCTAGAGAGCATCCGATATTCTCAGGCAGGCACCCAGGTAACTCTAATGCACTCTTTTCGTTTCAGATCACTCGGCCTTAAGACAATCGGTGTATTACTCATGACAGCAACACTCTCTACTCAGGCGCAGTCACAGAAAGTCGTAATCGCTCATCGAGGTGCAAGTGGCTACTTGCCCGAGCACACCCTGCAAGCCAAGGCTATGGCATTCGCCATGGGCGCCGACTATATAGAACAAGATGTCGTAATGACCAAGGACGACCATCTCATCGTCCTACACGACATCACTCTGGATAGAACGACAGACGTCGCTGAGCGTTTTCCCGATCGAGTGAGAGATGATGGCCGTTACTACGCTATCGATTTCACTCTTGCTGAGGTAAGGCAACTTCGAGCAAGCGAAGGCTTCGATATCGAAAATGGTGAGAAAACGCAGGGTTATGCCAATCGATTCCCAATCGGAGAATCCTCTTTCAGCGTACCTACACTGTCAGAAGAAATCGAATTAATCCAGGGTATGAACAAATCCACAGGAAAGAACGTCGGTATCTATCCAGAAATCAAAGGCCCAGAGTTTCACCGTGAGGCAGGAAAAGACATCAGCACGGCAGTCGTCAAAATGCTTAAATCCTACGGCTACACCAGCAAGCAAGACAAAATATTTCTCCAAACATTTAGTTTTGAAGAGTTGAAGATCATTCATGATGAAATTCTGCCCGCACAAGGCGTTGACCTAAATCTCGTGCAACTAATCGGCGACGATTCTTCTTATCCTTGGATGTTCGAAGCAGATGGCATGGATAAACTATCGGCATTCGCCGATGGCGTTGGACCAGAGAAGGGTCTAGTGGTTTCTAGAGACTCTCAGAAGGCGAATATTCAAGTTAGTGATTTCGTGACTAGAGCTCACGCCGCTGGCATGCAAGTTCACCCCTACACCTACCGCTTAGATCCGGGTCAAGTGCCGGACTACGCAGATAGCTATGAAGACCTGCTAGAAATACATTATTTTCGTGCGAATATTGATGGCGTGTTTACTGACTTTCCAGATCGTGCCGTGGAATTCTTACGAAACAGGTAAGGTTGAGCTATCTAGGTTTGCAGTTAGAAGTTGTACCGAATTCCAAGAAATGCAGCTCTCGGTGCGCCGGCGCCTAAGAACACAGGGTTGGCAAAGTCTTCGATGATAGGCACTCCTAGTTCGCCCGGCTCTTCGCCCAGCAAACCGAAACTCTCGTATTCTCTATCCAGAAGATTATCTACTTTCGCGAACACTTCCATTTTTTCATTGATGCTGTAGCGAGCGCGCATACCGACAGTGGTATAGCCGGAGACTTCGTCCAGTTGGTTCGACTCATCGCCCCGCAAAATTTGACCGCCATTACTTATTACGTCGAGCCCGATGCTTAGGCCGTTAGTGAAGTGGTAATCACTGGAAATCTTGAATTGGTGTTGGGGTATGCCAGGAATACGGTCACCCGCACGTACTGTTACTTCACCTTCATCGTCCGCAAATTCGTGGTTGGGGCTTAGTGCCTGAAAGTTGTCTTCGAAGGTCGCATCGATGTAGCTGTAGGCTGCTAGCCAGCTGAACGCGAGCCACTTCCCCTGCAAACTAGACTCTATTCCGGCTCTTCTGGTCTCGTCGACGTTCGCGAATAGGCCTGTGGAACGGCCGGTGGTCTGAAATAAGATGTCATTCTTATTTAGAGTGTGAAACACCCCTAGTGAGTACGCGATATCTCCAACGAAGCCGCGTGACCCTAACTCGAAACTCTTAGCAATCACATCATCCAGCGGTGGATCGGCTAAGAATGCATTGGGTAGGCGGCATTCCAGATCCACATCACCAGGGTCTTCGCCTGCCTCTATTGCAAAGGCTACAGCTAGATCGAAGACACCCTCATTGCAGGCAAGCTCGATTGGAGTAGGGGCCCGAGAGGATTCACTGTAAGAGGTATACAAGGTATGGCTGTTGCTAGCCTGCCAGGTAAGCCCTAGCGAAGGATTAACGCGCGAGAAATTATGGCTGCCGTTGAGTTCTGGCCGTACGCCGGACTTGTCGCGCAGCGTAACGTCGGTGTAATTCCCGCGTGCAGATAGTGTTAGAGCCACGGTCGAACTCAAGTCCATAGTATTAGAGATATATAAACTGCTGGACTCAGTCTCTGTATTTATCGAAGTCGCTTCGCTGTCAACGAACGTACCAGTTCCTAGACCTTGCGTCAGTCTGCTAATAGGGTCGAGTTCTGCCAGCTCTAAGACCGAGTTGAAGTTTGACTCGCCTCTATAATACGCGCCGCCGGCAATGACTTGCGAGGTGTAACCCAGAAAATTTCCGCGAATCGTCCATTGGAAATCGGCGCCTACGCTTTGTTGAGCTCGATCGCTAAGATTATTAATTCCCTCGTCGGAAAGAATTCCCGAGCCCGATATATCATCTGTGAAACTCTCCAGATTAAATTCGGTATCAATCTCTAGCATGGAAGCAGTCTGATTTAGGAATGCTTCAAGGGCATCACTATTTGCAAACTGATTGTTGCAGATGTCGGTATCAATAAGGCCTAGTTCTTCGAGGTCATCTTCCTCTATCTCATCGAGAAGTCGTGGCATGCCGCCGAGGCTGCAGACTGCAAATTCAGAACCATCACCGTTAAAAGAGTCGGTCTTGTTTTTTCTGTAGAAAATATTGCCGCCAAAGCTGATGTTTGCGCTCACGTCATGTTCATAGTCAAAGCTGGCCATCTGCATATCGTTCTCGGTTATATCCGGGCCAGTGAAAATAGCTTCCCTATCGAGTGCTAGCAATTCTGTCGGCGATGCGCCGTTGCCAATTAGTTCTGATACGCCGTATTGATAGTTGAAGTTGAGTCGTGTCGAATCCGATCGCCAACCAACACTGCCATAGAAATTCAATGCGTCTGAATTAGATTGATCGCGCCAGCCGTCTTCTTGGAAGCTTTCTAAGTTCATGTAGTAGCCGAGTGAGCCGTTATTTCCGCCGACCTCGATGTTTGCTGTGGTACGACCGAACGAGCCCGAGCTAATCTCGAGACTACTGCCCGGTGAGCTAAAACCATCTTTCATATCAATGATCAGTGAGCCACCCAAGCTGTTAAGCCCAAACAATGGATTAGCACCACCAGAGAGAGTTATTGACTGTACTGCTGATTGCGGCAAAAGATCCCAATTCACCGCGTCGCCCAACGGCTCATTGATGCGCGCGCCATTCTGGTAGACCGCCAAGCCCTGCGCTAAGCCGAGTAGGGGCGAGGCAGTGAAGCCACGATATTGTAGATCAGGTTGCATGGGGTTGTTCTGAGCATCGTTGAGCGACACGCTGCTGAAACTCTGTCTGAGAAAGTCTGAGATGTTCAGCGGATTGGCATTCTCTATATCGGATGCGTTGCGGTTTTGAACCGGAAAGGGAATCTTGTCTTTATCTATGCCAGCACCGGTTGGGATTACACCGATGATTAGTACCTCCTCCACATCCTGTGCGAGAGTCAGCGAGCCTGAAGTCTGCAGAACTGCGAATAGCAGTATTGAGGTTGCCGGTTGGGGTTTGCTGCGCATTGGTCTCTCGCTAGAGGGTTTAACTAGGAACGATTTAACTCGCTTGGTGAATCAGACGCAGGATTATAGCAGAAGGTTACTGCGCACTGCAGTCTAACCGAGGATAAGACTCTCCAACGGCCTAAAGACGGAGTATAGCGTGGACTTGCTACTTACCAGCTGCGCTAGATTTGATAGACTCCAAGCTGATTAAATACAGCTAGGAGTAGAGAAGATGGCCACTATTTTAATAACCGGAACGAACCGGGGCATTGGCTTGGAATTCACGAAACAATGCCTTGCTCGCGGTGATCGCGTTATCGCCACATGCAGAGATATCGAGGCAGCGGATGCCTTGAAGCAGCTACGCAGTGATTATGATAAGTTGGAAATTCGGCAGCTTGATGTCTCCTCCACCGAATCAATGCTGGAATTTGTGCAGTTATTGGCTGATACACCGATCGATATTTTCATCAACAACGCAGGAGTTTATGGGCCGCGCAATGCTAAATTTGGTGAAGTAGATGGCCAGCTCTGGGCTTCAGTTCTACAGGTAAATTCGATTGCGCCTTTGATGCTCAGTCAATTGCTTATGCCGAATCTCCGACGCGGCAAAGACAAAAAAATGTTGTATTTGTCATCCAAGATGGGCTCCATCGATGATAATAGCGGAGGCGGATCCTATGTCTATCGCAGTTCCAAGACGGCACTGAATAGCGCGGTTAAGAGCTTAGCCATAGATCTGGCAGGGGAGGGCTTTAGCGCCGCTGTGCTGCATCCGGGCTGGGTACTAACCGACATGGGCGGACCGAATGCCCTGATAGATACAAAAACCAGCGTGACTGGCATGTTGAAGGTGGTCGATGGTTTAGATACTCAGTCTTCGGGCAGCTTCTTTAACTACGATGGCAGCATCATTGCTTGGTAGATAAAGTCAGCCAAGCAATGAAAATCTTGAGCATTGCACTTAGCGCCTATCTTGCAATTATGCTAAGATAGGCACCTCTTTTAGTCGCCACACATAGTAGTCACAACCCTGTTTGACATGAGCCTTCATCTAAGTTTTCACCTAAGTCGTCACCTACCGCGCCGGATTCTTCTCGCTATGCTTTTTCTTGCCTCGACACTGTCGGGTCAGTATGCGGCCGCTCACGGCGGTGTTGCCTTCCAAGAAGATCTTTGCGTAATCAACATCGATTTTCTACAGGCGCACTTCACAGTTTTTCAGCCGGAGACTAGAGATTCGAATGAATTTTGTGAAGACATTCCGGACGTCTCGCGTTCGGTTTTTGTCATGGAATATTTGCACAATTTGTTGCCGGAAATGCTCATCGACTTTCGCATCATCCGCGACATAAATGAAGTGGGGCAGTATGCGGCTATGGAAGATGTGCTCGCCATAGAGGATCTCGAGGCGGCGACAGTCTTTTACGAGCCTCAGCGTATAGAACCTGGCGGCTTTTATACGGCAAGCTATGAGTTCGATAGCAAGGGCACCTACATCGGCGTTGTCACTGCCGAGCATCCGACAGAAGATAGATATTATACAGCGGTGTTCTATTTTCAGGTTGGTGGTCCCGATTATGGCACCCTGCCTCTATTCCTTGCCCTGCTCTTGGCCCTGCAAACAGCCTACTGGTTGAGCAATGGTGGATGGGCCAAATACAAAGCGCGCCTTGCTATGAAAAATCAGAATAACTAGGTTTCGCTACCGTACTATCTCGTACTACCTGAACCTGTCCTATCCGCATCTGCTTATCGTTTCAGTGAGAGGAGATTGCGCCGATAATAAGGTAGAGTAAACTCCATAAGTGTTTCCGGATTTTGGGCGATTCTACGTGAATGCGAAGATTTTAAGGTTAAACAAAGCCGGTATACCGGTAAGCTGGCTTACCCAAGAAGAGACGGCAACCATGCTGGTTAAAGACCTCGTTGTTTGGTCTCTAGGCAGCACTGTCTTCGAGATGCGTGGAGGTATTAATCGCAGCGGTGAGCAATCCGTACTGCGACTGCCGAGTATCGTTGCATGCGACGGCAAGGTCCACGGAAACAGATTCAATCCACCACTCGAAAATAAGTTTCTATTCAGGCGCGACAAGAACACCTGTCTCTACTGTGGCGGCCAGTTTGCCTTAAACGATCTCTCTCGAGATCATGTGCAGCCTCTCTCCCGAGGGGGCATAGACGTTTGGACCAATGTCGTAACTTCCTGCAGGCGCTGCAATAACCGAAAAGCTGATCGTTCTCCCGAACAGGCCAATATGGAACTCTTGGCGATACCCTTCGTGCCGAATCAATACGAGTTTCTCTATCTATCAAATCACAATGTACTAGCCGATCAGATGGAATTTCTGAGCGCGCGTTTCTCTCGCCACATACAACTGTCCTAATTTCTCATTAAGGTAGTTACTCAATCTGATTCCCGTGTACAAATCGAATCGGTAGCACATGAGATTGGAGTTATATTCAACATTAAGGAGGCTAGTTTGTCCTAGTGTTTGTTAGTAGACTCTCAGATAATCGGATAGTAATTTTGTGGTAACTCCCCTAAAGTAGACATCCTTTGGCCTCGAAGCGTTATACGCAATTAAGGCCGCAGTCGCGGACCCGTTCATGCATAGCCCAACAATAAAACACACCACTGGATTTTTCCTGTCTCTCATTGCAGCGATGCTATGGGGTATGCTACCTGTTGCGCTGAAGGAGATCCTCGCGGGGATGGATGCTATTACTATCGTATGGTACCGATTCTTTGTCGCCGGCATAGTGCTCTTTGCCTGGCTAACTATTCAAAGGAAAATACCGCAGGTATTACGACAGGCAGCTCAGATAAAATGGTTTCTCCTGTTTGCGGCCGTCGGGCTTTGTATTAACTACTTCCTCTTCTCTTATAGCCTAAATTTTGTCAACGGTGAAACTAGTGAAGCAGTTATTCAACTCACTACTTTGTTCCTAATTTTGGGTGGAGTCTTCCTCTACAAAGAACCATTCTTCGCAGTGCAGAAAGTTGGAACTGGATTAATTATATGCGGTCTTTTGCTTTTCTTTAACGATCGATTAAGTGGATTTCTCAGTCTTGAAAATAGGGAAACTATCGGAGTAATCATCGTAGTCTTCGCTGCTATAACCTGGACTGTCTATGCGCTGTTGCAAAAGCAACTGCTGAATAGTTTTACCTCGGTGCAGATTTTATTTCTAATCTATGCTTTTTCTAGTGTCGTGCTGCTCCCCTTCATTTCGCCACTAAGCATTTTTCAGCTTGGCGAGATTCAGGTCTATCTGCTGTTGTTCTGCTGTTTGAACACTATTATCGCCTATGGTTGTTTTGCTGAGGCACTGAACTGTTGGGATGCCTCTAAAGTCAGCGCAGTCCTCGCACTAGCTCCGTTGTTCACAATTGGCTCACTGAAGCTTGTCGTGTTCTTCCAGCCCGACTACGCCTTCTCAGATCGATTAAGCATGCTGTCCTTGCTTGGGGCTTTCCTGCTAGTCGTGGGGTCCGCGCTGACCGCTCTAATGCCGGTATTTCAACAGTATCGAGCCAATAAAAGGGCCCTGTTAACAGAGTCGGTGTAGCCTAGGCGCGAAGTCGTTGACTCTGCTCAATAAATGTTAAAAACTCAGTGTTCCAGTGTTTCCACGCCTATAAGTTAATAAGAAGAGCAAACGGATAACATCATGAAACTATTTAGAAGCCTATTCATCGCATCGCTCTCGCTACTGGTCTCCATCACTGCGCTTGCAGGCATCGAGCGTATCGAGATCACCAGCCGAGATACCCTCTCTGATTCGAATGTCGACTTCAGTTATGAATCAATCTCCGGGGTTGCCTACTTCACACTTGATCCTAACGAGGATCTGAATGGTGCAGTCACCGATATAGCGTATGCACCCATGAACGGCGATGGTCTGGTCGAGTATGCTGCTGATTTCAGATTGTTGGTCCCCTCCGCCTCGGTCGCCAACGGGGGTTTGTTGTATAACGTTAACAACCGTGGAGGCAGCGTGTTTCCGCCGGAGCGATCGCTATTACACCCCCTGAGCGGAATGGGATTTACCTATCTGGCTACTGGATGGATCAATGAGCTGTCACCACGAGACGGACGACTGCGTCTGCATGCGCCGATTGTGGGCTCCGCACAGCAACGCATAACCGGCCAAGTTAGATACGAGGTTGGTTCAAGACAGGTAACACAGAAATTAAACATCGCGGGTAACGGACATCTGGCCTATGAGCCAACGGCTGCTGGATTAGCGAGTGCAAGCCTGACCCGACGCCTCTATCAAGATGACCCGCGTGTAGCCATTGAACGTTCTCAGTTTCAACTTGAAGTCGTTGCAGAACCGGGCAGCAATCAGCCAATAGTTAACTTGAGTGTTGCTGGCGGATTTCAGCCGGGAATGCTATACGAGCTTATCTACGAGGCACGCAATCCGGTTCTGGCTGGTGCGGGCATGGCAGCCATTCGCGACATGGTCTCGGCGATTCGTTTCGGCGACGCGGCAGATCAACTCGCACAGCTAGGCGTGCCGGAGATCGACAACACCGTTGCTTGGGGTAACTCACAGAGCGGACGACTGCTGCGTCAATTCATGTACGACGGATTCAACGAAGACCTAAATGGCCGCAAGGTATTCGACGGAGTGATTCCCGTTATCGCCGGGAGTGGCTATGGCATGTTCAACAATCGCTTCGCCATGCCGACACGAACTAACGGGCAACACTCGAACCATCTTTTTCCAAATGACTTGTTCCCTTTTACCTACGGCGAAAGTACGGATCCGTTTACGGGGCGCACCGACAGTATTCTCGGCAAATCTAGGGCGAGTAACACTGTCCCGATGGTAATGCATATTCAGACATCGAATGAGTACTGGGTGCGAGGTGGATCCTTACCTCATACAAACCCACAGGGAACACAGGACGCAGTGCTACCCGAAGAGGTGCGCTTCTATTCTATAGGCGGGTCGCAACATGGCTCCGGCAGCGGACTACCGCGTGCCGCGACATATGGGCAGTTACCGCATAACCCGAATATGTGGGCACCCATCGCAGACTCACTACTCGTTGCCATGTATGACTGGGTAGCAAACGACGAAGCCCCGCCGGCGTCTCGCTATCCGCTAATCGCGGATGGCTCTCTAGTGCCCTCTCACATTGACGGTCATATCAACAGCCGCGCCTGGAATCTACTCAGTGGGGTAACTCACCCTGATGCGCTTTATATGCCTGGTTTTGCCAACTATGGCGATCGCTGGATTACGGATAGAATCGTAGATATTCATCCGCTGACAACTGATATGTATTACAGGACTCTAGTACCCGCAGTAAATAGCAACAACAATGACGCAGCGAAAACAACTGTACTGCCACCACTCACACAGGTGCCTTTGGCAACCTTCGTGCCTTGGAATCTTCGTGCGGTAGGCACGGGCGCGGAGAAATCGCTGGCGCGACTATCGGGCGGCTACATACCCCTGCCGGCAAGCATGGCGGCGGCAGAACACTCTAGTGATCCGCGTACTCCTATTGCTGCTATGTACTCGTCATTCAGTGACTATCTGACGCAATACGAAGCGGCAACAGACTCTCTGATCAGCGAAGGCTATTTACTGCCGGGGTTCAAACAAGATTATATGGAAATAGCTCGCAGCAATGCTTCGATACTCGAATAGTTAAAGTTCCCGCGCAGTAGTGCATTCAGAGGCAGAAGCTATAAACGAGTCTGTCTCTGAATTAGTAACCAACTACCCTTCGCTGTCTGTCGGGTTTTCGTCTTCACTTTCGTTGGCTGAATCTTGCGATTTTTTGGCGCTTTCACGGTACTCACCGCAGCCGCCGATCCGCGACGGGAAGCTTATTCACTGGCCTACTAATTGGCTACAAATTATGTAGTAAGAAGAAGAGTCAAAAAGAAAGCTAAGTATTTTGAAATCCTAATCCGCACAACAACCGGAGTCTAATTATGATTAGAGAATTCACTCAACTAATCCTTCTCAGTTGCCTCTTTTTCATCCCTCTGCAATCGCTACACGCGCAGCTTTCGGATACCGCTAGCTGGACGGCTACAGTGCAAAACGATTTTAGAGTTATCTCCAACATAACCTATCTAAAAGCCAACAACATGGAGTTAAAAGTCGACGTCTATCTTCCACGAAACGCAGAAGGCCCGGCACCTACTTTTATTTACTACCATGGCGGTGGCTGGGTCGGCGGATCTAAGGAGGCAAACATTTTGCGCCTGCTTCCCTATCTGGAACAGGGCTGGGCTGCAGTAAATGTGCAATATCGGCTGGGCGAGGTGTCACTAGCACCTGCCGCCGTGGAAGATAGTTTGTGCGCACTGCGCTGGGTTGCGGGCAACGCCGAAGAATACGGCTTCGACACAGACAGGCTAGTCGTTTCTGGTAACTCCGCAGGAGGCCACCTAGCCCTGACTAGCGGCATGTTGCCTAGCGACACCGATCTTGCGCTACAATGCCCGGGTACACAGAGCCCCGCTGTGGCAGCCATCGTAAATTGGTATGGAATCACTGACGTTGTCGATTTACTCGATGGTGCTAACGAAAAGGCCTACGCCGTTAGGTGGATGGGGTCGCAACCTAATCGGCGGGAGATTGCCGATCGTGTTTCGCCCATGAAATATGTTCGCGCCAACCTACCGCCTATCATCACCATCCACGGGAATGCAGACCCAACTGTGCCCTATGCGCACGCTGTTCAATTGCATGAGGCGCTCGATCAGGCTGAGATTAGGAACCAACTGATTACCGTGCCCAATGGCAGGCATGGAGGCTTTCCTGCAGAGGAGATGCTGAGAATCTATGATGGAGTGTTTAAATTTCTCGACGAAAATTTGCCGAACTGATTCCAAGCATAGATCAACTGTTATGTTCAGCCATCGCCTGGGAAGTCGAAGGAAATGCGCGGCAGTCGCGGCAGTGTGCAGGAATGGGGCGACACTTCGTAAGAGACATCGTTCGGATCTAGGCCGCCCTTCAGATCCATGAAGCTAGTCGTAGCAGGATCTCCCAGACAAATAAGGTTCTCCGTGCTGGCGCCTGGCTTAACTAGGCCGCCCCATACAATATTCGGAGAGTCCAATCCGCTGATAACATGCCACGCCTTTAGTGCAGCGTGCCCGGGCACCGTTCCACCACCATCGTAATTGTTGTCGTGGATGTAGATCTGTTCCGGGTAGGGATCGTATTCAGAGTCTTTAATTGTGCGTCCACCTAGGGCGAAGCTATAGACCATGATGTTTACGCTTTTATTGTCGCGAAAATTATTCTCGAAAACTTCGATGTTGTCGTTGGCCAAAATTAGCAAGCCGGTTCCCGGAGGTACATTGCCGACGATATTTCCTTCCGGTGCAAAATTCTCTGTGTTGTTCTCATAGATCTCATTGTTAAACACTCGAGTTGCCTGCCCACCCTGTACTGGTAAATTCGGTAGGTCGAAGACTAGAATACCGCCGGTATTGTTAGTTGCCACGTTGTCATACACATCGGCATAGGTGGAGTTCTCGATCTCGATACCAGCGACATTGAATTCGGCGCGGGAGTTTCTCACGATGATCTGGCTAGATTGGCCAACGTAGATGCCGGCATCGGATGCGCCGATAGCGACTGAGCCTTCAATGAGCACATTCCTCGTCTGGACTGGGTAGATTCCGTAGGCACCGTTCTCTGTATTGGCACCTCGCGTCCATTCTGTGCGAACGCGACGTATCGTGACATTCGTGCTCTCATTGATCTTGAGGGCATCACCGACAGTGTCCTCAATTGCCAGATCCTGAATCACGAAGTCGTCTGCGCTTACTAGCAAACCTTCAGCACCCTGCGCCTGATTCTTGAACGAAAGAATCGAAGAGTCCATGCCAGCGCCTTTGATGGTCACTCCGGGAACAGTCAGCGACAGGCTGCGGGTGAGTTCGTGGATGCCAGCAGGCACCTCGATCACGTCGCCGGGTTGTGCCTGAATCAGTTGAGTCTGAAAGGAATCCGCAAAGCTTAAGCTCTGCATGGGTTCAGGGCTGTTGGCATCGCTGCAGGCAGCGAGAGCCATCGAAAGTGTACAGAGTGTGAGCAGTTTGCTTATTGGTTTTATTGCCATCATCTGTAACTCCAGTAACACGTGTAGTGCGGGTTAGCCCGATTTTATAATGCCACGAATTTATTGTTCTCAACATCTTTTCTGACCCTGTCGTGGTCGAAAATCACGCCGTTCATGGCGATGTAAACCCCCGCAGGCTTAGTCTGAACTGCCGTAAACGCCGCGCCGATATTGAACATCACGTCGGAGTTTTTAAACAGGGCAGGACTGAGCGCACCGGTCAGAACGATCGTCTTGCCTGGAATATCGCTCAGCAGATTAGGGGTATTGGTCATCGTATCTGTGCCGTGTGTAATTACGATCATGTCCTCGATTGTCTCGCTCACAGCCTGGCGGATGGCCTCTCTGTCTGCGTCAGTCATCTCAAGGCTGTCCTTCTTCATCAGTGATACAACCCCGTAGTCCAAATTTAAGCTAAGGCCAGAAAGTACTTCGGTGATATTCGGAGGGCCCACCTCTTAGCTGCTCTTCGCGTCGAAGTAGATCTTATCTATGGTGCCGCCTACCGTAAAAATTCTTATCAAGCTCATCTACCTACTCAACTCTCAGTACTAGTTAATTGAAAGCCTAAGCCGTCAACTTTAGCGATCCATGATTTCATACATCCACGTATACCCGCTAGCGACAGAATCGGCACTCGCTGCTTCCCCATCGCCGTACTTGCGACTGAACTCGTTAAGCACTGGTATGACCTCTAGACCGCTCATGATGCGCTGCAGTCTTTGCTCATAGAGCTTGCCGTCAATGCGTAGTACTACAGAATCGTCTGCTTCAAGGTAGTAGGGCCATTGTTTCCAGATAGCTCCGTAATTCGTTGTCATGTATCTGTCTCTTATACACATCTGACGCTGCCGACGAATAGAGAGG
>OLHZ01000025.1_pt1 | contig 19267 bp, 12 predicted proteins | sample 1609381 | NCBI WGS metagenome assembly OLHZ01 (sample SAMN05416788, study PRJEB24817) | seawater metagenome | isolation source: Sea water | place: Canada:Atlantic | collected 2013-11
GTGGGCTCGGAGATGTGTATAAGAGACAGTCCCGTGGCTCCCCTAGATGATCTCGGTGAGTTCCTTGCAACATCTACAAATAACAGGAGTGTAATTATAGATATCGAAGGCCACTGCCCACCGCGCTGGGTACGCGAGCCGCTTATTGCTAGATGGCTTTCCGATGAGCTGGCTAAGTAGATTGAGAATGATTAGCCAAAAAAATAGTCCACTGCAAAGGCACTAAAAACCACAGGACAGTCATTCGAAATGGCAATTCGAATGGCTGGAAATAACACCAAGACTTCCTTACACTGTTGAAATAGGCTTTAAAATCTAGAATAAGAAGAAGCTCAATCTTCTGTTCACACAGTGAGGCATAGCATGTCGAGAAATACGACCAATAGTAGGCGTGATTTTCTAAAGGGCGCAGCTGTCGTAGGCGGTGCATCCACCCTAGGAGCCTGTGTAGGCGCACAATCAGGGCCCTCTGTTACGCATACCCACTCTCCCAGTTTCTATCCCAAACACAACGAGCGCACCAAGGGTTGGATGCGCTTTATATGGCAGAAAGCTACCACGGCTGATGACTGGGCCTACTCCGAAGATATTGAACGGCCCTGGGGCATAAATGTGCCTCTTGGCGAGATAGATTGGACGGAAGATGGGAATGGCCCCCATCCATGGTGGGATCAATACACTTCGGCTCCAATGTTGAGCTACCCGCGCTTCGATCTGGCCGATTCTAGTTACCCCATCATGATGATGGCGGATCAAACGCCAGCATGGAGAGAAGTCTATACTCGTATCATGGATGAACTGGCGACAAGGCATACTTCTTACTGGGCAGCTATTGATTGGAATACCTTTATTGGTCCAAGCCCTGACCGCAAAAACTACGGCCCCTTAAATGCGCCTGGTTATCAGTCATGGCCGGAACGCGTCCGAGGTAATTATGATTCCCCTGGCTGGACTGCAAATGGTGTCGAGCCTTGGGGGTTGCAACCCGATCCTATAGGGGCTGACGGTAATTTGTTTTTTCGTGGCTGGTTGAATCTGGTCTTGTCTATGTACAAATACATCTCTGGCGATGACAAGTGGGAGAAGCCCTGGCAGATTGCTGGCTTCGAGAATGAAATGTTTGAATGGACTCAGCCGAAAATTGTAGAACATCTGCACAGTCAATATATTGCTCATCCCGAAGGCCCGCAATGCGAGAACACGAAGATATGGCCGCTTTGTAATTCCGCTGCCGGTCTAGGAATATATCTATCTGATCAGCTGGGGATGACAAACGCTCATGGTGCCTTTGAGAACTGGATAGAGTTCATGAAGGATAACTATATGAGCATTAATGGCCAGAATGAGATTGAATCGATGACTTTGTACTATGACCCATTGGCAGAATTCAAGGTCAATTATCCTGGAGCAGCCGTTGGATCTACTACAGCTTTCTATCTTATGCCGCAATCTCCTGAGATCGCTACCCAGATATATGAGGGCACTGCGAGAACTCTTGGTTGGCATGACCCTAAACGAGAAATAGCGGCAGACTCATTTGGGTTGGTGCTTGCCAAGGCGCTTGGGGACCATACTGCTGTCTCACGCCTTAGTGCAGCAGCAGAGCGTGATCTTGAGCCTAAATGGTTTGGCGAAGACATGGATAAGTTTGGTTGGTGGTTTAATAACGGCGAACCTTGGCCAAGGGGGCAGGGTAGTGCTCGACAAATGATTAGCGAAATTGCCGAAGGTAATTGGGCTGATATTTTTCAGGTCAAACATATGGATAAATTCAGTGCGCCGACACTGGAAGGCGTCGATTATCCAAACCTGGGCGTCGACACCGCATGGAATGACAAGGATAGCGGCGTACTTCATATTGGCACTTATGTGGGGGACAGGGGCGCTGCTGGTCAGGCAACAAGTTGGCAAATTACTAACTTACCCAATGCGGGAGAAGCCGTGGTGATTTGTGATGGCACAACTATTACTGATGTGCAGGTTCTGAATGCTAATACTATTCGTGTACCGACAGACATCGCTCAGCATCAATATCAAATTTACACAGGTTATTTCGGGCAAGAAATTGCGATGGCAAAACCTGCCCCATCAATGGTTGCGAGTGCCGCTTCTACTGCTGCTACACGTCGTACAGCGGAGCAGAATGTCAAAGCTGCGGAGACTGTTATAGCGAGGGGAGTAACTGGCTGCGCCTGCTGCGCCGGCGTTGTCTAAAATACGTATAAATAGAAGTTGAATAAATTAAGAGGGTTAAGTGAATGCGATTACTTAGAGTATTAACTCAAAAAACAGTAGAGATGACACTGCTAGTATTATTGCTATTGGCTGGTGGCGTTATAAATGCTGAGAAAGCTGGAATGTTGCAACAGGGTGAAGATGTCATCGTGCTCGATGTAGAGAACATGACCTGAGTAGGCTGTATTGTTGCCGTGCGCAACTCACTGAATAAAGTCGAAGGTGTTATAAAGATCGAAGTAGATATAGATGAAAAAACAGCGACAGTGATCGTCGCGAGTAAAGAAGTCGATACATCTTTGTTGGTTGCCGCGACAACCAATATTGGATTTCCCTCTGTAGTTAGACAGCCGTAACTATCGGCCCTTAAGGCCGGTTTGTATAATATTTTAGAACGGGATTGAGTTTGCAAACTACAAAAAAGAAAACCGACTACCGCCATCTCATAGCTGGCGGAATTGCTGCTTCGCTCACGACGAGTATTTGCTGCCTCGGCCCGTTAGCACTTTTGGCAACGGGAGTCAGCGGTGCTTGGATGAGCAACCTTATGTTCTTCGAGCGCTATCAACCGATTCTTATCGCCGTAACACTTCTCGCATTCGTGCTTGCCGGGCGCAATGTCTTCTTTACTACCAATGCGGTGGGTGAGAATGATAGCTGCCAACAGAGAGGTCCTGATTGGAAGAAGGCGTCGGTTTTCGCCGCAAGTTCTTGCTTAGCTTTGGTGTTTATAAGCAGTGAATACTGGATTCTATTCTTAGTCTAACTCCCTCCAGCGTAGTGGGGCTGATTTGACATAATACCGATCCATTCCTATCAATTCCCTTACTCTATAGATGAGTAACAGATAGACTGCGCCTACAACATCCTCCCCTGGCAAGAGCATGAAATCAGAAACAAAGTCTACTGAACGTGATCCAGCTTATGGTTGGTTGATGGTGTTTGTCGTGTTTACTCTGAGCGGACTGTCATTCGGAGCCCTTGGAGCTATATCAGTTTTCTTAAAACCCCTGTCAGCAGAATTTGGCTGGGGCAGGGCTGAAACTTCACTGGGTTATACGGCGATAGCGTTTTCCTCCGCATTGTTTGGAATTCTCTGGGGCTTTGTGGCGGATAAATATGGCTCGCGCTGGTTCGGCGTTGTCGCTGCCCTAACAATGTCTCTTTGTCTGTTCATGTTAAGTGCGCAGACGAATATCTTTCAGTTCTATGCGTTCTATTTCCTATTTGGTGCGTTCGGCAATGCTATGGCGTCTACGCCTTTGTTTGCAAATGTGGGATTCTGGTTTCGATACAACCCAGGCCTTGCTCTGGGCCTCACCGCATCCGGTGGTGCGATCGGTCAGGGTGTCGTACCGTATCTTGCTGGAATGGCGATCACCGCTAATGGTTGGCAGTGGGCCTATCAGGCGATGGCGATTTCCTACTTGGTGATAGCGTTGCCGGTTGGATTTCTCGTGCGTGAATCTCCTAGGCGTCAGAAAGCGCGGATATCACCGGAGACTGAAGTGCGGCATTTTCCTCTGTCTGAGAAAGAGGTTGTGCTGTGGATGTGTCTTGCCGTTATGTTTTGTTGTAACTGTATGGCTGTGCCGATTGTGCACCTTGTACCAATGCTCACCGATGCGGATTACACCTTGCAGTTCGCGACTAGCGTCTTTCTCGTGCTGATGTTAGCTGGGGGTGTAGGCCGTATTGTGGGGGGGAAACTTGGTGATGTGATTGGAGCTTTGCCGACTTATATTATTATGTCGGTTGGACAGACTATCTCGGTATTCTGGTTTCCTTATATGGACCAAGCGTGGAGTCTCTACCTGCTCGCTGTGATCTTCGGTTTTACCTATTCAGGTGTGATGTCCAGCATTTTGGTGTGCGTTAGAATGATGGTGTCGGCGCGCTTCTCGGCTAGAGCCATGAGCGTGACGTCGTTCTTCGGTTGGACCGGCATGGGTCTAGGTGGGTTCTTCGGTGGCTTTTTTTACGATATGAATGGCGACTACCAGCTGTCTTTCGCGTTCGCCTCGCTAATGGGGCTGCTGAATATTATTGTACTCACGGCGTTCTATACGCGGGCGAAGGGTCAGCGGATTAGGGTCTCGCCCCAGCCGGCTTAATAAAATGTCTAAGTGAGAAACCAGATGCACGCTTAGTTCAATTGAACGCCACGGAAGATTTCTCTGCGCTGAATGTAGCCCTCTGGCATGGGCAGCACATCGTTGCTGCTCTCATACGCCGCGTAGTCTGCAAGCATTTCTGCATAGCGCTGGGGCTCGATCTGCGCTAGATCGCGTGCTTCTCCAGGATCTGTTTTGATATTAAACAAATGCCAGTTTTGGTCATTAACGGCGCTGCGATTAAAGACCAGCTTATAGTCTCCCTTAAATAGCGCGCGGTTTCCGCCAAGCTCATAACCAATAGCTTGAGAATCGCTATGAATGTCTGACTCGCCGCCGCTTAGAAATTCAGAGAAATCAGTGCCGATAATTTCTTCGATTGAATCACCTTTCCAGTTGCCGTCATGTTTCTTAAGATCGACTAAACTAAGAATGGTAGGTGTAAGGTCAGTGACGAATACAAACTCGTCAGTCTTTTCATTCTGTTTGCTAATGCCAGGGCCAGACATGACCAGAGGTACGCGCAGACCACCCTCGCTGGCGTAGAATTTGTAGTAGGCTAGTGGGGAGGCAGCTATTGTCGCGTTATTAGGTCCTATTGCATTAAAAGAATTCGCCTCGCCTAGAGTTTCTAAGTCAGAGTTGTAACCCACTCTATCAAACCAATTCCCCATTCCCAGAGCTGCTTGTCCGTTTACCCCAATTAGGTTGGAACCTTCGGCGCCGTTGTCTGAAGTGAAGACGAATATTGTATTCTCGAATTCTCCGATTTCTTTTAGGTAGTCCATTAGCCGGCCAATATGCATGTCCATCGCATCCACCATTCCCGCATAGACTTCCATACGCCTAGCGTGATGAATTTTTTGTTCTTCAGTTAGGCTATCCCACTCTAATGTTCCTGGGGTAACTACCGCCTCGGTATCGCGAGGAACGACACCGGCAGCCTCGGCGGCGAGCCGTCTTTTCTCTCTCATTACTACCCAACCTTCGTCATACATTCCGGCATACTTATCGGAAAACTCTTTGGGAGCTTGTACAGGCATGTGCACGGCCTGAAAAGGCACGTAAGCAAAGAAAGGTTCGTCATCTGCTTCATTCTCAGCGATGAACTCGATTGTTTTGTCGATGAAATACTTAGATGAATAGAAATCATCAGGGAGTGTGTGTCGTTCACCGTCTGCATACCAATTGGCTTGCTCATAAATTGGCAAGTAGGGACGCTGATCCCAATTGTCCGCGCCAGTATCCGCCATGGCAATGGTGCGATCGAAGCCTCTTGAAGAGGGTAGCAGTTCAGGCGTATGGCCTAAGTGCCATTTGCCAGTCATGTAAGTGTGATAGCCCGCGTCCTGAAGAATTGTAGACAGTGTTACGACTTTGTCATTAAGCACGCCTTGATAGTTTTCATACTGCTGCTGTTCAGGTGGCAGCGCCTCTGGAATATTTGGCACACCATTGCGATGACTATCGACTCCAGTTAGCAGCATGGCTCGCGCCGGTGCACAGCTCCCCGCCGTATGGTAATTGGTAAACGAGACTCCTGAGGCTGCGAGTTCGGCAATATTGGGCGTATTGATTTCGCTGCCAAAGGGCGAGATATCCGTGAAGCCAAGATCGTCGGCGAGTATGAGTACGATATTGGGTCGCGTCGTTTGTTGCGCCAGAGCGATATTAGAAGTGATGAAGGCTAATAGCGCCGCAGTTATCATTTTTGATTTCGAAAGCAAAGTGGTTCTCCGTTAGTTCTTCATTTCACTAATATGAAGAAAGGGCACTCTAGCCTTTTCTTCTTTTCCCTTTATGTATTGACTCGCTGCTATCGTGTTGCAACGCAGCGCTCAGGCTGAACAGGTCTTGGCAGGATGAGGGGTGCCGCTGTTACGCGTTCTTCGCTAGCGAGTTGATCATAGGCGGCTTGCTGCAGTCCCTTCACTTGAACGCGCGACATGCCTAGCTCAAAGCCGGAACATTCGTTCTCTCCTAGCGAGCGTGGGTCTAGACCGGTGAGGTTGCCGAAGACGACAAGTGCCTCGAGGTAGTAGCCATAGTCACTCGCGTGATAGTGATCCCAAGTCCAAAGGTCCATCAGGTCTGTGTCGATTCCATCATAGGGATTAGGGTCCGCAATGCCGCTTTCCATGGCTCGTGTCCAAGCCTGTCCAACACCGTTTACAGCTTCTACAGCAGCAGAGCCTGCAGCGGCGGCATCGTATCCGGCGCGCACATCTATCGCCATCTGCTCTATAGGCATTCCATTCCAAGGGCTGTCAGATCGATACACAAGATCTGCGCGTGACCAGGTCGCCGTGAGATATACTTCAACATCAGGATTAAGACCTTGAAGGAAGTTCGACATCTGCGCTGTGGTGTCGATAAGCACCTGAGGGTTATTAGGGTTTCTGCTGTCTAGGGTGCTAAAGCCGTGCATGACAACTTTATCCCAGGGGCGTCGGCCTATGACACCTAACTTATTTTCGAGATGAAAATCCAGACCACTGCCGCCTCTAGTTTCAAGATATACATCAAAGTCTAATCCAGCCTGATCTGTAAATGACTTAAAGAGTGCGGGAACCCCGCCAATACCCTCATTGTTGAGGTCGGTTACCGAGTTTGCTCGATAAAATTTGGCGGCTGAGCCATAAGCGTAGGTGAAGCTGTTACCTATAAATAGGGTGCTTGTGTCGGCGTAAGCTGTGAGTGATCCAAAAGCTACAACTAAAGTTGTGATTAGGTTCTTCATTGAATGATCCTCTTTTTCTTATTAATCAAATCACGTTAAAACAAAGAATAGAAGCTAACTGCGCCATAGTCCACGTTTAGAATGGACACAGTCTTGCTGTTCTAATTTGCGGCAGCGGCATCTAGGATGCGTAGAAAATTCCCGCTCCAGATTTTATTGATGTCTGTTTCGGAATAGCCTCGCTCGAGCAGGCCTTCGGTAAGGTTCATCGCTTCGCTGGCGTCGTTGTAGTCATCTATGCCACTGCCGTGATTGAAGTCATTGCCTATGCCTACATGATCGATGCCAATGCGGTCAACGATGTAATCGATGTGCTCGATCATATTGTCTGTGGAAGCTGGTCCGAGAAGTTCGCTAACCGCTGCGGTGAATGCAGACCTCTGCGCAAGATCATCAATCTCCCAATAGAGTTCGAAAGGGTAGTTGTATTCTATCGATATTCCCGCCGCTACCCGCAAGGCTACTAGTTTTTCTATAAATTCGGGCGCAGAGATATTGATCAGATAACCCTTAAACGCAGCGACGTGAATTACTCCTCCATTCTCGCCGATGCGATCAATCTCTTCATCGCTAAGATTGCGGGTTACATCTGAAACAGTTTTCGCATTTGAGTGACTGGCAATTATTGGAGTTCTCGTTAACTCGAGCACTTGCAGAGTTGCTGCTTTGGATAACTGTGAGACATCTACAAGTGCGCCAAGAGCCCCGATTCGTTCAACGGCAGCTACGCCCAAGGTAGATAATCCGCCGTGTTCTTCAGTGACCTCAAAGGCGCCAGTTTCACCGCTAAACTCGGGTCGTGAGGAATCAGAAAAAGCATTGTGCCCGAGATGGTTGAGACCAAATATTCGAACACCTTCAGCATAGAATTCATCGATTGCAGAAACATTTCCCTGCAGAGAGCGAGCATTCTGAAAACCTAGAATAAGTGCAGATTTCCCCGCCTCGTGAGCGGCGACGATTTCACTCGAGGTGGTCGCGATAACAACCTGGCCCTGACTTTCTTCTACTAATGTGTGTACGGCGGCTATTTTTTCATCGGCCTCGGCTCTAGCTGCCGCATCGCCTTCCATCGTTCTGGGACCAGGGCCAACAGCCACTGACATGACCACGGCGTCGACTCCACCTGCACGCATCTTCGCGGGGTCTACCTTCGATGTCCCGTCGGCGCTCATGTAAGCCCTCGATGTTGAAGGAATTACGATATCGGCATGCGCATCTAAGACTAAGCTGGATTCATGGATATCGGCAGCCGATGGGTTGGAGCCAGTGCCTCCAGCTTGCGTCTCGACTGAGGTGGGTTCGTTATCTGAGCATGATGCTATGCCTGCAAGAACAAAGGATAGCAAAAGGCTTCTGCGAATTAGCCCAGTAGTTTTCGGGTGTAGCATTTAGTAACTCCAAAAGTTTCGTAGATAGTGAGTTTTTATTCAGGCGCCAACTTCAGATCTTCCCGCAACGTGTGTGATGCAAGATAGAAGTGAATGGCCGACCAAACATTTACCGTAGGTAGAAGAATGAGCATTGCATAGCGTAGTGACTCAACACCCATTGAAGGCGCTAACATATCACTCAAATAGCCGATACCGAATGGGCCGAGACCTAAGCCGATAATGTTGATGACTAGGAATAAAATGGCGGAGGCGGTTGCGCGCCAGCGCAGCCCCACAAGTGCATGGGTAGTGGCTATAGAATTTCCTAAATACACATTTTGAAGTGTGCCTGGAATAAATATAAGCATGAGGGCAACATAGGTATTATCTGTGAGAAAGGCTACTAGCATTGCTGGTACGCAAAGCAATGTTGCTATGCCGGGTATCCATTGATACCAGCGCTTGTCTTTCTTGCCAAGTTTGTCGCCGAGCATGCCGCCAAGCAGCACACCGATAGCACCAAACAATCCCGTTGATAGTGCAAGCCAAGTTCCTAATTCTCCGGTACTCATTTCATGACTGCGAATAAAAAAGGAGGCGATCCAGTTTACGGTACCGTATCCGGCGAAGGCATTAAGTCCGCAGGCAAATGCCATGTGCCGAAACGTTTTGCGTTTCCATAACAAAGATACAACTTCTTTAAAGGATACTTGAGCCGCAGACGCAGTTTTATTCTCCATTAATCCTCTAATAGGCTCGCGAACAGTTGTTCGCACAAGGATTGCGAGTAATACACCTGGAATACCAACGACCATGAACGCAACGCGCCATCCAAAAAACTCGTTGAGCCAGCCGCCGAAAAGAAAGCCGAACAAGATGCCAAGGTTTACACCGGTCGAATAAAACGCGAGCGCGCTCGCCCGTTTTCCAGGTGGGAAAATATCTGAAACAATAGAATGGGAGGGAGGGCTACCTCCAGCCTCGCCTATGCCGACACCCACTCTAGCTGCAAGTAGTTGCCCATAGTTCTGCACGAACCCACTTAGCGCCGTCATTGCGCTCCATAAGCCAACAGATACGGCAACAATATTCCTTCGATTGCTGCGATCTGCCAATCGCGCGATTGGAATTCCAGCTGTGACATAGAACATCGCAAATGCGAAACCTGTTAGTAAGCCAAGCTGGCTATCTGACAATGAGAGGTCGACTTTGATCGATTCCTGCAAGATGGAGAGTAACTGTCTGTCGATGAAATTGAAGGTGTAGACGAGAGTTAGGACTCCTAGTGCATATTTTCGAGCACTCGGGCTTGCGTAGGGGTTTTCCAGCGGCGGCGCTGGTGGAATTTTGGCTGTTTCAGCACCACTTTCGTTGTGATCGATCATAGCAGGCCCTTGTTATTTTTGTTTGTGGACTGGGAATTGACTGAGAATAATCGGGCTCAAGTCAAAAATATAGCTAATTCGGAGACTGAATCCTTTTGTACATTGGCGGCGTATTGTGAATAATGCCTACCAGAGAATAAAACATCCTTATTTATTGGAGAAAAGACGTTGAATCTACAAGATCTGCTACAAAAATCGCTACTAGCCCTTCTATTATTACCGACGCTGATTCTGGCGGCTGATCGGGTCGGGGATTTCTCGCTGCTGGACCAGAATGGCTATTTTCATCAGATGAGCTGGTATGACGACAATAAAGCAATTGTGTTGCTCGTGCAGGCCACTGGCGAAATTGGCGTGCAGAACGTACTGGCTGACTTCGATTCGCTCAATTCCAGCTTCGACGCACAAGGTATTGAGTTTTTCATGATCAACCCACTAGGCCTGAAAGATCGCGATGCGGTGAAGGCGGAGATGGTGGCACTGAATATCGATGTGCCAGTGTTGATGGACGACGCAAGATTGATATCTGAGGCGCTCGATATCGATAAGATAGGCGAGGTTATTGTCTATGACCCGAAGTCTTTTTCAGTGCTTTTTCGTGGGCCTTTGGGAGCGGAATTAACTACGGCATTGACTGATATTGTTGCAGACAGGGACTTGCAGACAACTCAGGTTGCGAGTACTGGCACGCCAGTAAATTATCCGATCAAGACTGCTCATCTGCAGCAGGTGCCCTCCTACGAGAAAGAGATTGGCCCCATCATTGCTCAGAACTGTGCTGCCTGCCACCGAGAGGGTGGTATAGCTCCTTTCGCACTCGACAGCCACACCATGGTAATGGGCTGGTCGCAGATGATACGCGAAGTATTGATGACCAAGCGTATGCCTCCGGGGCAGATAGATTCCCATATAGGCGACTTCATTAACGATATGGTACTTGTCGATGAAGATGCACAGAAAATCGTTCATTGGATTGAGGCGGGCTCTCCTAAAGATGGAATAACAGACCCGTTGACCGCGTTAGTTTGGCCGGAAACCGAGTGGGCTTTCGGTGAGCCAGATTATATCGTGGAGATTCCTGAGCAGAGTATTCCTGCGACTGGGATTCTTGATTACTACAATGTCATGGTCGAATTGGACCTCGAGGAAGACCGATGGGTGCGAGCAAGTCAGTACATCCCTGGAGATCGTACAGTGCTGCACCATACTCTGCACAGCTTAGTAGCGCCGGGTGAAACTCGCGGTGGTTCACTCTTGGGCGGTGAACCAGACAGACCTGATATAGCGCCTTATATCCCGGGTCAGGCGCCACGCATGGAGCCGCCGAACACAGGTGGCCTACTGAAGGCTGGCACTAGAATCGCGATGCAGATGCACTATACAACCACAGGAAAAGAATCAGTCGATGCGAGTCGCATTGGTATTTGGTTCTATCCGAAGGGCTTCATACCAGAGGAACGGATGACCGGGCAGTGCGCCTGCCATTTCACGCCAACGTGGGTTAATATTCCCCCGTTGGATCCAGATTATGAGATGACTCAGTCGTTCACAATCGAGAAAGACGCAAAACTGTTTGCCTTCACTCCGCATATGCATTTTCGAGGCAAGCGCATGCGCTTTTCCGCAGAGTATCCCGATGGCACTAGCGAAGAGCTAATCAATATCGCGAATTATAATTACAACTGGCAGCTCGCCTATACCTATAAAGAGCCAAAGGCCGTGCCGGCAGGGACAGTGATTACCGCGACTGGCGCATTCGACAACTCAGAGCAGAATAAGATGAATCCTGATGCTAACCGTTCTGTCCCATGGGGTTTGCAAAGCTGGGATGAGATGTTCTTCGGTGCCGCCGACTGGAAGTACGTTGACCAGAGCGGAAATTAACTTCCTTCCCTGAGCGCACAGTGGATTCATCCACCGTGCGTTTCTGCTTGGCTCTTTGATCCCAATAAATTCCCACTCGCATAGGCCTTGATGCTTATGCCGCCAATTTGATTCCCTGCCCCTAATCGTAATTAGCGATGATACCTATCGAAATATGTCGTTATACTGATTGATAGTAAGTCTGTAACTTAGCTCTCGTACTTTTCACTCAATTAATTTTAACGAGCAGTGACGGAGGAATTCCCAATGCTTAAGAAAAACTTATCTAGAGTATCACTTGCGATTGTCGGGATATTTGCGTTTGCGCCAGTTAATTTGGCCAGCGCCCAAGATCAAGCGCAAGTGGCAACTAATGATTATTGGTGGCCTAATCGGCTCAGTCTCGAGCCGCTTCGTCAGAATTCCCTGGCCTCAGACCCTCATCGAGGCGAATTCAACTACGCAGAGGCATTCGCAGGCCTGAATTTGCAGGCGGTAACAGCCGACCTAGAACAGTTGATGACCACGTCGCAAGACTGGTGGCCGGCCGACTTCGGTCACTATGGACCGTTCTTCATACGCATGGCGTGGCATAGCGCTGGCACCTATCGATCTATCGATGGTCGCGGCGGAGCCGATGGCGGCATGCAGCGTTTCGCTCCGTTGAATAGCTGGCCCGACAATGCCAACCTCGATAAGGCGCGACTACTACTACTCCCTATTAAGCAGAAGTATGGCCGAAATATCTCTTGGGCTGATCTCATGATCCTCGCGGGCACAGTAGCTATGGATTCCATGGGCTTCGAAACTCTGGGATTCGCTGGCGGACGAGTTGATGCTTGGGAGCCTGAGGAAGTGAACTGGGGTCCTGAGGGTGAATGGCTCGCAGCAGATCGTCGCAATGATCGGGGAGAACTCGAAGGCGCATTGGCCGCGGTACAAATGGGTCTAATCTACGTAAACCCACAAGGCCCTGGTGGAAATTCAGATCCGCAGGCTTCAGCCGATGCGATTCGCGAAACGTTTGGTCGCATGGCGATGAACGATGAAGAGACAGTTGCACTTATCGCTGGTGGACACACCTTCGGCAAAGCACACGGTGCTGCGCCTCCTGAGCAGTATGTAGATGTTGAGCCCGAGGCCGCGAGTATTGAACAGCAGGGTCTGGGCTGGAAGAACAGCTACGGAACAGGCAATGCTGGCGATACAATTACCAGTGGATTGGAAGGAGCCTGGACTATCGATCCGGCTGCTTGGACTCATAACTACTTACAAAACCTGTATGGATATGAATGGGTGCAGACTCGCAGTCCCGCAGGTGCGACTCAATGGGAGCCAGCTGAAGGGGCAGCCTCAAGCCTAGTTCCAGATGCGCACGACCCATCGAAGCGCCATGCCCCGATGATGTTCACAAGTGACTTGGCTCTCAAAGTTGATCCGGCGTATCGCGTAATTACTACGCGTTGGTTAGAAAATCCTGAGCAGTTCGAGGATGCGTTTGCGCGAGCCTGGTTCAAGCTTACACACCGAGACATGGGGCCAAACTCTCGCTATTTGGGCGACATGGCACCAAGCCAAGAGTTCATCTGGCAGGATCCGATTCCTGCGGTCGAACATAGTCTTGTTAACAACCGTGACGTGAATACACTGAAACGCGAAATCTTAGATTCTGGTTTAAGCACGTCAGAGTTGGTTCGAGCTGCCTGGGCTTCGGCATCTACCTACCGCGATACAGATATGCGCGGTGGAGCGAACGGAGCGCGTGTTCGATTAGCGCCACAGAAGAACTGGTCGGCTAATGACCCGCAGGAACTGGCGCGAGTTGTTGACGTGCTAAGCGTAATTCAGAGCGAGTTCAATGAGAGAAATTCACGTACACAGGTATCGCTTGCTGACTTGATGGTTCTTGCGGGCAATGCGGCGATCGAAAAGGCGGCAGAGCAGGGTGGTCATAATGTGGAAGTGGCATTTGACGCTGGCCGTGGCGATGCCACGCAGGAAAATACCGAAGTTGACTCATTCGCGATACTTGAGCCGACAGCTGATGGCTTCCGCAACTACTTCGCCTTAGGCAACTCGCGCTCACCGGCTGAAATGCTTATAGAGAAGGCTGCATTACTCAATCTGACTGTGCCGGAGATGGCTGCTTTAGTCGGCGGCATGCGAGCTCTCGATGCGAATACCGGGCAATCGAAGCACGGTGTTTTCACCGACCAGCCGGGTACATTGAGCAATGACTTCTTCGTCAATCTGATCGATCTCAATGTAGTGTGGAGCAGATCCGCTACTGAAGAAGGTATCTTTGAGGGACGTGATAGAGCAACGAATGAATTGAAATGGACGGCGACACCTGCCGATCTCATCTTCGGGTCCAATTCGGAGCTCCGTGCGATAGCGGAATTTTATGCCTCTGAAGACTCAAAGGAACAGTTCGTGCAGGATTTTGTAAGTGCATGGACTAAGGTCATGTTGCTCGATCGCTTTGACTTGATGTAAACAGTAACCGTTGTATTAACCTTTATTGGGCCGGCGTTCTCTTTGAGCGCCGGCTTTTTTTTGCTCTGTGTTTTTTCAAGAGGATGCTGCTACTAACCTTGGCGCAAAAAAAGAGCGGAGAGACTGGTTCAGTCTTTCCGCTGCTTCCGGTTTTCTAGAATTTTCTCGCCTGTGGGTGCGAGTTATTCTATATGCTATAGCTCGATGTCCAAGCTGTAGCCAACTACGAATTTAATGTCGTCGTTGTCTAGAGCATCAGGACCGGCATCATCCAGGTCAGTGGAAGTGATCATGAAGCTGAAGCCATCTTTACCAATAGATACGTTGTAGTCCGTGTAGTCGCCTGGCACGCCATTGAAGGCCTCAGAGAAATCACCTTGGTGATGACCAATATGGAAGCCTAGGTCGACACCGTTACCGATTGTAGTACCGTAGTCAGCATACAGATAAGTCGCTTCGCCGAAACCGAAATCCTGGCCTGGGCCTTCATCAGCTTCAGTATTAGCCAGCACGTTCAGTCCAAAAGTAAATGCACCAATACCGATCGAGCCGTAAAGTTCGCCGAAGTCGAACTCGGCCTCAGCGTCATAGTTGTAGTAGAGGTAGCCGAGATCGTAGCTGATTCCACCTGCTTCGCCGGCGAAGCCTGCGTAGAGATCATGCTCATAAGAATACACATCACCTGCGGCATAACTTACGTTAGACGCCCAAGTGCCCACGTAGAAACCGCTGTCAGACGCATAATCGATACCGCCGGATATAGCGGCTTCGTTTATTGTCTGAGTTAGACCACGCCAGATGTAGTTGTTCGAGGCTGCGAAGTTAGCTGACCAATCATCTGCTTGTACGGTTCCGGCGCAAAGCAAGAGTCCCGCCGCAGCGAGTGAGAGAATTCGTGAGTTCATGTCTTGTGTTATCCCTTTGTTGATAGTGGTTAGGGGTGATCATTTCCACCCGCTACAGGATATTAGCAAGAGCTATGCCAAAACTGAGGAGCCTCGGTTTCTGTGCCATATTGAGCCATTCACGGGCTTTCTTCGGCGAAATCGCTCTTCATTGGTGCGTTGAAATGGTGCGTTGACTCGAAATGGGGCGGCGCTGGGCTCAGTTTTAAATATTTAGATTGGAGACTCAAAAATCTTGTCGTCTGATCAGTGATGTTCGCGCGCTGTAAGTACTATGCGTAGCTAGCTGCTGTGCTAGCGCAGGGGTTAGTTGGTCGCCACGATAGACTTAAACGACAGCGACATTCTGAGCGGTGAAGAGGATGCTTTTTCCTTGGCCTTGAATTGGTATCCAAATCGTAACCCCCTCATCCTGAATTTCTGTACCCGATGACATCGACCTCGAGTGGCTGTCTCGATCGAGCTTGTATACAATTGCAGCTAGATTCACGGGCGCTTTCTCAGTTGCCGCCCATTGTTACTTACGTTAAATTCGAAGCTCCTTTATGAATTCACAAGTACGATCGAATAAATTTTCGCCAGATCGGGCTATGCTTTCGGTGTTTATTTTTCTCGCATCCCTGTCGCTCGCGCATATTGAGCCTTCGATTTCCCAAGAAGAAGAGGTAGAAGAGATTCTTGTCACCACGACTCGGAATCGGCGTAGTTTCGAACAACAACCAACCAGAGTTGAAGTGTTAGGGGCAGAGGAAATTAATGAGAAGGCGAATATGAAGCCAGGTAATATTCGCATGTTGTTGAATGAGAGCACGGGCATTCATGTGCAGCAAACCTCTGCTACAAGTTTCAATTCCAGCATACGTATTCAGGGCCTTGATGGGAAATATACTCAGTTGCTTCGCGATGGACTGCCGCTATATGGAGGTTTTTCTGGCGGCTTAAGCTTGCTGCAAGTCGCGCCTCTAGATCTGAAGCAGGTTGAGGTCGTCAAAGGTTCGAATTCTACTCTCTATGGGGGTGGTGCAATCGCGGGGATTGTAAATCTCATTTCAAAAAGGCCAGGCGGAGATGCTGAGCGTTCTGTGTTGCTGAATGGAACTTCGGCTGGCGGCTTGGATGTTAGTGGATTCTTTTCAGGCATGAGCGGTGATGTCGGAGCGAGCCTTTTTACTTCGCACAATACTAGCGAGGCTTACGATCCTGCAGATAATGGACTGAGCGCTATACCCCAGTTCGATAGATGGACTTTTAATCCGCAGCTATTTTTCGAGGGTGAGAATAGTGAGCTTAGGGTAGGGCTAAGCGCAGTTGTCGAAGACCGCTTAGGGGGCGGCATTGACTACATTGAAGGAAGACGTGATGTGCCAGGCTACTACGAAGATAGTTCGACCGAGCGCTTATCAACACAATTAGAATACGTTGCACAATTGGATTCGGGTAATGAGTTCGTGTTTCGGAACAGCGTAAATCACTTCGAGCGTGAGCTTGATGTGCCGTGGTTCTCTTTCTCAGGTACCCAAGTCTCCAGTTTTAGCGAGGCACACATCGTAGGTACGTCAGGAGCACTGGACTGGGTTGCAGGTCTCAACATTTGGACAGAAAACTTCGATCAAAACGCAGTTTTCGCGGCTTCGGGTTTAGACTTCGATAGCCAAACCGAAGGCGCGTTTGCTCAGGGTACTTATCTCCTCACGGACCGCTGGATAGTTGAAGGTGGTCTGCGGATAGATCATACATCCGACTATGACAGCTTTATCTTGCCGCGGGCTTCGCTGCTCTACAAGCCTGCTGCGGACATGACGATACGAATCGGCGGCGGCCTTGGTTACAAAGAGCCAACACCGTTTTCAGAAGAGGCGGAAAGCATTCAGTATCGCGGAGTGTTGCCACTAGATATTTCGACTCTTGATGCCGAGCAGTCGGTGGGAATGAATGTCGATATCAACAAGAGTTTAGAGATCGGAAGTGATTTGTCTCTGAATCTTAATCTTTTACTGTTCTACACGCGCGTGGATGACCCTTTGCGTCTAATTCAGATAGATACAGATCAGTTTGCCTTTCGTCAACCGAACGACACCTTGGATAGCAGGGGTACTGAGATCAACGCAGTATTCAGATGGGATGATTTTAAAATATTCCTCGGCTACACACATGCCGACGTGGAGGAACATACAATTAGTGGTGTTGAAAAGGCCCCTTTGGTGCCCAAAGATCGGCTAAACAGCGTTTTCGTTTACGAGCGTGAGGATGACACCAGGATCGGTTTGGAGGCCTACTATTACGGTAGCCAAGAACTAGCTAGTGGGGCCAAGAGCAGGGACTATTGGATATTTGGCCTCATGATCGAAAAGATATTCAGTGAAAAGTTCTCGCTATTTATCAATTTTGAGAATTTCACAGATACTAGGCAGACACGGTTTGGTTCAATAAATACTGGAACACTAGCGAGCCCGATATTTGCAGACATCTTTGCTCCTCTTGATGGCTATGTTGCTAATGGCGGAATTAAGTTGCGGTTCTAAAAAGGAGGCAGGGCTAGCGTTTTAAGCCCCATCCTCCAGTAGTAGATTTTTACTACAAGTTAAAGTAGTTCCCTGCCAAGCCTGCCGCGCGGCACTCTGTAACCTGCATCCAACACATAATCAGGACCGATTGAGTCGATGGTCGGCGTGCCGCTACCACGCATGGCGATTAACAGTTCTCGATTCAGCAAGTCCAGAACTCGCTCAACGCCAGCCTGTCCGAAAGCACCTAGGCCAAAGCAGTAAGGCCTGCCTATGCCAACCGCCGATGCTCCCATCGCCAGCGCCTTATAAATGTCTGTTCCACGACGAAATCCTCCGTCGACAATAATAGGTATTCGTCCGTTCACGGCAGCTACAATCTCCGGCAGGCATTCAATAGTACCCCGACCGGTTTCTGTAGCGCGGCCACCGTGATTAGAAGCCCAGATCGCGTCTGCGCCAAATTGCACTGCCAATGCGGCGTCAGCAGCAACTTCGACGCCCTTGATGACGATGTTCATATCCGTCACTTCCTTCATGCGGGAAATAACGCCCCAGGTCATTGCTGGATCTGAGGTCAAAAACCCGCTGCCTCGCGCCATATCAAAGCCCTCTAACATCGGCTTGACCCGCCCGGCATGGCAAGACTCGCAGTTACGCGTATCTTCGCGTTTTAGTACCGCGTCGGTCTCAGTGTTTCGCCCGCCTGGCAGGTCGATCGTAAGGCAGACCGATGTGCAGCCTGCTGCCTCGGCTCGCCGCAACATGGCAACCGTGTATTCCCAGCGGTTAGTTGAATAGAGTTGATGCCAGATTGGCGCGCCTCTAGCCTCAGCAACGGCCTCTACAGAAGTTGAAGACATCGTGGACAATACCATGTGATGGCCTTTCGCTGCCGCCGCTCTGGCAGTGCCAAGTTCCGCGTCTGCATGGTATGCGCCCTGACTACCTACTGGGCAAAGGAAAATAGGGGAACTGGCCTCACTGCCTAGGACATTAACTGATGTGTCGGTTTGGCTGACATCAACCAGCCTGCGAGGTTTGATTTGAAAGCGCGAGAAGCCTGCGCGATTCGCTCGCAGAGTAAGGTCGCTGTCTACACCTGTCGATAGATAGCCCAAGTGTGCAGGAGGGATTCTTTCTCTCGCGATAGCCTCCATCTCGAAAACGTTGATAACTTCCGAAGGGTCGGTAAGTCGCTGACCCAGCGTTTGTTCAACCTCTTGGGCGAAGGCAGAATAATTTGTGAGTAGTGGGCTAGCTGCTAGAAATTTAAGAAATTCTCGACGTTGGGTCATGCTGAACTCCAATTAAGCTTGTTATATGACGATCTTCTGTTTTCAGGATTGCCTAAAACTATCTATGTTGAACGCTGTTGTCCAGCAGATCTGATATGCTTGATTTCAATATATAGTTTACGGCAAAAAGAGAATATTACTCAATAGTGCCAGAGGCGTTTTATACTTCTATTGTTGTGCTTGCACGCATAACAATAGAAGTGTTTTTTGGCTTTATCTACCTATAGGCTCGATATATCTTGAACTGATCTTAGGCGTATAGGGCAAAGAAGTTTGAATTACCGAGCTATTTATATCTCAATTATCCTGTCTCTTATACACATCTGACGCTGCCGACGAATAGAGAGGTGTAGA
>OLHZ01000026.1_pt1 | contig 19105 bp, 19 predicted proteins | sample 1609381 | NCBI WGS metagenome assembly OLHZ01 (sample SAMN05416788, study PRJEB24817) | seawater metagenome | isolation source: Sea water | place: Canada:Atlantic | collected 2013-11
CTGGTCTCGTGGGCTCGGAGATGTGTATAAGAGACAGCACTCACGACGAACAAACGTTGATCAAAGGTCGCGAGCCACACGGTGCGCGACTGTGCCGGCTCCATGGTCTGGAATTCAATTGTGGCGCGGTCTTTGAGAAAGCTCCAATCGTTTGGCGCGTTGCTGAGTGCGCCTGTCTTGAAGGGGCCGCCGCTAAGAATCTCGAGTGGTCCGTCGTGAAAGCGCATGCTACCTAGCAGCACAGCGATACTGATCACCAGCACTGCGATGCTAATACCTATCCATTTCAATATTTTCTTCAATTTGGGCCTCAACGTAGTCTCAGTGTCGTGTGTGGTAAAGGGTATGAAATAAATGTTTCGAATTTAAATTTTTGAAGGGCTGATCTAAATGTAAATTACGGCCGTATCAATAGTCAGAATAAGCGCTTTCCAGAGCTTAAAGGCTCTTAAAGCGCTGTTCTTCATGTTATGCCACGTCGATCTCCCAAAGAGTCGACGTACTTAGGGCTACCGACGGTCAAAATGACTAAGGTAGCCTTTTTTTTGCCTGGGAGCCCGAGTTAGTTGTAGCGGCGCTGATCCAAGTATTCTCGCACTTTTTGCAGCGCTTCGATCTGTAATTCGATATTTTCCTGTGGGCAGTTCTCCGCGAACTCCTGAAATAGTGGGGCGGAGGCGGCAATCGCTTGTTTTCGAGCTTTTTCACCCTTCGACGTAATGGTTATCTTCTTCTTGCGGCCGCTGAGCTCGTCGGGTTCTATTTTTACTAGGCCTTTGGATTCAAGCTTCTTCAGGGTGTTTGTCATGGCGCCGGCGGTAACTTGAAATGCAGTTGCCAGACGACCGGGGCTAGCCTGGGAGTCCACTCGGCTGAACCAATTCAGTACGCTAAACTGTGAATTATTCAGTCCTTCGGGCAGATTCCGTTCAAATAGCACGCTGCTTAATTGCGAGATGATGCTTATCTCATTGAAATAGGCGAAGAGAGTTGCTTCGCTTGCCTTGCTAGATTTCTTCTTAGTCACGTTAATTCCTATTGGTTTAGTCCTGCAATTGTAATTCGAATTCATTGAACATCAAACACTTTAATATTAAAAAATTTAATGTGAAAGTGTTTGAAAGTCATCAATGTCAAAGGGCGTTGATGTTGTAATGATAAGAAATTGAAGCGGGAGAGATTGAATGAAATACCTACTTTGGGCTATCAGTGTTCCCATCGGCTTAGTGCTAGTATTGTTAGTGGTGCAGACACTTGCAGCGGAGCGAGTTGAAGTGGTTGACCTCTACACTACCGATGATTCGGGTGAGGTGCAGTCAACTAGATTGTGGGTGATGGATGACGAGGGCTTTCAATATTTAAGAGTAGGCGCTGACGGGTCCGCGTGGTTCAGTCGGATCTTAAAAAATGGAGAAATAGATGTGGGTCGCAATGGGGTCACCGCAACCTATACCGTGGTTCAGCGTCTCGATAAGTCGGACAGAATCAACGACATGATGCAGGAAAAGTACACCTGGGGAGATACCTTCTTCGCAACACTGCTGGGCAGTCGTGACGGTTCTATTCCACTCGAGTTGCATCGCGTAAATTAGCAACGAGGTACGAAATATTCATAGCCGCAGAGCTAAATACCAATGCGGCTTAGGCTATTCACAAGCTCGCGCACAATCTTCTCGGCCACGGGGTAGTTGGTCGCGAATTGCGCTTCTAGCGAGATCATGTCATCCATAACGGTATTGTCTGCACTATCAACATCAGGGTTCAGGAGGGAATCGATGTCTGACTGCAGCCGCTGTGCAGAGCCTAATAGTTCTTGGTCTGGATTCTCGCCCTGAGCAATTTCTTCCAAGAGCTCCTTAAGGAGCTGCTTTACCTTTTCTTCATTCATATGAGTATCCTTTGCCAATGCTCAAAACCATTCTAGCGTATGTCGAGTGGCCAGTTCTTTGATCTGCAGCAGTTCAACGCGCATCTTCAATTAATTCGTTCTAACTTCCTAGATTTCTCTAAGCCGAGCAAGCCCGATACTTCTCTCACCCGATGACTCTCACTATCGGTCACATACAACAACCCCGCGTGAACGCAAACGCCGTGCGGTCGATTCAGCTTACATTGCCTAGGGTCGCCATTGGGGCCGTCTCCTGGTTCGCCGCTGCCTAACACCGTATCCACGATTCCTGTGTTCAAAGACATGCGCCGGATCACATGATTTTCGGTATCCACTATATAGAGACTATGATCCTGCTCTGAATAGGCGATTCCCTTAGGGCCGTTGAAAGTAGCTTTGATTGCGGTACCTGAATCGCCCGTATATCCGCGAACTCCCGTACCCGCGATTCGCTGCAGGCGATTGCCCTCGATATCTAGTCGAAACACGGCGTTACCTTCGCGCAGAACTAAATACGCATTTCCAGCGGCATCGGTGTCGATAGAACGCGGTCCGAGTAGCGGTGTTCCAGTAATCGGTCCGGAATCGGGGGTGGTAATCCTTTCGCCTGTGCCCGACAGAGTACTAATGATGCCGCTGCTCATATTGATTCGCCGTAGGCGGCTATTGCCAATATCGCAGATGAGTAAGTCCCCGCGTGCATCGAAAGCAATGCTGTGAGGCTGGCGTAATTGCGCTGCATTTGCGGGCCCGCCATCGCCAGAGAACCCTGCCTCGCCTGTTCCCGCCACTGTGCTAACCCTGCCGCTGTTTCTGTCTATGCGCCGGACTGTATGCGAATCCCTGCTGACCATGTAGAGGTTGCCCTCACCATCGAAACGGATCTCATGAGGGGCAGAGAAAGAGGCTTCTAAGGCGAGGCCTCCATCACCGCGATAGGCTTTCTCACCGTTCCCAGCTACGGTGCTTAGTAATCTGGTATTTAAATCCATGCGGCGGACTCGCCCACTGTCTACTTCGCAGAAGTACAGAGCGGAATCGGGCCCGACTACTATGCCGTAGGGGTTGTTAACGCGTGTCGTCTGCGCCAGATTGCCAATCGCTCCCTGCGACTCGAAACCAGCAACACCAGTACCGGCAATGGTTCGAACACTACTGCGCTGGGCATAGCTGAACTTGCGTGCGCTAAGCATGCTGAGGCCCGCGAGGCTCAATTGGAGTAGTTGTCGTCTGCTAAGGCTTGTTTTCATAGGGTTAACCAGGCAGTCAGAGAAATCATAAGAGGGATTGTAGAGAATTGTATTGAGTTTTCTTCCAGTCCCAAATACTCTCATATCATTGATAATAAAATAAAACAATATTGGCTCAAACTTTGAGCGCTAAGGAGAACAAGATGTGTGATTTAGATACCCAGAAAGATGCTGAGGAATTTATTAATAGTGACGGAAAACTCAGTAGACGAAAATTCAATATGCTGACCGCTACAGCGAGCGCGGCGATGTTGCTTCCCCCAGTCGCGAATGCGCAGTCCGTAACAGAGTCAGACGTAAATATCACGACTCCTGATGGCGTGGCCGATTGTTATTTCGTTCATCCCTCTAGCGGCAGTCACGCAGCTGTTATTGTTTGGCCTGATATTCTTGGACTAAGACCTGCCTTTCGCATGATGGGCAAGCGCCTCGCAGAGTCCGGCTATACGGTCTTGGTTGTGAATCCTTTCTATCGTGATGCCATCTCGCCTGTAGTTGGCGAAGGTGCAAGCTTCGGTCAACCTGAAATTCGTGAGATCGTGTTGCCAATGGCGCGCAACCTAAATGCCGAAACTCATTTCACTGACGCTAGGACTATGGTGAGTTGGTTAGATCAACAGTCGGCTACAGATACTAGCCGCCGTATTGGCACAACAGGTTATTGCATGGGAGGGCCAATGGTAATGCGCACAGTTGCAGCAGTGCCTGAACGCCTCGGCGCCGGCGGCACGTTCCATGGCGGCGGCCTAGCCACGGATGCTGACAACAGCCCCCATCTATTAATTCCGCAGACGCAATCGGCGATGTTGCACTGTGTTGCGGCGAACGATGATGAAAGCACTCCCGAGGCTAAAGTCACCTTAGGGGAAGCTTACGCCGCGGCAGACCTATCTGCTGAGATCGAAGTCTATGGGGGCACACTGCATGGCTGGTGCCCACCAGACTCCCAAGTCTATAACGAGGCTCAGGCCGAGCGAGCCTGGAGCCGATTATTGAATCTGTTTGAGAACAATCTGGCCTAGGTACCCTCGGCAAAGAAGTTCGCAACAAAAAAGGCGATGCCGTGCGGCATCGCCTTTTTTAAGGGGCTGAATTTGAGGGCTAGCCGGAGGAGAAAATCTGAAGATCCAGCAGTGATCCGCCCGCTGAGTATCTGTCCTGATTGTTCTGGAATACCTTATTTGGAGCTTAAGATCATGGGGATGGAGGGCCTGGCCCTACGTAGGAAGAGTTCAAGTATCTCGATTGGAGCGGGGGAGTAAATGGTAGCCGCAACCAAATATCGACTGTACATTCAATATTGTAGAGCTCGGGAAAGAGTGCAGATTTATTTTTTTTGAAAGATGGATTTTTCCACGAGGAAAATTAGTTCTTCCTCCTTTCTTACATAGATTAATCGAAGCCAATAGAAGGCAGAGCATTGTGTATACATCAGTCAAATTTTGTATGAACCTGAGATGGGTCTTTCAACAGTCTCGTTATGCGCCAGCTATTGTGTTGATGATATGACAATCCAAGATCTCGGATCGATTGGAGAATTTGTCGGGTCGATCGTAATTGCAATAACGCTAATTTATCTCTCTGCGCAAATGCGGGAAACTCGACCACAGATGTAAATAGATGCAAGTGTTTCTGCTAACCAAATGTTTAATGATATCGCGACCGCCGCGATGACTTCTCCAGAACTCGCAAAGATTCGATCCAAAGCAGAGCAAGGTACCGAAAACCTAGAGGCTTGGGAGACCGCCATGCTGGACATGTACTTAGGTTCGTTTCTGAACACTATGGAAGTTGTATATGATCAGGGGAAAATGGGCATGCACAAATAATTTGATGCGGACGTATTCGAGTCTCAGCTTAGGTTTTTTACGAACATGCCGGGCGCTGATGGATGCTGGGTGCGGTGGCGTCAAGCATATAGCGGTCCGTTCTCGAGGTTAGTCGACGAGAATTTTGAGGGAGACACACAACGGCTAACACGGGGCACCTATAAGTTAATAACTTTGCAGCACAGAATTCGTAGGGAAATCGAATTCAAGAAAAGGAAGAAAAGGGAACGGATCTATTTTTGGGTACGAAACGAAACGAAACGAAACAAGTAAGCAAGGCAGCAAGGCAGGGTTACTCTAGTCTGGGACGGATTAAATCCGTCTCCTTATACGCTTTTACGACTCCAATTCTTTATCGATAATAGAGAGGATATTTTCGGCTGAGTTTATATAACTGCTCATTGAGGAAATCACTATGGTCGAGAATCCTGTCCATTGGGTCAAAGACGAGTGGATAAGTGGATTTGACTGTATTATTTTGATAGTGGCTGCAGAAAAATCAGGCGTAACACCTATCGGACAATTTTCTAAATACGCTTCTTCACCATTAGACAGTTCGAAACAATTCAGCCAATAAGAGTTGTGTATTTCAAGTGGTATAAGGCCGCGAACAAGAGTGCGGTAGGCAGGTAATTGCATAAGTGGTCCTGAGATCATGTAAGCCTGTCTGTGATAGGCTTCCACGCTATCGACAATCTGACGATTGCGGGGCCAGCCATTGCGACGCATTTCGTCAAAGGTTGTTCGGGTTACCGAAATGTTTAGCCACTGTGAAGCATGGAAGAAATCGACAATCACCGGCCAACATTCGTTGCGGCAATCTACTCCTGAATCGAGAAAATAAACCGCTCGCGTTTCTGAACGTAGAATCTGTTCGTAAGCGTTTCGACTGACTTTCAATTGCCTGATAGAATCAACAACTTCATTACGAAGTTCACCAAGCAGCAAGCGTTCACGCTCATGTGCAGCCTGCTCATCATTCCAATTTGCCACTTGGATACCAATGAACACGCCAATCACAAGAATAAAGAATTCAATAAAGGCCGCAAACCAGTTTGTTCTTTTATGTGTTTGGTGACTTTACGTAATATCATTGAATCCAAGTTTTAACTAGAGGAGACAATCCTAAATGTCCACCAGTGATCCGGCCTGGGTGCTTCGGATGATGGTTTCGGATTGGACGGCCCGCCGCCATGGGTTTGTAGCTTCGCTATTCGGGCGGCCCAGGCGCGGTCCATTGCAGCGGAGTCGGTCTCGCGATTAACTACCACGGGATAGACGACGCCGTTTAAGCGCATAACACCCGTTTCATCCTCTCCTACTCTAGCTGCCCAGTATTTCGACGTGCACACCGAACAACTGAGATAGAGCTCTCCTTCGGGAGTCGACATGCAGTTGAGATTTATCGCATGGGGCCTTACACCTGCCCAAATTTGAAGCTGACAAAGTGGTACGTCGTTTGCGAACGACCAATCATTCACAGGTTCGCTCGCCCGCTCTCCAAATAGAAAGCCGCCGGGAGTGCGCTCGCAGGGACAAATTGATGAGTAGATTAGAAAGCCGGCAACTAGGGCAACTAACAAAGTGCCACCAGCGGCGATGAGGATATTGCGTGATTTTTTGCCCGTGTCAGGAAGAATCTCTGCGTCAGTCATGGTCAACACCTTTTCTATTTTTTATCGAGTATACGCCTACAGAACGTTCAGTTAAATAGAGCTTAGTGCGAAAAATGGGCAAAATTTGCTGGCCGCGTCATAGTGTCGCAGCGACACAGCATCGAACGTTTTTAGTGTTATATTTGATTTCTGATATAGAGATAAAGAAGAGAACGAGACAATGATCCACGTAAGACACCTAGTATTTCTGATGATTGCACCCGTTGTAGTAGCTTTAGTATGCTGGGCAGTTATAGTCCCTATCTAGCTGGCGCGACAATCCAAGCAAGCGTCTACAGCAAGTGAATTCTATTCAGTAGCGCCTGGTGTTAAGTCGCCGTTCTCCAACTCAAATAGTCTTCGTAATATGCCACGCCATTCTCGGTACTGTTGCTCCATTGTTCCTGTTAGTCCATGAACTTGAGAATTCAGTTCTAGAAAGGCAGGCGCAAGTTCGTTATTGAAGCCGGCAGCCAGATCGTTAAATTCTCGCTCAAATATCTTGCTCCACTTAAAGCGGTCATAGCGCTGGCTAAGCGATAAGAAACCACTCGAGCCGCCATAGTCGCTTCGGTTTGCTTCTTGCTGCGACGTTTCTATCTCGGCGATCTGATCAATCGAATATCGACGCCATAGAACGTAAGCGGGCTGAATGTCTTCGTAGAGTGTTTGATAGTACTCATCCACAGTATCGATAAAAAGATGATGACGGTATTTCATGTCGGCAACTCTAGCCATCATGGGGTCGTTGAGTGATGGCAGCCTGTTAACTATCAACAGGCCATCCTCATTCGCTGTTATTGCGCCTGAAAAAGTATTGGGAGATAGATCGCTAGCGTAGAGCATGTCGGTAACGAGATTTAGATCGTCAAGTGTCTGCTCGCCTAGATTCGTTCTCACGGCAACGAGGTCGTTAGCAATGCGATTATAAATATCCTGAAAAGGATCGACGAAATTTATGGCATCGAAAGTATTGTCCAGAGTAAACCTAGTAGATTCCGGATACTCCTCCTGAATACTTTGATCTGCATAGGTTTTGTTCAACCATTCTCGACCGCTGCTGTCGAATGCACGAATCTGCAATTCAAGAGTCTCGCCATCTGATTGAATAATTTGTCCTTCAACGAATAGGTCGAGAGAGGGGTCGCTCTCTGGAATTACTCTTATGGCCCCCCATTGTCTGGAATCGACCAGAGTGTTCTTTAGAAGGTGAGGAAGGAATTGTGTCTCCTTCTGGATGATTTCGTCGAATACCCAATCGCCTATCTCGTACTCTCCAGCTTCATTCTGCGCAGTACTGAAAACCTGCACACCGACTTCTAGCAATGCGTTCGTCGATGGGGCTTGTATTGCCTGAATTAGAGGCACATTGCCAACAAGATCTAGAGGGCGTTCCACTACTACCGGTTCTGGTTCAGGGAGCCTCACAGAGCAAGCACTGAGTGGCAATGTTAGCAACGCTGTAAGAACCCGAATATTCGTTGTGTATCTCAAATAGTTCAAAAGTCTTCCAACACCGTAGATAGATCGGTGCCGCCTTGACTGCAAACCTGGCCGCGACTCAGGGTTTGAATACAGTTAAATTCGTCGCGGGGTGCCTCATATTTATTGAAAGCCTGAATTAGGTTGAATGGGTCGCCGCCCTTGCTGTAAATGCTGGTAAGTATGTTGAGTACTAGTTTGTCCGAAGACACTGTGAAGCGATGCATGATGGTCAGATCATCAGGCAGCATGATCTGAAAGACTAGCTGTGGCCCATCCCAGGCACACACCTCAACCCCGTGTTCGCTGGAGAATGTTTGCTGTCGTTCAGACTCAACGCCGCAGATCAACGTCGCTTCGCCGTTACGCTCGATGCTTATTTCGTCTCGAGTCTGAATTATATCTACGACGCTATGTCGGCTAATGTATTCCGCCAGCCGGGCCAAATCGACGATGTTCGCTCCGCGACCACGACTGCGTGGCAGGTTTAGATTGCCAATGGAAATGGGTGGAGCCGATCTGCTACGCGACGAACCCGGTGAGGACTGTTGCCGAACCGCAGATTCTTGGCGAATACGTAGAGTCCGGGTTAGCTCATCTTCCCAATTGTCGCTGCGCCTGAAATCCTTCTCCCAGGATCCGGAAAAGTCCAAGCGCAGAGGTAGGTCAAGATCAAGTTGCGGCAGGCTATCCTGGCTGAATGCCGAGACGCTTAGCGTCAGGCAAAGCGTAGCGATAATGGCGGGAAGAGGGCTGCGTCCTCGGCCTAGTTTCCGCGCTAGATTCTCAACTTTATTTAACATTAGCTTCCAGTTCGCCCGCTGTTTGAATTTTGTCTCTTAGCTATTTATCTTTTAGCTTCGTTTTATACGCTGTATAGAGCAAAACTACTCAATAAATGCCGTGGCTGCAGCCCCAGACAACCAAGAGAAGCGGTTACTTTAAACTAGTTGGCCTCGAATCGAAATAAGGTCGAAGCCCACGGGCGTCATTGGACATTCTGGCTTCAGGCTCTTATTCTCCTATTTCTATCAGATGAGTTGCTCAATTCAACCTAACCCAGTCAATCAATGCCTCTCCCGCTAGGAGTTTCCTCATGCGCCGACATCAATGCCTGAAATCATTCGTGCTATTTCACTTCAGCCTGACTTTTGCCAGCTCCATATTTGCTCAGCAAGACTTCAGTAGTGTGGAAATTATCCCTCACCATGTTGCAGGCAGTGTCTACTATCTAGAGGGCCGTGGAGGCAATATCGGCCTGTCCATCGGTGAAGACGGGATCATCATGATAGATGATCAGTTCGCACCCCTTACCGAGAAAATTGTAGCCGCCATTCGCAGCCTATCCGACGGGGAAATTCGCTTCCTGATCAATACGCATGTTCACGGTGATCACACCGGTGGTAACGAAAACCTCGGCAATATGGGTGTGCTGATTCTCGCACGCGACGAAATACGAGTTAGGCTAGCGCAGCAAGCGCCGGCAGCAGCACTGCCGGTCCTCACCTACAGTGATGCGATCACTATTCACCTCAATGGCGAGGAAGTTTATGCATTCCCGGTGCCGCCAGCGCACACAGATGGTGATACTTTTATCCATTTTAAAGACTCCGATGTGGTACATACCGGTGATGTATTTCGAACTACGGCATTCCCAGTTATCGACACTAACAATGGCGGTACCTTAAAAGGCACGCTTGAGGCACTGGGCAGATTAATCGGGATCGCTGGCCCGAATACTAAGATCCTACCGGGGCACGGGGTAGTTTCCAATCGCGAAGATGTTATGGGATTTCGGGATATGGTGTTGGATGTGTCGGGACAGGTTGAAGACCTGATGGCGAGGAACATGTCCTATGATCAAGTAGCCAGAGCTGACCCTACAGCAGCCTATAATGCACAGTACGGCGATCCAGACAGATTCCTGCGTGCGCTGTATACAGAACTTGGTGGAGAACTCTAGATTGAAAACTCATGTGAAGCAGATTCTAACCGCGTTAGTGATTTTGCCGACGTTTGCACTCGGGCAGGTTTGTGTGGCTCAAGAATTACATGAGTCTGAATTAGTTACGGCCTTCTGGTCTGCGAGCACCGAAGCGGAGATAGAAAGCAGCAAGCGCCAACTCATGGCGCAAGCACCGGATATCGAAACGCTGTATCAGTGGCTAGATGCAGGGCCCGTGTTTGCGCAAGACGTTGCACTTGGGCAGCAGGAAAGCGCTAGGATCGACTTCGATGGAACCCGTTATCCCTTCGTTTATCTGATCCCCGAGACCTACGACGCCACACGAAGTTATCCTGTTGAATTCATGCTGCATGGTGGAGTTAGTCGTCCAGAATGGGAGCCGGGTGGCGAATGGTGGCGGCGTGGATACGATTCACTAAAGAAGGAAGATCGAATCGTTGTCGTGCCAGCGGCATGGAATGCGGCGTTCTGGTGGTTTGAGAATCAGGCGGACAACCTGCCGTCAATATTAAGAGAGTTAAAGCAAACCTATAACATAGATGACAATCGGGTCACGTTGAGCGGGGTGTCTGATGGTGGCACCGGTGCCTACTTTTTTGCCTTCAAGCAGTCGACGGAATGGGCTGCATTCTTACCCTATATCGGACATCCCGGTGTGCTCAGAAACCCACAGAGCGGCCCTGGATATAAGCTCTACTTCGAGAATCTGATGAGCAGGCCTCTGTATATCGTCAATGGTGAGAATGATCCTCTCTATCCAGTATCCTCTATTGAGCCATTTATCAATATTCTGCAAGAAGCAAACATAGATCATGTGTTCAGAGCGATAGAAGACGGGGGGCACAATACGAATTGGCTTCCCGACGAACAACCCATGATCGAGCAATTCAAACTCGACAATCCTCGTAATCCATTTCCAAATCAGCTGCGCTGGGTTACTGACCGTAGCGATCGCTACAACCGCAATCTTTGGATGCGAATCGAAGAGTTGGCCGTCGAAGGGCAGCCAGGGATCTTAACTATCAGCAGGCAGGGCAACAGTTTTACGGTTACCGCAGAGTCCGTCGACGCCTTCACTCTCTTGTTAAGCCCCGAACAGGTGGATTTTTCCGAAGAGGTGCACGTTGTTGTTAACGGTAGCCCTCTTTTTATAGGTAAAGTTGAACAAGATATGAACACGCTATTGGATTGGGTGGTTAGAGATCGTGATAAGTCATTGTTCTATACTGCGGCTCTGAGTTTGCGTGTTAATCCATAATCTGTAGGGCTATGGACTGAGGGCGAATCGTGCAAAAGCCGACGACAGGAAAAATAGAAGCTTACTTTGAGACCAAATATTCGACGTAGCATAGATATAGATCTCACCGGCTTGGCATTGGAATAATATTTACAGCGGTGATACTCAGCCCATCGCTAACAGTTCAGATGCAACTTCCTATAGCTCTGGTAGGTGTCTTGTTAATGGAGGCCGGCGTCTGGGGTCTGTCCAACATGGTATTTCCTAATGAAAGACGCTATATAGAACTCAGGTAAGAGGGAGACTCCATCATTCAGCTTATTCGCCAACTCAACGCTGCCGCCGTGGCGTGTGATCAAGGTGAATATTCCGCCTGTAGTTAGTACACTCGGTACCCATGAGTAAGAGAATCCAACAAGGTACGCTTCAGGTCGATCCGTTTTTGGCGGAGTTCATCAATACACAGCTGTTGCCAGAGCTGGGGCTGGCAGAGGCAGATTTCTGGCTAGGCTTTGAGTCGATAGTCGACCAGTTTACGTCGCGCAATGCAGCCCTGCTGGCTGTGCGCGATAAGCTTCAAGCGCAAATCGACGAGTGGCATACAAGCCATAGCGATATACCTTTCGATTCCACCGCCTATGTGCAATTTCTGCGCGATAGTGGCTACTTGGTAGATGAGGGCGATGACTTTTCTATCTGTACCCAGAATGTCGATCCTGAAATTGCGACCATGGCTGGCCCGCAGTTGGTGGTACCCGTTAAGAATGCTCGCTTCGCCTTGAACGCGGCGAACGCGCGTTGGGGAAGTCTGTTTGACGCTATTTATGGTTCAGATGTAATCGCAGAAATTGATGGCTGTGAGCGCACTCAGGGCTATAACCCGCTACGTGGACAAAAGGTCATCGCCTTCGCAAAGGGCTTTCTCGATCAGGCCTGCCCACTCATAAATGCCAGCCATGACCAAGCGGCAGCGTATCGAGTTATCAGCGGCCAGCTCTTAGTGGAAATGGGTCAGGGCGTTACGACTCTGGCAGATTCAGACCAACTATGCGGCTATCGCGGCGAAGCTAGCGCACCAGAATCTCTATTGATTGTGAATAACGGCCTGCACATTGAGATTCTAATAGATCGTGACTCTGAAATTGGTAGCACCGATCCCGCTGGCGTTAAAGACATCGTGTTGGAGGCAGCGCTCACTACGATTCAGGATTGTGAGGATTCCGTTGCCGCTGTAGATGCTAGAGACAAGGTCGAGGTTTACAGGAATTGGTTAGGGCTAATGCGCGGAGACCTAGCGGAATCGTTCGCAAAGCAAGGCTCACAATTGACTCGGACTCTCAATTCCGATCGAGAATTTCAGGATGTGTCGGGAGGCACGATTACTCTGCCCGGTAGGAGCCTGCTGCTAATAAGAAACGTCGGTCACCTGATGCGCAATAGCGCCATCCTCGATAAGCACGGCGAAGAAATCTATGAAGGGATATTAGATACTATTATCACCAGCTCAATCGCATCAATCGATATAAGAAAGAAGAGCAAATTCCGCAATTCGCGAATGGGCAGCATCTACATCGTCAAACCAAAAATGCACGGGCCGGCGGAGGTTCAATTTACTTGCGACATGTTCACAGCCGTAGAAGAATTTCTAGGTCTGGATGTTGATACCCTGAAGATTGGCATCATGGACGAGGAGCGACGTACTAGTGTAAATCTCAAGGAATGTATACGCGCTGCGAAGAGCCGCGTTGCATTTATTAATACTGGATTCCTAGATCGTACCGGCGATGAAATACACACCAGCATGCAAGCTGGCGTGATGGTGCCAAAGGCCGAGATGAAATCCACATCCTGGATTTCCGCCTACGAGGATCGCAATGTAGATATAGGCCTCGCCTGTGGACTGTCGGGCAAGGCTCAGATCGGCAAAGGCATGTGGGCGATGCCTGATCTTATGGCGAGGATGTTAGATGAGAAAATCGCTCATCCGATGTCAGGCGCAAACACGGCATGGGTGCCATCGCCTACAGCGGCAGTGCTGCATGCGATGCACTATCATTACGTAAATGTTTTCGATCGCCAGCTAGAACTTGAACAGCGTCCTGCCGCGAAACTCAGTGACATTCTCACCTTACCTATTATCAAAGACCCTAGCTCAATGAGCGCTGCTTCTGTGCAATTGGATTTGGACAATAACTGCCAGAGTATTCTTGGGTACGTCGTGCGCTGGGTGAATCAAGGAATAGGCTGTTCTAAAGTGCCTGACATTCATAACATAGAGTTGATGGAAGATAGGGCTACGCTACGTATATCGAGCCAACATATCGCAAACTGGTTGCTTCACAATATTTGTACATCGCAGCAGGTTCGAGAAACGTTAGAACGCATGGCGCAGATAGTAGATCAACAGAATGCGAGTGACCCGCTCTACCGGGCGATGGCCCCCGAGTTTGAAAACTCGATTGCCTTTCAGGCAGCATGCGATCTAATTTTCGATGGTGTGAATCAACCTAGCGGCTATACAGAACCTAGACTGCATGCAAGGCGCCGAGAGTTCAAAGCAATACAGGGTTCTTCTATTAACTAATTGATATTCGAGAGTTTTCGAATAACATAAACAAAAAGAAAACGGTGATGTTCTCCCTCCGCACGACATTGTAGAAAACACGAGATGGCGAATGATCTGTTAGGGTTTGGCGGCGCGATAGGCAGTCATTCAATCGTGGTCGGGGGTAGGAGTTTATTTATCGCCCGAGATGGCTACCGAGTAAACTTTCTCAAAACTCTCAAGCCTAAGCTGATGCTCAGACTCCCGATCGCGACTATTGCGGCCGCATAAAATAGTAGGAACTTAGCTGGAGTGAGATAGGCTTTCGCGGGCAACAGTGTTTCGTTCCCCAATAGTGCAATGACCTGCACAGCATTCTCGATCATATCAACAGGAATAACTAGGAAGGCTGGAGCGGCTAAGTAAAGTGCAAACCTGCCCCCGTGCCGCAGGCACAACCCAAGGAATAATCCACCATAGGCGAAAGGAAAAGGGACATCTAGCAATACGGTAATCCACAGATGCGCTCGTTTTTGCGGAGCAGACATAGCCTGCAGCAGGTCTTCTGACGCGGCTAAGGTGGTGCTGACATCAAGCAAGGCCCCGCCAGTGAATGGCGTTGCGAGTTGAAACCCGATGGCCAGTGCAATACTGGCTAGGAACAGCAACCAGAGTGTTTTAGTTTGTTGGAGAAAAAATAGCACCGAATGATTCTAGAAGAGCAGCAACGACTATTCAATTCCTTAGGCGTTTATTCTAGATCGTCGCTATTGCTATTTAGAGCTTAGATGCCGAGAACGAGCAAATTTACCTTGGAAATGCTTGCTAACAAGAGTAGCTTTTAGCCCCTACCTTTTAACACAACGAATAAGATTGAGGAGATACAATGAAGCATAAGATCACATCTGCCCTGGCTTTAGGAGTTGCCAGCTTGTTGTTGGCCTCAGTACTGCAAGCGCAGGAATCCGTAATTCCACGCACAGAATATGGCTATCCTGATTTACAGGGTACTTATACCTTTCGCACACTCACTCCTCTTAACCGCCCGGCAGAGCTCGCCGACAAGGCTACGCTTACAGCAGAAGAAGCGCAGGAATGGGCGGCCTTCGAGAATCGGCGTCAGAATCGCGACCTCATCATTGATTCAGTAGGCGGGGCTGGCTATCCGCCGGGTGTCATCTCCTACAATGAATTCTGGTATGAGCGCGGTGTCGAGACGATTGCCGATCGCCGCACCTCGCTTATCTACGATCCGCCAAACGGTCGTCTTCCGCAGGCAAACGCAGCAGGGCAAAGCAGGCGTGCGGTGGTTGCAGAGAATAGAAGATTGAGCCTCGGGCCGGAGGCTCGCACGCTAGCCGACCGTTGCCTGATGAGTAATGGTGCAGGACCGCCCATGGTGCCAGGTGCCTACAACAACAATATGCAGCTGGTGCAGACCGAAGATCACATCATGATCCTAAATGAGATGATTCACCGGGCACGCATCATTCGCCTAGACAGTGAGCATCATACGCGGCAGATTAAATGGGATGGCGATTCGATTGCTCATTGGGAAGGCGATACGCTCGTTGTCCACACGCAGGATTTCTATTACAACCAGACGGCTCGAGGCGCATCTTCAAGCATGCGCGTGACCGAGCGGTTCACACGTGTCGATGAGAATACACTGGACTATGACTTTACCGTCGAAGACCCTGAGACATGGGACGTATCTTGGTCAGCTAAGGTGCCAATGCGTCGAACCGACATGCCGATTTATGAGTATGCCTGTCATGAGGGAAATCATGGGCTCGCGGGAATACTCGCAGGCTGGCGCCGCTATGAGGCGGAGGGCATGAATGGAGATGGAACACCCAAGGATGTTGGTTCGCCCTAGGAGTAATTCCCAAACTAAAAAAAGGTCGGCTAAGCGCCGACCTTTTTTTAGACTTTAAACTAGTCTTCGCTATCCAGTTCTTCCAGTTTTCTGGCGCCAGCTAGAATGCCTATCATGCCGTAGTTGCCTTCGTGGCAGGCGTATTCGTAGATTGGTTCGTTGATTCTCGACAACGGGTATTCGCCGCTGAACGTCGACGTAAAAAGCGTCGGGTCATCTACGGTAAATCCGTAGATCAATTTATTGCCTGACTCACGCCTAAAGGTCTCAGTGATGGTCATGTTGTTAACCGGCATGCCTCGTAATGTGTGCCAGTTGTTGAAGTACTTGGTCTCGACAACGAGGGTGTCACCTTCCCAACGACCGATAGCGTCCCCCATCCATTTGCGGTGTGTCTCTGCTGCTGCGGATCGCTCATCGGCAATCTTAACAATGCGTGTATCGTGAACCATCTCTGCTGTAATCGTCACGTAGCCAGGTGATTGCGTGAACTGTAGGTGGCTGTTGTAGATAACAGGGCTCATTACCGGGCCAGCCGAATTTCCGAAACCGACGAGGCAGCGCTCACCAAGTCCGCGACCTTCGGGCCCGTCGCTAGTTCGTCCAGGTCTGCCTCCACGAAACTGCGCCATGCGTGCATCGAATTGCGCTGTCCGTTCGGGCATGCGCCCATTAGCAGGGTCGATGATAGCGGACGTTCTGAATTCGCCATCTATAGTGGGGATAAACTTCGCATCGTCACGCCAGAATAGATCGTAGTTTCCGATCGGAGGTAGTGACTCGGCCACGACAGGAGGCGGCCTGTTCGGATCGAGTGGCTCGTTGTTGTCCTCAAATTTTTGCTGCACTACCGACTCGAGTGCAATAGCCTCTGCCTCTGTGTAGGCACGCTTCTCGCCCAGTTCGACCGGACGTTCTAGCGGCATGACCGTCGCGTGTTTCCAGACTCCCTGAAAATCGGGTACGCCCCATTCGGTTTTTGGAATTTGATATTCTTGAGCGGCTACTACGTTGCCAAGAACGAGCGTTAGGGCTATGAGAGATATCTTGCTAATCATGGTATTTCTCCCTTCTTCTTATTCATAGAGATGCACAGAACGTTGGTTAGCTAGACTGCTTTGGATAGCAGCAATTCTGAGGCTTGCCGTGGATTTCTGCAATCCACGCATTATTGGAATATTACACTATCAGTTTAGAGGTCTAAGTCAATCTGGCGCTGACTGCTAAAATGCAGCGAGAAGGGCTAGCAGAGAGCTGAAAAGGGTCTATTTGCAACAATTTGTGCTTTTTTCGAAGTTTATTGAATTTCTATGGCGTTATTTGTCATGATAGGCTTGAAAGCAATAATCAGAACAATAAGTGACCACAAAGTTCATAAGAGAGGCTCTACCATCATGTTTAAACTGAACCAACTAGCCGTATTGGCGCTAGCATTCTTAGTATCTAGCTCCGCATTTTCCCAGCAGGGCAATGCCCGCGGGCCTATTGGAGAGAGTCCCTACAACGTCGTCTCCCTATGGGCCGACCCCTTTGCTGAAGCGGGTTATGCCTTCGGTGGCAATTCGGGTGTCTTGGCCGAATCAGCTGATCGCATTATCATCGCTCAACGTGGTGAAACCGTTCTTCCTTACCCGCTACCTGATGACTTTCTGGGATTTGCGGGTCATGTAGGCCTTAATGTATTAAGAGACACGGCGCGCCGCACCTGGAATAACTGCCTATTCGTAGTCAATGCAGACGGCGAGCCAGTCGAAGTTTGGGATCATTTGGATTATCTGTGTGAAGGCTCGGCGGGCCCTGGCCCTCACCGAATTCGAATCAATCCTTACGATCCCGAGAAACGCATTTGGTTGGTAAACGAAACGTTTCACCAAATTTACGTAATTGCGAACGACGGAAGCGAAGTGCTTGCGACCTACGGCGAGAAAAACGTGTCTGGAACCGACGGCACGCATTTTGGTCGGCCACAGGATATCGCTTTCATGGAAGATGGTCGTATCCTAATCGCAGATGGACTAGATAATAATCGCATCATGATCATGGATAGTGAGATGAACTATCTTGGCGAGTTCGGTAGCGAAGGAGAAGGTCCGGGTCAGACCAAGACGATCCATTCGGTTGCAATTGGGCCTGATGGGCGTGTCTTTGTTCTCGATCGTACTGGAAACCGAGTTAATCTTTGGCAAGCGACTGACGACCCAGTAGAGTTTGAATTCATAAGATCGATTGGCCAACTTACCTTACCCTTGGACATCATCGTCAATGAAGATGATTTCTGGATTACAGATTTAGGTCCACTGCGCTTTGTGAATTTTGATTTTGATGGCAACTTAAAATACACCTGGCTAGTGCCGCTTGCATTGCCGGATGGTTATATCGAAGTGCATTCTTTCAGTGTAGATCCTGCTGGTAATTTGTACGGCGGCGACAACCAATATGGGCGCACGCAAAAGTTTGTACCTAAGCCTGGCGCTGATCCAGAATTGCTAATTAGTCCTGCTTGGAATGCGCTTTGATCGCATAACTGTAGAGATTTTTAGAATTAAAAAAGCCGACCAAGGGAACTTGGTCGGCTTTTTTAATGGGCAACTACTAAGCTAAAGAAGCTTCGCTAGTTGTTCTCTATTTCTAGCGGAGCGTAGTAAGCGCCACCTGCACCTTCTATCTGATCGCGTCTGGCACGCCACTCGGGTCCAGCAGAGCCACCCTCTTCATACTGCAGATCCTGCCGCAGGTAGTTCCAGCTAGTAGGATCTAGCTCCTGTGCCATAGTCCAGTATTGTTCTGCCTTCTCATCGTTGTCATTGGTGAAGTAATATCCACCCAGGCGGAACGCAGGTTGTGCGCGCTCGGCTTCAGGTGTGCGTTGAATGATACTTTCCCGGACCTTACTTCTATCCCAGACGTGTTCGCTGTCGGCTCCCTTTGCGACCCAGTCACGAACGATGGGCACGTAGTCATTGGTACCCCATGCGCCATTCATATGTTCCTTCGCATAGGTGCCTTCATTGATGCGCATTATCGTTCCTTGCTCATCAATCCATACCCCTGAGGGGACATTGACCAAATTGTAAAGCGAGCTTATCTGATGATTCACATCGATAATCGCTGTATAGCTAACATTCGCATCGTCAAAGATGTATCCAGCAGCTTCTTCGCCACCAGTGTCTTGCGCGACAGAAATAATTTCGAAATTTTCAGACTTGAGTTCTTCGTATATGGACTGCCACACGGGCACGTCTAGACGACATCCTCACCACGAGGCCCAAGTAAGGAGTAATACCTTTTTGCCTCGAAAATCTGAAAGACGAACTAGCTCGCCATCGCGACCCTGTCTCTTATACACATCTCCGAGCCCACGAGACCAGAGAGGA
>OLHZ01000029.1_pt1 | contig 18639 bp, 15 predicted proteins | sample 1609381 | NCBI WGS metagenome assembly OLHZ01 (sample SAMN05416788, study PRJEB24817) | seawater metagenome | isolation source: Sea water | place: Canada:Atlantic | collected 2013-11
CGAGATCCTCTCTGGTCTCGTGGGCTCGGAGATGTGTATAAGAGACAGGTAAATAGCTCCTTGCAGCGAGCCGGCGACAATGGCTGGTACCAATCAGCATCGGTGGCTTATACCAAAGTTCGTCATGACACCAACAACGGTGGAGACCTAAATGATCTTAGCGATGTCGATCAGCTCCTCTTTACAGCGGTAATCACAAAAATTGCCGGCGCCATGACACATAGTCTAAACGTATATACGGCAGATGAAGACCCGACAGCATCTGCTGGAGACGATCACAACGGTCGGTCCTATTCCGGATTAGCGTACAGCGCTCTCTACAGAATGAATGCGCAACACATACCCTTTTTACGGGTCTCAATACAGGATGTTGAGCACGATAGCGAACCCCCCGTCTTCTTCAATACCAAAAGAAGTGGAAAGATACAATCCGCCACTGTGGGTTGGTTCTGGCAGGTCGCTAACAATTTGATGATCACGGGCGAAGCGGCCTTTACTGACAATAGCAGCAACATAGGCCTATTCGATTACGAAAGATTTAAGTATCAAGCGGGACTACGCTACCAATTTTAGAATTACGGCTTTCCCTAAATATTCGACTGAGCGACGAATATTATAGACCGATTTTTCTTGAACCTCTTGGTATAGTGCCTAGCACCCTACTCTCCGGCGAACTTCACAGCAGAGCAAGAAATTGCTGGACGCGTAGTGGCTGTCAACGGCCAAGTCACTGCTATCGATGGTGCTGGCGGATCAAGAGAGCTTCGTCGTCACTCTGAATTCTACACAGGAGAAACAATTGTAACTCAGCCTGCATCTTTCGCTCAGATGCGCATGACTGATTCTGCGATTGTTTCACTGAATGAAGCAACCCAATTTGAAATTATTGACTACAGCTATGAAAACCCAAACCAAGACGATATTTCAACATTACGTTTAATCTAGGGCGGCTTTCGGACCATAACAGGACAAATCGGTGAATAAAATCGCGACGCTTGCCGCCGCTCTAAATATAGGAATTGGAGCGGACTTCAGTGGAGGCATCACCGATTCGACTCTCTCAAGGATCGTGCTGGGTAATGCGAACAATATAATTGAAGATGTAATCAGCACACCTATGACATGAAGCACTAACGTTTCTGGTGAAATTGCAGGTTTCTACGCCGGGACCTCGACTGAAGGAACGACCATAGCGCTAGGGTTTTTACTCGCAGACGATTCAGCAGCAACACACAAAGAGCTGTTCGGAAAGGTTCTATTGGAGGGAGACGGCACAGCGGCACCGGTCCCCGCCACACTAACAATCCCTGCTCCTACAATCAAAGACCTCTATATTGATTGAGGTACATGGAACAACCCAGTAGAAGATAACTGGGTTATTGTCAATTCTTCAAAAAATGGAGCTGTCGAATTGCAAACCAGCAACCATGTTGCGACCCACAATCCTACTTCCGTTGCCAACTTACAAGGCAGCGGAAGCTCCGCTTCTACAGCCGCCTCATCCTTCATCGGTAGCGGCAGCGCAGGTGACGTGACCCAGGTAGTGGCTGGTATCGGCGTCGACTTCAACACCAGTATGATTAGCAATGGCTGCCTACAAGTTGCAGTTGCCGGCTCTCAGGCATGGGACATCGACTTTGCCGGTTCCATCAACAACGGCATGGTAGACCTCAACTCGATCGGCGGCACACTCTCCGACACAGGCGGTTTTATCAGTAGCTCTATCGAGGCAAATCTCGGTGGCGTATTTACCGGCACAGTTGGAGAGGCATTTGTTGGCGGCTTCGATATTATTGATGAGATGAACCTGCTCAATCAGGTAAATGGACTTTATACAATAGCGCGTTAAGATCTAGAAACGTAGAATAAAAAGGTTTTCGTATTATTTCATTCCAATTCCAATTGCCCTCTAATTCGGCAGGTATCGCTATCGAGCTCTTACTTTCACTGCGCATCGGTCTTCGCAATTTTTTCAGATCACTTACTATTTTACCGCCTTTCTACCGCCATCGCGTTTCTTCCCTAAACACTATTTCAGAAATTGGATGAAAGCCCCTGCCCGGAGATTCTTCAACTGCCTCACTGGCGGCGCGAATACCTGCAACCTTTGCTCAGAATGTGGTTATTCAAAAGCGATAACTGCCGATGAATGAGTAGGGATTAATGAAAATTGAGAGCAGTAGAGAGCGAAAAGAATGACTAAGGTTTATCAGTCCGACAAACTTGGCAATGTCTGCTACGACATTCGCGGCCCCGTATTAGACGTAGCCAAGCAACTAGAAGAGGACGGCCACCAGATATTGAAACTTAATATCGGCAATCCTGCTGCCTTTGGCTTCAATGCCCCCGACGAAATCCTGCATGATGTCATACACAATCTATCTGCCGCTCAGGGCTATTGCGATTCAAAGGGGCTTTTCTCTGCCCGTAAAGCGATCATGCAGGAATGCCAACGCTTGAATGTACGCAACATAGAAATCGACGATATTTACTTGGGAAACGGCGTTAGCGAGCTTATTACCATGGCTATGCAAGCTCTTTTAAACAACGGCGATGAGGTGCTCGTTCCAGCGCCCGACTACCCTTTATGGACCGCCGCCGTAAGTCTAAGTGGTGGAACTGCTGTTCACTATGTCTGCGATGAGCAAGCCGATTGGTTTCCGGATATCGCGGACATTGAATCTAGAATAAATAGCAATACTCGCGCGCTGGTCATTATTAACCCAAACAATCCCACTGGCGCCGTGTATAGCAATGACATTTTACTGCAGTTGATCGAGTTATGCCGCAAGCATGGGCTCATCCTTTTCGCAGACGAAATTTACAGCAAGATTATCTATGACGATGCCGTACACACCTCGGTCGCTTCGCTGTGTGATGACGTCTTCATAGTCAGCTTCAACGGCCTCTCGAAATCCTACCGCCTTGCAGGTTTTCGCTCCGGCTGGATGATTCTTAGTGGGCCCAAGGAACATGCGAGAAGCTATATAGAAGGCCTCGAAATCCTGAGCAATATGCGTCTATGTGCGAATGTTCCAGCACAGTTCGCCGTGCAAACGGCATTAGGTGGTCATCAGAGTATCAATGATCTCATCTTGCCCGGCGGTCGCCTGAAAGAGCAGCGCGATACTGCATGGGAGTTACTAACTCAGATTCCGGGAATAAGCTGCGTCAAACCACTCGGCGCTATTTACATGTTCCCAAAACTCGACCCTTCCGTTTATAAGATTGACGATGACGTCGCATTGATAATGGATATACTTGAGCAGGAACAAATTCTATTGGTACAAGGTAGTGCCTTCAACATCGAAGACACGCAGCACTTGCGCCTGGTATTCCTTCCGCGAGTAGATGAACTGAGGCCCGCCGTAGCAGGTATCGCAAGGGTGCTTGAAAAATACCGTAAGTAGTTACTCGAAGCGAAAGCCTAGAACGATAAGCTGCTTCTGCTGATCCGAAGAATAGACATCCCTTCTAAGAGGCCTGTTTATAAACTCTCGCCTAGTCAAAAGCTTCTGTCGAAACGTATCGAACGCGTCAGTTCCCGCTCCGTCGCTCAAGGCGCGTTTAAACTGTTCACTCAGCTCGTCTAAGGGAAGGGCTGTTAACAAAGTGCTCCACTGCGCCAATTTTCCTGGCGCATCCTCTACAGTCGCAACATCAGCAGCTCCCTCGTCGGCGTCTTCCTCAACCGCGGCGCCAAGTTTAAAATGACTTTCGAACTCCCGAGCTAGAATCTTCGTCGCGTTCGACTTTGCCTCTGCGCTATAACCCGCAATATGAGGTGTCGCGATATTAACTGATTGAGCTAGAGACGAATCAATAGCTGGCTCATTCGCCCAGACGTCGAATATAGTTATGATATCTTTTCGCTTCAAAAGTAGCCGCTTTAAGGCTAATTCATCCACTACGCATCCGCGACATGCGTTGATCAGAATTGCCTGTTTTCTTAGCGCCGCCAGTTCTGCAGCGCCTATCAGATTTCGTGTCGGATGCTCAGCAGTACTCGTAAGAGGTACATGCAGAGAAACGACATCACATTCGAGCACTGCATCCAACGAATAAAATTGTCGATTGCCCTCAACTAAAGCAGCCAAAATGGGATCATAGCAACGAACCTCAACCCCTAGCTCTTCGAGCTTAGTTGCGAACAAACCACCGACCGCGCCAGCACCAACAATACCTACCCTACTGCCTGCAAGAGAAAAATTCCTATGCAACGCAGCGAAAGCTAGGGCTGTAAAACAGTAGTCAACCACCGCGTTAGCATTGCTCCCCTTCGCATCTACGAAATGTATACCAGCTTCGCGCAGATAAGCCGTATCGACATGATCGATCCCGCTTGTGGCGGTGCCGACAAAACGAATCTTTGTCCCGCCTATAAGAAGCTCATCAATAGATGTAATAGAGCGAACAAGAAGCACATCCGCATCTATAAGATCTTCCTGACTCACACTACGACCATCAAAGAGGTGAAGTTCTCCATGGCGACTAAAATTAGCCTGTACAGCCAGGATATTCTTATCTGCAAAAATCTTCATATTTCTATCAATCGAACAGAGTTATTGGTTTGAGAACCGTTCAACAACGGAAAGCAGATGAGCGCTATCGTTTCTCGTGAATTTGTAATTCGAAAGAAATGTTTCGAATGAAGAAACATCAATATCTGCCACCTCAAGCGAACTCGGTACCGCATGAGCGAATCCCTCATGCACATCACTGGCATTGCAAATTATAGTAGCTAACTCGCGACTTAACCTTGCCTCTGATTGATGCGCTTCTAGCTTCGATGCCAAACCGGCCGCTCCGCGCAAGGAGAGACCTGCCACTGCATCAAGGTTTTCATAAATACCGTCCATGCTTGTAAAGTTTCGTAGTAATTCTTTCGCTTTGACTGGTCCCACCCCAGGAACCCCTGTGATGCAATCAACCGCGTCGCCTACGAGGCCTAGATAGTCGGCAAATTGCTCCGGGCTTACCCCAAATTCTTCTTTGATGTCAGCCCTGTAACGTCTTCGATTGCCGCTGTAGTCCCACATATAATCTTTGTCTGTTTTAAGCAACTGAGAAAGGTCTTTGTCCCGAGTCACGATACACATTGCAGGGTCTCCCGGTAGCAACTCCGACATCCTTACAGAAAGCGTGCCGATGATATCGTCGGCCTCATACTTATTACTAGCATACGATGCCATGCCTAGAATGGAGCAAATCTCTCGACAGCCTCTTAGTTGCATTGCGAGATTTTCGTCCGGCAGCTCTCTATTGGATTTATAGTTCGGACATAGGTCGTGCCGAAAGCCGCTAAAAAGACTCTCATCTAGTGCCACGGCAATTCGATCGGGTTTGACGCGTCTTAGAAACTGCAAGAGGAATTGAGTAAAGCCGTAAACAGCACTTAGATCATTACCATCAATATCGAAACACTCAACATGGGGGGAAAAATGCGACTGGAATATGTAGATTGAACCATCTACTAGGTAATAGGTAGCAATCTGTTCGGTCATATTAGGCGCTCTCTAATCAAGACCAAAGAGTGTGCAAAAACCACTATGACTCGACCTTGCGAATTAGATACGCAAAGCTACCGTCTTTTTCGGTCGACTCTAGCAGCTCATGCCCGAGAAAATGACAAAACTTGGGCACATCGCGAGTGGTCGAGGGGTCCGTAGCAACTAGTTTCAGTAACTGTCCTGCTTCAATATCACGGATTTTATTGTGCAAAAGCATCACCGGTTCTGGACAGAATAAACCAGAAGCATCTAATTCCAAGGCGCTAACAACACCTTGCACTTCTAGTTCTGATTGATCTATAGAATTGGACATAATGGTTCTTCGCGGCCTTATTTGCTAACGCTAGCCAACTACCTGTAAATCACAACTTTGGCTTTCTGGATCAAACGTAACCACTATTTCGCCACGCTTTAATTGGTTCATTACCTGCTGCACTTTCTTCTCAAGACTAGTTTCATGAGCTCCATAGTCAGTCCCCTCTCGACTAATAAATTCTTCGATAATCGCCGTTAGTGTTTCAACTGCCAGTTCTTGATAAGGAATATTCATAGTGAGTTACTAAACGAGCTCAACAACATTTAGCTCATTTGAGTTTACGGAATGTGTTTGCAGTTCGGCGAAAGGAAAATTCTTCGTGTCGGCTAACTGCGACAACGAAACATTAGCGATGCTGGTAAATATGGTCTCAACGCGGCCCGGATGACTCTTATCCCACTGCTGTAGCATTCCCTTGATTGCCTGTCGTTGCATATTGTCCTGCGTCCCGCAGAGATTGCAGGGAATGATCGGGAAATTGCTGAGATCGGCGTAGCGAGATATCTCCTTCTCTTTACAATAGGCCATAGGACGAATAACGATGTTTCTCTTATCATCGCTCAACAGTTTGGGCGGCATCGCCTTTAACTTACCTCCATAGAACATATTTAGAAATAGCGTTTCCACTATATCGTCTCGGTGGTGGCCTAGCGCGATCTTGGTGGCACCAATAGATTGCGCGTGGTTGTAGAGAATCCCTCTACGCAGCCGCGAGCAAAGACCACAATAGGTCTTGCCCTCCCCCACCTTATCGGTGACGATAGAGTATGTGTCTTTCTCGATAATTGTGTAATCCACACCAAGGTCATCAAGATAGGCCGGCAGAACATGCTCTGGAAAGTCTGGTTGCTTCTGGTCTAAGTTCACGGCATGTAACTTGAAATCAATAGGCGCGTGTTTCTGCAAACTTAGCAGGATGTCCAACATCGCATAAGAATCTTTCCCGCCGGAAAGACAGACCATCACCAAATCGCCCTCTTCAATCATATTGTAATCAGCGATCGCGCGCCCAACATCTCGGCGCAGATTTTTGCGTGACCGGTTCAGCAACGATTTCTTTCCACTGCCGAAGTCTTTTGCCACCGGATCGCTGGTGGCAAGAGGCTCTATACTGCTTAAGGAGGATTCAATAGGCATAGGATCTAAACTCTCTCAAGCACCGTAGAAATACCCTGACCCAACCCGATACACATGGTAGCCAGCCCCAGTGTTGAATCGTTGTCTTCCATATTGTTTAACAAGGTAGTGGTGATGCGTGTGCCCGAGCATCCCAAAGGATGACCTAGGGCGATAGCTCCACCCTTCAAGTTTACCTTTGACTCAACTACGCCTGTCAGTTTCAAGTCTTTGATAACCGGTAAAGATTGTGCGGCAAACGCTTCATTGAGCTCAATACAATCGATATCGTCTATAGAGAGCCCTGCCTTGGCAAGCGCTTTGTGTGTGGCTGGAACGGGACCATAGCCCATGATCGAGGGGTCTACGCCTGCATAGGCCATAGATCGCACTTTCGCTCGGATATTCAGGCTTAACGACTGAGCCTTCTCAGCACTCATTAACAACATAGCAGACGCGCCATCTGATATCTGCGAGGAAGTGCCCGCAGTTACAGTGCCATTAACAGGATCGAAGATTGGCCGCAACTGCGCCAAGCCTTCTACCGTGGTGTCTGGCCGAATGGTTTCATCATGTTCTAGTAAGATTTTTATGCCGCGCGCATCATGCCCTTCGATAGCTACGATCTCATTGGAAAATCCACCTCCTACGCGCGCCTTCTCGGCTAGCGCATGAGATCGAACAGCAAACTCATCTTGCTGCTCGCGACTGATTCCGTGCATTTTAGACAGTACCTCTGCCGTTACTCCCATCATCCAGGATGCTTTCGCGATATGCTTTGAAGCCTTAGGATTAAGGTCGATGCCATGCACCATCCCAACGTGACCCATGTGTTCCACACCACCTACGATGAACTGATCACCGTTATTACTCTGAATTGCCATCGCCGCTGTATGCAGCGCCGACATAGAGGAACCGCAGAGCCTATTTACTGTCTGCGCACAGGTAGTGTGTGGCAACACGGACATTAGTGCCGCATTTCTCGCTATATTCCAGCCTTGCTCTAAAGTTTGATTAACACAGCCCCAGATCACATCTTCAACTTCTTCTGGCGATGCTCCTGCATTCCTTTCGAAAAGCGCATTGATTAGTCGTGCTGACAATTCTTCCGCACGCACATTACGATACGCACCACCCTTGGATCTAGCCATTGGTGTTCGTATTCCATCTACGATTACGGCGTCTCTGGCATTTAACTTCATGTTATCTCCTAACAACTTGTATAAGGCATTCATAGATATTTACTAGCTGATGCCAAAAATTCTGGTTTGTTACTTATAAAATTTCTCGTTAGCTGAGGCCATAGCGCGCAGTTTTTCAGTCGGGTGATAGAGCTCACCCAGATCTGCATACTTATCTGCTATAGCGCAAAATTCAGCTAGGCCTAAGCTATCCACATAGCGCAGCGCTCCTCCGCGAAATGGCGGAAAACCAATACCTAGCACTAATCCCATGTCAGCTTCGATCGCCGTACTAACGATCTCATCTTCCAAGCAGCGGATTGTCTCCATACATAAGGCAACCATCATTCGCTGCACGATTTCCTCGTCTCTAAATTCTTTGCTTGCAGACGCCATCGAAGCCGCAAGTTTCTCAGTTGCTGAGTTCGGAAGCTTCTTCGGCTTACCTCTCTTGTCGTTCTCATAAAGATAGAAACCACTGCCGGATTTCTGCCCAAGATCCTTCTGTTCAAATAGTTTGTCTATTACCGTTTCTATATCTAACTTCATACGATCGAAGCCAGCCGCCATAACAGCCTGCGCATGAACCGCCGTATCCAGACCAACAACATCCAACAAATAAGCAGGCCCCATAGGCCAACCGAATCGCTCCATAGCCTTATCGATCTGCTTGTAATTAGCACCATCGTTTATCAATCGCGAAAAAGCACCGAAGTACGGAAATAGAATGCGATTAACTAAAAAGCCCGGGCAGTTGTTTACCACGATAGGCACTTTCCCCATCTTCTTAGCATAGGCTACTGTGGTCGCTATCGTCTCGTCACTGCTCTTCGCTCCGCGAATCACCTCCACGAGAGGCATTACTGGTACTGGATTAAAGAAGTGCATGCCACAGAAATTTTCCGGGTGCTTTAATACGGTTGCCAATTCATCTACCGAAATGGTGGAAGTGTTGGTCGCGATGATCGCGTCCTCCCGAACTAACGATTCGATTTCCGCTAGTACAGATTGTTTAATCTTAGGGTTTTCGACCACGGCCTCAACGACGATATCGGCCTGGCCGATGCTGTCATAGCTCAACGTAGGCTCGATGCTGGAGAGTATGCTGAACATCTTGTTGCCGTCTATGCGCCCCTTCGCTAGTTGCTTGTCTAGCTGCTTTCGCGCTTCCGCCATGCCCAGATCAATACCCTCTTGGGCTATGTCCTTCATGATGATAGGCGTGCCCTTCAATGCAGACTGGTAGGCGATTCCACCGCCCATAATGCCTGCACCCAGCACCGCCGCCTTCGAGATTGATTTCGCTGAGGTTTGTTGTCTCTTCGCTAAGCCACCGAGAAACTGATCATTGAGGAACATCTGCACAAGGTTAGCCGCAACTTCAGTTGCTGCCAGCTTAATAAAGCCCTGATGCTCCACTTCCAATGCGCCAGCACGATCCATCACCGCCGCTTCCTGCATCACCGTTACAGCCGTAATAGGAGCTGGATAATTCGGACCTGCAGCAGCGGCAACCATACCCTTAGCTGTCTCAAAAGCGACATTCATTTCTATGGGTGTAAGTGTCAGCGGGGAAGTCTTCTGTGCGCGGATTTTTTTGTGGTCTAGCTTTCCATCATTACACTGCTGAATGATTTTCTCGGCCGCCTCAATGAGTATGGACTCATCCACAATCGCATCGAGCGCGCCTTCAGAAAAAGCCTGTTTCGCTTTAATATGCGACCCGCTACTAATCCACTGGTTAGCATTATCTGCCCCGATCATGCGTGGTAATCTAACGGTACCGCCGAATCCAGGCAATATGCCTAGCTTAACCTCAGGGAAACCTACAAGCGCCGATTCTGTGGCTACACGGTAGTCCGCTGATAATGCCAATTCGAAACCTCCACCTAGCGCGATGCCATTTATGGCTACGACTGTGGGAAATGGCAGGTCTTCTAGATCAGAAAATATCTTATTCACTTCGACGAGCCAGGAGTGCACCTGCTGCTCTCCTTCGGCAAACTTTGAGGTAAATTCAGTAATATCGGCACCAACAATAAAGGTCTTCTTAGCACTTGATAGCACAAGACCCGGCACATCGGCTTTTTGCAGAGCGGCTACCGCTTGCTGCAACTCACGCAGAGTTTCTTGATCGAATTTGTTTACAGATGAACCTTCTAGGTCGAACACCAAGTTGGCAATGCCAGAAGGCAATACATCGACGCTTAGCGCCTTGCCTGAGTAGATCATAATTAGCTCCAATGTAGGGTGAACCGCGCGATGGCTCAGAACCGAGCATTATAGCCCTGCTGGCCCTATATAAGAAGTCGCGGACTTTACGGCCAGATCACAGGGAATTGGGTTATTATCACACTATGATCAAACAGTTAGAGCTATTCCAAACCGCAAAGAAAAATCTGAGAGCAGTCGCTTACTTACTGAGTGCCAGCATTATGTTGCTAGCGAACAGCCCCTCGACGGCAGCGCAGAGCGCTGTCATCTTGCTCTATCACCACGTCGACGATGACACGCCTCCCTCGACGTCTATTTCCCCTGCTAACTTCGATGCACACTTAGCCTATTTGCGAGACAACGGTTTCAACGTCATTGCACTAGACCGACTGATAGACAGCCTACGCTCCGGTCAATCGCTACCCGAGAAATCGGTAGTAATAACCTTCGACGACGGATACAAGTCCATCTTCGAGGAAGCATTTCCCATGCTGCAAACCTACGGCTATCCATTTACGCTATTCCTAAGCACCGGGCCTATCGACGATGGCTTGAGCAACTACATGACTTGGGATCAGGTTAGACAGATGAGCGCCGCCGATGTGATCATCGCTAATCACATGGTCGATCACCCCTATATGCTAGAGATGGGAGACGATGAATCTCATAGTCAGTGGCTCGCGAGGCTAAGCGAGAATCTATTGAAGGCCGAGCAAAGAATAGAAGCACAGACTGGGCAATCTCATCGCTATCTTGCCTACCCCTACGGGGAGTATAACCCTGCTATAAAGTCACTCTTGGAGGAGCTCAATTTTGTCGGACTAGCGCAAAATTCTGGCGCCGTGGGTCCTGAATCAGACTTTCTCGCCCTACCTCGATTTCCGCTTGCTAGCATCTACGCGAATTTGGATACGGCGAGCACGAAGTTCTCTACCCTGCCGTTTTCGATAACTCAAGTGCGACCCGATTCTCCTGTAACGTCAAATAGGAGTCCGTCGGCCGTACTTAAATTCGAGGATGGGAACTACAATTTCAATCAGATTGGCTGTTTCGCGAATAGCCAGCCGATACCGATGACTTGGATAGATAGGGAGCAAGGTGTGTTGGAATTGAATCCCGAAGAGAGCTACCCAGGAAGACGCTGGCGGTATATCTGCACCGCTCCGGATACTGACTCGAATCGTTTCTACTGGTATTCAGTGCAGTGGATTAATTTGGATTAGCACAATCCGCACGAGCAAACTACTTTTCAACCCAGCGACGATCTCTTCGTCTAAGGTTATTTTGATAAATTAGCGTCTGCACTTCGTCAATATAGTTCGCCCCTCGCTGAGAGTAATTCTCCAAGCCTTCAACAAGTTCAATCGAGTTCAAGCTCAGACCTAGGCGCCTGAGCCGTGCGCGCTCTTCGCGAAAGTCAGCATAAAGATTATGGCTATTGATATTCAGGAAATAACCTTCAATTGCAGCCTCTATCGAGGCAAAACTCTTCACCTCGTGAGTAGCACCTTCAATTCTTCTCTTGGGAATGATGCCGCAGCCCTCTACGAAGCACCATTGTCCGAAAATATTGTTGCCCTCCAGTGCGAATCTGGAAGTACCCCACGCCGATTCATTGGCAGCCTGTGCTAGTACCAGAGACGCTGGAATAACATCTACGCTCAATAGCAGTTCTTTTACTAGCCCCTGATCGTTCGTCGTCTGCGCTTCTACTCCATAGGTAACTGCGAGGTCTATCACCCATTGTCTTTCGCGCCCACTCAGAGGGACCCCGTCACCTACAATCTCAGCATAGCTGAGCAGGCGAAGTCGCAGATCACTAACGAGGCTGTTTTCATAACGTACGTAGTCTTGCAGGAAATCGAAAAATTGCTGTTTCTTCTCATCGATATCTGAGATCGAGGCGAAGTCCGGGAATACTGCAATCGGTTCAGGTGTAGCCGAAAAATCGGCAATGGAATCATGAGTGGGAGCGAACTTCGTTACGGCGAACGTTAACGCCACTAGAGCGAGCGCGACAAGGCCCGCAAAGGCAAGCTCGAGCTTACGTTCCTGCCCTGTAATTTCATACTCCAAGAGCACCGAAACTCCCTAGTCATTATTTCTACAGGTACATTTATTTACTGGCTGATTATTGTCTCAGCAAAAAATGCGTAAAGTGACGCGAACCAATAAAGATTTTCGCCGAATTTGCAGTTCAGAACAACAATTTCCGACGTTTGCTTCTAGCTCGTTCTCTACCAAGGGTGAGCTATCTATTACAATTCACTGAAATCTCAGAAGATTCTGCTGTTCACAACTAAAACCCTTGGCAGCAGTGCCAATCTGAAAAGACTAACGTCACAACAAGGGATTTGGTTCTAAGCTAGCTTGTCTTGTTTGCTGCCTCCCCTGCAGTCCGGAGACGTTGACGAAGAACCCTGCCGTTGCTCCCATTCCTGCTGAGTATACAAATGCATGGCTAATGCGTGCACACCGCCCGCCAGCTCGGTCTGTAGCAATCTATAGACTGACTGATGCCTGCGCACCAAGTTCAAATCTGTGAATGTGGCAGAAACAGCCGTAATATTAAAGTGAGACTCAGTCGCTGGTCCACCATGCATATGACTCTCGTTCGCCACCTCTAACATCGATGGCTGTAATGCCTCCGACAACTTTGCTTTAATCGTATCCTGTACCGACATTGCTAACATCAACTCCCTAAATAGCCACTAAGGCCAATTATAATTCCATTCAGTATAACGTAATTACAGTCGATACAATTCAGTGGTCATGCCCACCTAGCCTCGTTACACTGTCGCCCTCATGGAGCCCCAAAATGGCCATTTCTTGGTACCCCGGACATATGCACAAAGCCAGCAAAGAGCTGGCGAAGATCATGCACCAAACAGATGCAGTGATCGAAGTCCTTGATGCACGTATACCCGAATCAAGCTGTAACCCTTTGCTCGCGAATATTCGTGAAGGGCGACCCTGTATCCGAATTTTGAACAAATCAGACCTTGCCGACGACAAAGTCACTCGCGCCTGGGCCGCGCATTTCTCCAAACTCGATAATAGCGCCTGTCTCATCAACGGCAAGGGCGCGCAGATCAGTCGAGCAGACATCGTAAAAATCGCAAAGAGACTCATCAAGCATACCGACGAGACGGTGTTAATTCAGGGCCAGATCGTTATCGACGGTATTCCTAATGTTGGCAAATCGAGCCTCCTAAACCTATTGGCTGAGCGCAAAGTAGCCAACACCGGTAATGAGCCCGCGGTGACCAAGGGCCAGCAGCGCGTCAAACTGCAACAAGGTTGGTACCTAATCGATACTCCAGGCATGCTCTGGCCGAAGCTGGAAGACCAAGAGAGCGCCTACAGATTGGCAATTACAGGCACGATTCGAAGTACAGCAGTAGAAGTCGCAGACATTGCCTGGTTCCTCGCCGAGCTATTGCTGCGGGACTATCCCGAGCGCCTAGTCGAGCGATACGCTTTACCCGGCTCCGTCACTGAGCCCGAACCCTTCTTCGACGCCCTCGCTAAGCAGCGCGGATCCATAGGTCGCGGCGGACGAGCAGACTTGAACAAAACGTCAGAAATATTACTAAACGAATTTCGCTCAGGTAAACTAGGCACATTCAGCCTGGAGACACCTCCCTCGTAATCTCGCAGCGCGCGCACGTTCGGCGAGATATCCATTAAGCAATACACGTTACAGAAGGCAACCCTAAGCATGGCCGTAGTAAGTACTCCTAACACCGAGCACAGCAATTCTGTTCAACCCCCGAAATTACACCCAGCTTTCGAATGGCAGCGAAGCGAAGAGATTAGCTCTCTGAACATCACTATGGAGGAGTATGTCCATTCAGTGACGGGGGCAAAGCACTACCACCTGAGCAGCGAAAATACGGAGAATGTCTTCCTCGTCGCGTTTAGAACCGTTCCTATGGATTCCTCAGGCGTCGCGCACATTCTGGAGCATACAGCTCTTTGCGGCAGCAAGAAGTTCCCTGTTAGAGATCCATTCTTCATGATGATTCGGCGCTCGCTGAACACATTCATGAACGCGTTCACCAGCAGCGATTGGACTGCCTATCCGTTCGCCAGCAAAAACAAGAAAGATTTCAACAACCTGTTAACCGTATATCTCGATGCAGCGTTTTTCTCGCGCCTACATGAACTCGATTTTGCGCAGGAAGGACATCGCCTCGAATTTGCAGAAGCAGAAAATCCGGATAGCAAACTACAATATAAGGGCGTGGTCTTCAATGAGATGAAAGGCGCCATGAGCTCCACAAATAGCGTCTTATGGCAAACCATCAGCAAATACGTTTTTCCGACTACGACCTATCATTTCAATAGCGGTGGCGAGCCCGATCACATTCCCGATCTCAGCTATCAGCAACTGCTGGATTTTTACAAGAGCCATTACCATCCCAGTAATGCCGTCTTTATGACCTTCGGCGACATATCCGCATTCGATCATCAAGAGAAATTTCAAGAACAAGCGCTTTCACATTTCGACACGCTGGACATTAACATCGAAGTAAAAGATGAAAAGAGATACCTGGCGCCAATATCCGTCGAAGAATTCTATGCAAGCGAGGAATCCGATAAACCGCAAAGCCATGTAGTCCTCGCCTGGCTCTTGGGGCGCAGCACCGACCTTGGCGAGTTGTTCCGAGCGGAGCTTGTTTCTAGCGTCTTGCTAGACAATAGCGCGAGCCCCCTGCTCCGAGCACTCGAGACTAGTGAGCTAGGCAGCTCTCCATCACCGATGTGCGGATTGGAAGACTCGAATCGTGAGATGAGCATGATGGCGGGCCTCGAAGGCTGCACGACACAGTCCAGCGAAGCCGTAGAGAGTCTCATAATCAAGACTCTAGAAGACGTGGTAAAGAACGGTATCCCCTACTCGCAGGTTGAGGCATCTCTGCATCAATTGGAGCTGCATCATCGAGAGATTTCCGGTGACAGCTACCCTTATGGACTGCAGCTTATTCTTGCCGGTCTCTCCACTGCAATGCACCGCGGCGACCCAATTGAGCTTTTGAATATCGACCCTGCTCTTGCCGAATTGCGAGAACTTATCAAGGACGACCGATTCATTCCCAATCTCGTACAGAAGCTGCTGCTAGACAATCCACATCGAGTCAGATTGACGCTAAAGCCTGATCCAGAGCTAGCGAAACGCAAGGTCCAAGCAGAGCTAGATCGGCTCGCCGCTATCAAGAGCGCGCTAGGTGATGAAGAAAAACTGGCGATCATTACACAAGCCAAACTTCTCGCGGCGCGACAGACCGAAGAAGATGACCCAGGCCTGCTTCCAAAAGTTGGCCTTGAGGATGTTCCCCAGTCCATCAGTGAACCCGTCCGCTTCGATACCGTTCTCAGCAGCAGCAATGCCCCAGTTACTTATTACGGGCAAGGCACTAATGGGCTCTGCTATCAGCAAGTCATAATGTCCATACCGCAAATCGATCAAGAACTCTTGGATGTATTGCCTCTATATACCACCTGCCTGACGGAGTTTGGCGTCGGTGAGCGAGACTACGCTGAGACACAGGCCTGGCAGGCCCAAGTAAGCGGCGGTATAAGTTGCTTCAGCAGTATCCGCAGCGATTTGAACGACGTGCAATCAAGCAGGGCTATCATCTCCTTCTCATCGAAATGCTTAGCCGACAAGCACCTGCAAATAACTGAATTGCTGCATAGCACTATTCATGATGTTCGTTTCGATGAGGATAAACGACTGCAAGAACTCATCGAGCAAATTTGTACACGCAAGGAAAACAGCATCACAGGACAAGGACACAGCCTAGCGATGAGCCTTGCCAGCAGTCGCATGAGCCCAACCGCCCTACTCGGACATCGCTCTGGCGGCCTAGAAGGCATCAAGCAGCTCAAAGCGCTGCGGGCGCAGATGGAGCAGAAGGCTTCGCGCATCGAGTTACTGGGCAAGTTCAAGTCCCTGCATGGAAAAATCCTAGCTGCAAACAAGGAGTTTCTCGTGATAGCAGAGCCTGAGCATCGCAGCCAGTTAATCACGGACATCGACAGTGTCTGGGGAGCGTCGGTTGGCGGCGCTGATGATAGCCCCCTGTCATTGCCGCCTCTCAGAGAGAGCGTCAGACAGGCATGGTGCACGACTACTGCCGTGAACTTCTGCGCCAAGGCCTATCCTACCGTTGCCTCAGGTCATACAGATAACGCCGCCTTGCAGGTATTGGCCGGCTTCGTGCGCAATGGCTACCTACATAGGGCAATTCGAGAGCAAGGCGGCGCCTATGGCGGCGGAGCCAGTCAAGATGCTAGCTCGGCGTCATTCCGCTTCTTCTCCTATCGAGACCCACGACTGCAGGAAACGCTGGCAGACTTCGATACAGCTATAGACTGGGTCATCTCGACCGAACACAAGCCTCATCAGCTGGAAGAGGCAATATTAGGCGTCATAGCGAGTCTCGACAAACCAGCCTCACCTGCTGGAGAGGCAAAACAAGCCTATTTCAATCAAGTCTTCGGTCGTACTTTAGAGCATCGGAGCCAGTTCAGAAAACAGGTACTAGGCACGACCATCAGTGACTTAAAGCGTGTTGCGGAGCAATATTTAGTTCCCGACAAGGCTAGTATCGGCATTATCTGCAACAATGAATCTGCCGAAAGCCTGAATATCGACGACATAGAAATTATTAATTTATAGTAATAACAACCTATTGCAGATACTTTTGAATGTAAAATAAGAGGCTTAGAAATCTATTGAGATATCTATGGCAATATCGGGAACTTTTCTCTACATGGCTAGTCATAGTTAGTGTAGATAGATGTAATACAAAATTGTGGGTTTTGTTTCATTTATCTCTCCCTTGATAGTATATTTGGCCCAACTGCCTCCGGTGGTTGGGCTTTCTTTTTGTGGCTCCTAAATTCCAAAAAACGCCTCATCTGACTCTGACCTCTTCGCACCTCAAGCCTCCACGATGTGCCTGAATCCAACCCAATCGCTCAATGAAAATAGGCAGTAGAGACTAGTAATTTTATGGATGCACAACAAGCCCAAAGAGAAGCCACAAATGTCACTTTAGTTGGCATGTTTTTCGATCTGCTGCTCGGGGTTGGCAAAATAGTGGGCGGCGTCCTAACAAACTCATTCGCGCTGATCACAGATGGAATCCACTCACTGACCGATGCCGGTACTGACATCTTCGTTTTAGTAGTCGCACGTGTTGCTAATGCCGAGCCCGATGCAGAGCATCAATACGGTCATGGCCGCTTCGAGACTCTGGGCACAATCGCGATGGGCATCGTCTTCTTCATCACTGCCGCCATCCTGATGTATGACAGTTTCAACCGACTGCGGCTCAACGAACCGCTACCTACCCCTGCTGCCGCCGGCATAGTTATCGCGCTGATATCCGTAGCGACCAAGGAATGGATATATCACTTCACGATGCGTGTAGCAAAGAAGCTTAATTCCAGCCTCCTTAAAGCAAACGCCTGGCATAGCAGGACTGATGCGATCTCTTCAATAGCTGTACTCATCGGTATTTTGGGGGCACGTCAGGGCTATCTGTGGATGGATACAGTTGCAGGTATGTTCGTTGCCCTAATCATAGCGAAAATAGGCTGGGAACTTTGCACCGACAGCCTGACTGAGCTCGTCGATACCGCCGTCCCGAAACAGCGCCGAGAACAATTCGAATCCTGCATATTAAGCATCGATGGAATCCGCGGGATCACGGAGCTACGCAGCAGAACGACCGGTGGAAAAATAATCTTGGAAGTTAGGCTGCTGGTTAATTCATATATTTCAGTATCAGAAGGCCATCAACTTGGCGAGCTAGCAAACAAATCACTTATCAGTCAGTTCGCTGACGTCTGCGAGGTACTCATTCACATTGATCCCATTCAACACGAGACCATAGGAGATGAGTCGCAATTGCCTGAACGAACTCAAGTGATGGCATCTTTAAAGGCGTGCTGGGAGAGCTTGATAGATCAGCACTCTATCGCATCAATAGACCTTCACTATTTAGGAGGCGCGATTGAAGTGGATCTTGTGCTCGACGTCGACGTCTTATCGATGACAATAGCTAGGGACTTGGAAGCTGCCATCGAGGCGGAACCACATATCACAAAGTTGCGTATCTTTAACAAATTGTATGAATCTAATCACGAGAGCGCTTCATCTTGAAAGCGTTCTGCCGCTACAGGCTAGAGTGACATATTTACTTTCAATTGGGGCTCAATTCCCTATACTAATGCTCTGCATCTGCTGCCGATATTGGGATGCTGAGGTACCAAAATAAGACTAAAA
>OLHZ01000045.1_pt1 | contig 16646 bp, 13 predicted proteins | sample 1609381 | NCBI WGS metagenome assembly OLHZ01 (sample SAMN05416788, study PRJEB24817) | seawater metagenome | isolation source: Sea water | place: Canada:Atlantic | collected 2013-11
GAGATCCTCTCTGGTCTCGTGGGCTCGGAGATGTGTATAAGAGACAGGTCTAGATCATACGTTTAGCCGAATTACGTCATCCTGCCTGGTTAATCCACGTGCCTGTCACGAAACACAGTTGAACTATCTGCCAGCTAAGTTGAAGAAGCGAATCGCGGTTGTAGGAGCCGGACCAGCGGGGCTTGCCTATGCGACTATCGCCACAGAACGGGGGCATCAAGTTACCTTGTTTGATGCAGCCGATGAAATTGGCGGGCAGTTTAATCTCGCGAAGAAAATCCCTGGCAAGGAAGAGTTTTACGAAACATTGCGCTATTTTCGACGAATGATTGAGCTACAGGGTGTCGACTTAAAGCTTGGGCAGGCGGTGATCGCCGAACAGCTGATGGATGGCCTGTTCGATCACGTGGTGATTGCGACAGGCGTCGTGCCACGCGAACCTGAGATTGAAGGGATTAACCATGAAAAAGCGGTTCTCTATATAGACGTGATTAATGGCAATAAGACTGTTGGCGATAAAGTCGCTGTAATCGGCGCCGGTGGAATAGGCTTCGATGTTTGTGAACTGATCAGTCATTCTGGTTCTTCCGGGGCAGTGGATCGTAATGTTTTTGCGCGTGAGTGGGGCATTGATTTCGACAATCACCCCCGCGGTGGCGTTACTGGTGTTGACCCTGTGGTTGCAAAGACTGATCGTGAGATCTGGTTACTACAGCGAAAAGTAACGCCAGTGGGACGTGGTCTAGGCCTCACCACTGGATGGACGCATCGCCTTTCGTTGGCACGGCGCGGAGTGAAAATGCTTAATGCAGTAGAGTATGTAAAGATTGATGATGCTGGATTACATATTAGGCGCGAGGAGAAAACAGAAGTTCTTCATGTCGATACCATTATTATTTGCGCTGGCCAGCAGTCTGAGCGTAGCCTTTTCGATGCGTTGCGAGATAGCGACTTGCCTGTTGAGTTGATTGGCGGCGCCTACAAAGCTGCTGAACTGGACGCTAAGGCGGCTATAAAACAGGCAAGCTATTTTGCAGCAGAAGTCTAAATCGCTGCGCAATAGCTATTCACAACACTTACCTTGAATGTAGGGCTAATTCTTTGCCCGTAATCTTGAGCTATAGAAATACTTATGCATCTTATTTTTTTCGATCTAGATGGCACGCTGTTAAATAATGAATCTGAAATTTCGCCCTTTACGAAAGAAACGCTTTATCTATTAAGCAAAAACAATATTGCCTACACGGTAGCAACAGGGCGCTCTATGCTTTCGGCGCAGAGCATTATTGACGGGCATGATTTTGATTTGCCTCAAATCTACAATAATGGGGTGACTATATGGGACCCTAAGATTCAGCAATTTGCTTTTGAGAACCTACTCGACAGCGCTGAGATTTCAACTGTAATTGATACTGCGGTTTCACAAGGGATTACTCCATTTGTTCATGCCGTCGAGAATGATCGTCATCACATTTTTCATGCCACACCGCGTCATGATGTAGAAAAGGAACTTATCGAAAAGTACTTTTCGCGCAGCAAGGCATGGCTTTTGCCTTTAGACGCGCTGTCCGCGAATAGTCAAGTTACCAATATTAGTATGATTGGCGCTGCGGGTACTGTTAACGAAATGTGGCGCAAATTCAATACGCACGAAAACTTAGTTGCCTACTCCGGGGCAGCATTAGAAGATAAGAGATTTGTCTGGATGGATGTTCATCACTGTCGTGCTAGTAAGGGTGCGGCAGTTACCAATTTAAAGAATGAATTAGGAGCAACAAACGTAATTTGCTTTGGCGATAGTGATAACGATCTAAGTATGTTTGCTCTAGCTGATGAAAGCTATGCCCCAGAAAACGCGAAAGCTGAAATCAAAAAATTTGCGAGCGCCGTGATTGGGCATAACCACGAGGATGGCATAGCGCGCTTTTTGCGCGAGCGCTTCTCACTATAACTTGGGAGAGCGTTCGGCGTGTAAAGGGACAGAATAAAAAAATAGTAGTTGTAGTGCGAGGCGTACTATGAAAATCGATCAAAGCACTTTTTTCCTGTATAAATGTGAGCCTGTCCTAAGCTGGGTATTAATCCATTTAGCTCACTCCTGTGGGACTAGTGTCCCTGAATAGAAGTGTCAGTCAAACTGGGGCAGCTATATAGTGCCCCCTTTTTTGTATGTAAGCTCGGGCTAGGCCCTACTGAGGCTACCTATTTGGTAGCTCGACAATCTTCGACACACCCCTATCTCTCGGATCGGATGCAGGGCGCAATTTGTCACTATCTCGCCAGATAACTTGGATATCGCCAAACTCAAAACTATGTGGCTCAACCCGATATCCCTTGTCAGCCAATCCCTCAATTGTATTGTCTGAAAGAGGTAGCGAAGGACTTTGCGTGATCAAATCTGGGGGCAGCAGCTGATGGTGAAAACGTGTAGCAGCAACTGCCTCAAATGGACTCATATTAAAATCCAGAATATTGATAATAGCTTGGAAAACTGAGGTGAAAATAGTTGAACCCCCGGGAGTACCAATAACCAGTTGGACTTCATTATCCTTGATGAGCAGTGTTGGGGACATGGACGAAAGCATACGCTTGCCAGGTTGAACTTCGTTGGCCGCATTTCCAACCACGCCAAATATATTGGGAGTACCCGGTTTCGCACTAAAGTCATCCATTTCATTGTTCAAAAGAAATCCAGCGCCGGACACGACAACCCCTGAACCATATGACCAATTGATGGTATAAGTATTCGATACTGCGTTGCCATCACCATCGATAATCGAATAGTGAGTTGTATTGGGTGATTCTAGTCCGGGTGCGACATGTTCAAGTTGAGATATTTGCAACGGATCAACTTCCATTGCGCGTCTTTTGATATAACTATCACTAACGAGTTCTGACATGTCGATGTCTACAAATGCAGGATCTCCTAGATATTCTGCTCGATCTGCGAATACCCGTTTTTCCATTTCGGCAACTAAGTGAACGTATTGGGCCGAATTATGTCCGAGGTCTTTGAATTCTTCATTTAAGTAATCTTTCATTTTCAAAAGTTGTATTACACCAAATCCACCCGAACTTGGTGGCGGTGCAGAGACCACTTCAAAATCGCGCCAATTTGCCTTGAGTGGTTCTCGCCATATTGCTTCGTAGTTTGCAAGATCCTCTAGACTAATGAGCCCCCCGTCTTGGTTCATCTGGGCTACTAATAGTCTTGCAGTATCACCTTTGTAAAAATCCTCTTCGCCTTGTTCTGCTATTCTCGTGAGAGTCGCAGCCAGTTCCGTTTGCTTGAATAGTTCACCTGCTTTTACTTCACCAAAGTATTGATTAAAGTTGGTGTCGGTGCCAAACCAGTCGAATCGTGATTGAACATCATCAGCCAATACTCGCGCAGGGACGAAGCCTTCCCTCGCCAACTTAATCGCTGGTTGTAGCACTTGTTCCCAAGGTAATTTCCCGAATCGTTGGTGTACCGCCCAAAAGCCAGCAACTGTACCGGGAACACCCGCAGCGCGCGCGCCAATCAAGGTAGAGTTTTCGATAACGTCCCCTTGTTCATTAAGGAACATATCTCTGTGCGCAGCCCCAGGTGCAGTTTCGCGATAATCAAGAAAATAGGGCTTACCTTCCATGTGAATCAACATAAATCCCCCGCCACCTATGTTGCCAGCGTCTAAATAAGTGACAGCCAGTGCGAATCCAGTTGCTACAGCAGCATCAACAGCATTTCCCCCAGCCAGGAGTATTTCTTCGGTGACTCTAGCTGCGTGCCTGTCGGGAATTGCGATTGCGGCCTCTTTTACGGGACTCGCTCCAGGAGAGGAGGCAGCTTCCTCTTGATCCGCGCAAGCAGCTAGAAGAAGTACAGTTAGGATAAAACAGTTTCGCGATAAGTATTTCATGGTATGGCTGCCAAGTCGGTGAATGAATCAATATAGGATATTTTTGCACCCTGTTCCAAGATGGAGCTACAACCTGTTCCCATATACTCTCTGCTTAAAACTAAAAGCAGTGTTTACATAGTTTAGTCTTTGGAGGGTAATTCCTTGATATAGAGATCCTGTTTTGAATAAGGGATTTCCACGTTGTTATCTCTGAATTGATGATAGATCTCAGTATTGAGTATATCCACCACTCTTCCTCGTAACATGGGCTTCTCAATCCAAACTAGTAGTTCAAAATCTAGGCTTGATGCGCCAAACACCCTGAAGCGCACCCTAGGCTCAGGATCGGAACAAACAGTGTCTTCTGCAACGGCAATATTGACTAGGATGCTTCTAACAAGATCGATGTCGCTGCCGTAAGCAACACCTACTGCTATGGCGCAGCGGAACCTCTCGTAAGGGCCTCCAGATTCGTTGATGATTTTGGTATTACCCATAACAGAGTTAGGGATAGTAATTTCTACGTCACCGCGGGTTAGCATGCGCGTGGAACGAATACCGATATGGGTGATTTCTCCTCTCTCCATAGTATCCAGAACAACGTAATCCCCAATTTTGTACGGAGCGTCGGCCATGATGAAGACGCCGGAGAATAGATTGGCAAGCGTGTCTTTGGCAGCGAAGCCGACGGCGATACCAATAATGCCTGCAGAAGCGAGCCAAGCAGTCATATCTATATGCCATGCAGAGAAAACAAAATAAACCGCCATAATAACTATGAATATATTAATCAGGTTCAAGAACAGAGGCAGCGTTTGATTGTGAACAGCCTTAACTCTATTCTTATTTCGAGCTATGGCAGTTAGCATTATTCGATTGCTTTTCAGCAGAAACATCACCCAGGTTACAATTGCAATACTCTGAATTATTGAGAAAGTAATTCCGAAATAAGGCTCCGGCGGGGCGAGGATTAATATAGAGCCGGAAAGTCCTACTAGCAAAATGCTATTGAATAGAGGGGTTTGTAAGAGGTCGAATAAATGATCATCGATTACGAGATTGGTCTTTGAAGCGAGTTTTTTCAAATTTGTAATGATTATGTTATTAAAGACCCAGCCAGCCGCTATGCCGAGAATGAGAGGAATCAACGCTTGTAGATAAACGTTCTCGCCCACCATCGATAGCAAAGGCGCGAGCACTGTAGAAGTTTCTTCGTTCATTCTTTTCGATCCTTTTTGTAATGCTCGTAGCAAGTCGCTAGTGCTGTTTGCGGAAGCATTTACACTGGCCGATATTCTAGTCTACGACACGATAGCCCGATGGGGTGTATTCAATAGAGTTGGGGAAGTCCAATTCCTCGATTCTTGAATGCCCCACAAAGACTGCATCATCAGCTGCTCTGCTTGAGAGATAACTCCGCATAAAATCGCCTTCAGATTCGCGGTCGGGTATCTGACCAGTCAGCGCCATGCGAACAATTTTCACGACTTCTTCTGGGCTCTCGCGCTGAGGATAGTGCGCTGCTGTTGGTAATAGCCAAAAGCTACTCTGGGCTTCCCGTTCATTTAGATAGGTGTCCCACACATGATGAGAAATTCTAACGGGATTCACGCTATCGGCTAATCCCCAAAGATAAGCCACAGGCACCGGACTGCGTGGCAAGTTCTCCAGCCAGCGCACCTCGTTAGCCTGTCGTTCTAACAAATAACGGCCAACATAAATCAGGGAAATATTGCCTTGGTTAAAAGCAAAGATATCGGAGTAGGCGAGTGATTCCGGCTCGCCTTCGGTGCTCCGCGGTTGTGCTGCTCGGAATGCAAGCATTTGCTCTGCGGTATCTGGGTCGAGCATCCTCATTTGAACGGCTGACAGGTTGGCCAATGGAAGAAACATGCCACTGTTGGAAAGAAAGTGATAGTTAACCGTATAGCTCGGGTAAGGGTTATCCAAGTAATTGCCGAGAAACGCCAAGCCTATGCTCACACCACGGTCATGGGTATAGAGCGCGAAGTCTTCAAATCCTACTACCTCGCGAACGAAATGGTCAACGATCTCTGCATTCTCTGCCAACATGTAGTTGTAGCCATCAAGCGGCTTATCCGAGAAGCCTGAACCAGGAAAATCCAGGGCGGCAATATGATACTCGTCTTCGAGGAACGGGATCATCTTGTGATAGTCGAAACTGGAATTTGGGAAGCCATGGATCAAGACCAACTTCGGTTTAGTTTCGTCTCCCCAGGTTCTGTAGAAAATATTTACCTTAGCGTCGTTGTTATCTTCAGTGGTAGATGTCCATTCGAAATAATCGCCACCCTGATACCAGTCTCGCGCGAGGTCAGAATAGAAAACAAAATCATCATCCTGTGCTACCAAGGGCTGGGAACTAAACAGCATAAGGAAAAGCAGGGAAATCTTTCTTGTTACCGTCATGATTTGAACCTAATGTTCTAAGTTATTGTTTGCTGTGTGGGATTAGCGGTCGGCCAAGCGTCCTGAGCCGCCGAGTTCATAATAGACGACGGGAACAAAATCCATAGGACCCCAACCAGGGTCGTCGGTCCATTCGGCATCATAGGCGGCAGTCGGCTGTGCCGCCATCACCTCGTCCAGTTTTTTCCCCTCTCGGATCATACTGAGAACTTGGCCTTGAATGTCGAGAATCATGTCACGAAATTCTACTAATTCGTCTCGACCAACCACTTCGAGGCCATGACCCGGTATGACTTTTGTGTCGGGGCCGGCTAAAGCGATAGCCTGATCGATTGCCGCGATTGTGCCTCTTAGGGTGCCGCCGTTGTAGATATCTATAATGGGATAGCTGGTGGTGCGGTAGACATCGCCAAGATGGAGCACGTCAGATTCTGCAAAGTAGACGAAGCTATCTCCATCTGTATGGGCAGGAGGAGCCAGAAAAGCCCTTACCTCTTCTCCATTAAGATGGAAGCTCATAGTGTCGTTGAAGGTTATTAGCGGCCTAGCGGCGGCAGGTTGTTGAGGAGCGTAACTGCCTCCGGCTCTTGGGAAGCGGCTTCTTTCCTCGAAAAAGCGCAGGCGTGTGTTGTCATGAGCAAAGATCAGCACGCCCATGTCTGCCAGATTCTCATTACCACCTACGTGATCAATATGAATATGGGTGTTGACCAGAAACCGAATTTCTTCGTCGCTCACTTGCTTCACGGCTGCTACCAGTCTGTCCGTAAGTGGTGCGAACAGGGAGTCCACCAAGAGTACACCGTCGGGACCAACCTGAACGCCGATATTACCGCCGCCTCCTGGGCGCTGGATCATGTAAACGTTACCAGCGACGGGCGTTATGGAAAGTTCCACCCCGGCAAAACTCCCCTGACTATGAGAGAGGATGGTTGTAGCTGATAACCCCAGAGCTGTGACAGTGAATAGTATTATTTTGCGGAGCTTGTTCATCTTCCCTTTCATCCTTACCTATTTGGTTTAACCAGATTGCTAATCTATCGAGTCGGCAGCGGTTTTTCAACTTGATCACAATGAATTCTGAATTTAACGGATTACCTTGGATCGATTCACGCAAGGGACAGTAGCAAAGACAAGGATGTGACAGTGACGACATGCCCGAGACTAGTCTCTTCTTTGCCGAACGCTTTGCAGCCAGCGTGTCAGGATTAGCAAGGGATGCCCCGAAGAAACTACGCAAGTGCTGCAGCTAACCTAGGAAGTCGGGGTTAGCGGATCTCAGGGCAGGGATCTTGCCGAGGCCCAGCGGACCGCTATGTCGCTGCTTCTTGAAAACACCGACTGCGTGCATCTACTCTCACTCGGTAATGATGATCCAGATAATCGTGTCATCGCCTGACTACCGAGACCAGACCAGCGATTTCGATAAGCGTAGTAGCTGGATTTTTCCATGATCCAGCTGACGATGCTAATCCTGAGACCAATGTAGATGTGAGTTCGGAAATGATAGAGTAAGAAATCCTACAATCTAAATAGAGATTTCATTTTAATTGCTGCTTAACTGATTAATAATGGATGCCATAGTGGGGTTAAAGCCTCCGATATTTTAATTTCACTTGCAGTTACTAATGAAGGGCGTGGACATGACCATTAAACATTCACAGCTAAGCCGTAGAAAGTTTCTTGGCGCCATCGCGGCAGGCACTGTATTCGGTGTGTCAGGGCTGGTTTATGGTCAGGCTGGTCGGCGTGGATTGCCAGTTCCACCACAGGCAATTTCTGCAGATTCCTTGGCGCGAGACGAAGATTTTTGGCGAGAAGTTGCCGGTTACTATGATCGGACAGAAGGCATCGTGAATCTTGAGCATGGCTATTGGGGCAAGATGGCACATCCAGTTCAAAACGCCTTCATAGAAGCGACCAAAATGGTAAATGCACAGAACTCTTTCTATGCTCGCAAGAGCTATGATGAAGACGCTAGATTAAGCGTTCATAGAGTGGCTCAAGCTTTGGGAGTCCATGATGATGAAATAGTCATTACCCGTAATGCTACCGAAGCGATTCACAATCTTATCAGGCAGTATCAGGGACTCGGCCCTAATGACGCCGTGCTTTACGCAGATTTGGATTACCCAAGCTTTAAAGACACTATGCGCTGGCTGGAGCAGGCATATGGGGCCGGCAGTGTTGAAGTTGAAATCCCACAGCGGGCAACCCAGTCAGAAATATTGAAACGTTACATCGATACTTTTGATGCGAATCCTAATCTTAAACTGATGCTCATTACTCATGTTAGCAACCAGCACGGTTTGGTTGTGCCGGTAGCAGAAATTGCTTCGCAGGCGAAGTCTCGGGGGATCGATGTTATATGTGATAGTGCTCAGTCTTGGGGGTTATTGGATTTTAAAGTTTCGGATTTGAATGTCGACTGGGCTGGATTTAATCTACATAAATGGATTGGTTCGCCCATTGGGGTTGGCGCGCTTTACATGAAGCGCGGGTCGCTCAATAAAATTGCACCTTATCCAGGTGAGAGTGATCCCGAAAATTCTCACGCAAGTACTCGCGTGCATATGGCCACCTCCAATTTCGCATCCATATTGACTATTCCTGATGCCATCGATTTTCATGAGTCAATCGGCGGCCAGAATAAAGAGTCTAGGTTGCGTTATCTTCGCCAGCTTTGGACCGATGAAGCTGAGTCTATGAGCCATATAGAATTACTTGGTGGCTCAGATGAAGAATCTTGGACGGGGATGGGCTCATTTCGACTCCAAGCTCGTAATAGCGTTGCTGATGCTCGAGAGTTACAGCAGCGACTGGAGAACGACTTTGGAATATTTACAGTAATTCGAGTAGGCCTGGCCAGTGGTAGCTGCGTCCGAATTACACCGCAGGTGTTTACGTCGCCAGACGAAATATCTAAGCTGGTCGATGCTATGAAAAAATTAGTCTAACTGACTATGCCCGATTTTACGCATTTGACTCTCTATCAGTTCTCAAGGAATCAGAGATTCAATTTGAATTGCAATTGATGCTGGACAATCCAATGAACAAACATTTTCGGAGTAACAAGCTGGCTGTGACGCGCGCTCCGAATGCTCATAGAAAAATAGCTCTATTTTTGGCGCGTTCTAGCATTCTAATTACAATGTCTGTTCTCATGGGGTGTGTGGCCAATACCGCGGTCTATGTTGAATCAACAAACCAAAATAGCAGGGTAGACTACATCGTCATTCACGCTACTTCAGAAAATTTTTCTGAGTCGCTTAGGCTGCTGACTACCCGAACCAGTAACCCCGTCAGCTCTCATTACCTTGTTCCAGAATTGAATGATCCCTCATACACTCTTGCTTCACTGCGAGTACATTCGCTAGTGCCGGAAGATCGAAGGGCATGGCATGCCGGAGTGAGTTATTGGGGTGAAGAGGTTGGATTGAATGATCGTTCAATCGGCATTGAAGTGGTCAACGAATTCAAGTGCTCTGGTACGGAGATGGCTGTTTCGGAAATCCAATTAGATGAAGTGGAATGTGATTTTCCTATCTACTCCGATGAGCAGATCGAATTACTTGTCGAATTGCTCAAATCAATTCTGAGTAGATACCCCAATATTGGCCCCATAGATATCATTGGTCACTCTGATATCGCTATCATGAGAAAGTCCGACCCCGGTCCTTCGTTTCCTTGGCAACAGCTCTATGAGCAGGGCATTGGAGCATGGCCAGACGATTTGCTTAAAGAGACGCATCGAGCGCAATTCTCTAGCCTGCTGCCTTCGGCAACCATGATTCAAAAAGCACTTTTGGCATTGGGTTACCAAATTGAAATCACTGGTGAGCTAGACCCGCAGTCGATTTATGCCTTGCGAGCATTCCAGTTGCATTTCAGGCCATCTGATTATTCGGGCGAAGTTGATGTTGAGACAGTGGCTATATTGTGGGCTTTGCTGGAACAATATAGGCCAAGTGGGTTGGCAGACTTGTAGTTACGATAATTTGAATATTGGTTAGTTTCATAGCAGTTCTCTTAGGTACCAATTGAGGAAAGACTTCTTATATCTTTATCTCTGTCTGGTAGCGGTGGCGCAAGAAGAAAATAGTTCTGTACGAACTTCTACTCCTTTTTCTGCTAGTCGCTTCTGGTCCATGCATGGCACATTGGTATGTCTTAACTCGACGATATCTCCAGCCCCAATGCCTGGGTTTTCAAACAGTGCCTGTATGTTGCTCAGTTCAGGATTAAAACGCAGATCAAGCTGCATTAGGTTTGTTAGGCCACTAAGAGGGGTGATATCAGTGATGTCGTTACCAGTAAGTTCGAGATACTCGAGAGTAGCGAGTTCGCGCAAAGGACTGAGGTCAGTGAACGAGTTTGTGGCTAGTCGAAGTTCAATCAGGGAGGTCAAACCACTTAGTGGTGTGAGGTCGCTAATATCCTGAGTATGAATATTTAGGTCCACCAGCTTGGTAAGCTTCGCCAACGGGCTAATGTCGGTAACGGCATTAGTAAATAGTAAACCTGTCGCTCCCATATGCGTCCTAGGGTTCTGGCCTCCGATGAAGTCACCGTGACGGTGCATGCGAAGCACTCTCAGTCCAGTAAGCTCGCTTAGTGGACTGACATCAGTCAATGGGTTCTCGGCGATACGCAAATCGACCAGCTTGGTCAAGCCACGTAAGGGGCTAATGTCAGCAATCCAGTTTGTATGGAGGTTCAAATGTGTCAATCCGGCAAGTCCGGCCAGCGGACTAATGCCGGAAAGGCCTCGATTGGGGAGAGCGAGGTTAGTTAAACCTGTGAGATTCTGTATTCCCCCAAGGTCATGAAATAAGTGTGCCGGATCCACCCATTCAGGCGATCCTGAAACCGACCTTCTCGCTCCTCCACCGGGAGCACGCAGCGTCTTTAATTGCGCGGCTTGACTACAGCTGAGATTATCTTGTGGCCCGAGTGACAACGCCTCGTGCACCTGCATTTCCAGCACGGCATCTGCAAAGCTCACAATGTCAGAGGCAGAGTGATCTCGACAGTTGTCGGTAGGCTGCAGAACTTGCTGGGCCGAAGCGCCTGCGCAAAGAGCAAGTGTGAGTACGATTACAGATATTCTTAGGGGTAGGTGTTTCATGTCAAGGTTCCTTTGCTGGACAGCGTTAAAGTTAATCCCTGCTATGAGGCTTGTACATATAGTATTTGTAAAAAGCTTTGCGGGGATGGAATCGAACTATCAACACGAGGGTTTTTAGTAGGCAGCATGTCCGATTTATCAATTTAATCAATGAGTTAAAATGAAGGGGACAGAATGTGCGAAGAAGTGTATTTTAAACTGAGTTTTATCGCAGCACATGTCGCTCTAACATCTGTCGTCTAACCACTGCGCCGTAAACATTTCCGTTAGCATCCACGCCAACACCTTCGGCACCTGAATGATCGTCCCGCAATGGTTCCATGTCTTCGATGAAGTCAGTCACTGTGCCATCAATGGCTGAGCCGATGCGAATGCCCTTTTTGATTCCTATTAATTCACCTGCGCCGGTGTCGGGTCCGGATTCCGAGTCGGCTACATAAATTTTGTCATCCGGGGTAATGAAAATACCGCTTGGGCGACCGAACTGTCTCCATTCGTCAATAAAAGCACCATCGCGACTAAAAATTTGTATGCGATTATTTTCTCTATCGCCAACAAACAAGCGTCCTTGCGAATCCATAGCTATGCTATGGGGTTCGCTGAGTTCTCCTTGTCCTGATCCTTTGCTTCCCCATTGATTAATGAATCTTCCCTCAGGTGAATAATGCACAATTCGATTGTTCATACCGCCCCGATGGCTTTCAGTTACGAAGATATCCCCATCTTCAGGATCAATAACAACGTCATTCGGGTTGAAGAGTAGCTCCGGCGTTGATCCGCCCCGCGCTTGTTGCCCGAGTGTCAGTAAAACCTCACCGTCGGAGCTGAACTTGAAAACCTGATGCCCAATAGTGTCGTTACTGCGCGCGTCCGTGACCCAAAGATTTCCTTCAAAGTCCACTGTGGCACCATGAGGGAAAACAAACAGTCCTGCACCAAAAGAGTCTAGTAAATTTCCGTCATAGTCATATTTGAGAATTGGTGCTTCGCTGCGGCCATCACAGGAGTTGTCAATGCAGCGGTGTATAACATAGATGAACCGACCATCCGGAGAAGGTTCCACGGCAGTAACTGCTGCCCATTTCACGTCTTCGGGTAACTCGCCCCAACTCCGTTGTGTCTCATAGCGCTGAGGCAGATCATTGCGCACGCCGTGGACTGTTCCGGCCGCCGATGGGGCTTGAGCGTGGATGTGTATCCCCACATTTACAATGATTAGCGATAAGAAGAAGAGACCGAGAGTTTTCATAGTGATTTTGAGCAGCTTGGGTAACTGGGCTGATAGAACATGATCTCGATAGTAGTTTTGTTCAAACTACTATATAAGAAAATGCTGCCCAAGGGCGGAATAATTCGCCAGGAGCGAATTAGCACGGTCATAGGCTTGGTGTGGCTCAATTATTTTTTGCCTACCTAACTGGTATATGCGAAGCTGAGTCCAACTTTTCTTTAATAACCATAAAGGCTGCTATTGATGATTCGATACTGCTTAGCCCTGATAATGATGCTAGCAACGCTGCCGGCATTATCCGCCGATGATCCGAATATTCGCGAGTTGATGACCACGCAGGAGTTTGCTGCTTCTGGGCTAAGCCGCTTATCCAATGATGAAATGGACGCTATTAACCGCTGGCTGGCGCGTTACACAGCTCAAGATGCCGCTGAAATGCTAAATAGCAGTCCCGCCGTGAGCGAAATTGAGAGTGCTGGTATAAAGAGCAAGATTGACGGAGAATTTAGTGGCTGGAATGGCCCAACACGATTCCCTCTTAAAAATGGTCAGATATGGGAAACCAGAAGCACCAGGCGCTATAATTACTCTGCGGTTGATCCTGAAGTTGAAATCACCAGGAATTTTTTGGGTATCTATAGGATGCGGTTAGTGGATACCGGCAAGGCCATCAACGTCAGACGCATCCGGTAAGATAAAAGAGAGACAAAGCGGGACAGATTTATTTAATAGAATAAGTGTTACGTATGTGTCCGGTTCTTTAATTGTTTCAATTAGCGAAGATGGAAAATCCAAAGTGTGCTAAGAATATGGAGCATATTTCGTCTAGTCCCGTCCAAAAATTAATCTGTCCTCTTTTGTTTTCTGCAGCTGAAATTTAGTAGTTAAAGCTGGCTTGGCAACAAGCTGATACAGCTACACACTCAGTGGTGCCGGCTGATAAAAATTGACAAAATGGCGTCCAAAAAAAACGGGTCGCCGCTCGAATAAATTGCTTATTCAACGTCGACCCACTTTCTATTAGCTATATCTTACAGATTAAAATCCAAACTGACGGACAAAGTCCTACCGAAAGGATCGTAAAGCCGGCTTTCTAGCCCGCCTGGAATTGGTAACGCATCAGGCTCCCAATCCAGGGCATTGTTTATATTAAATCCCAGCATAATATCCTGGCCAAAACCAAAGATGCTATCCAGGTTTAAGTTGTAATTTAAGTCCAACTGATAGCCACCGTTCACTTTAGTAGGCCGAGTGACAAAACTTTCAGGGAGACCATTACGTGCTGTTGTTATCGGTGCATTAGTATTGAATTTAATATCCGACGTATAACGCAGGCTAGCAAGCGCCCGGTGTGATCCTCTCATCCAATCGAAACTAAGATTGGTTTTCCAGTTTGGCAAAGGTGGTGCCTTAGCCGTCTGGCCGTTCTGAAAGCCAACTGCTATAAAGCTTCCATCTAGCGTACTGAAGATATATTCATCAATATATGATGCTCTCAGACGCACAGCAAAATCACCCCAGTCGTCCATACTCCAGCGGTAGTCGGCTCTGTAATCCCATGCCTTTAAGGATACCGATTCTACGTTTTCGGGTACCTCAATAAACAGTGTCGCGTCACGGTTAGCGTCGCGAGTAACCAGGGGATTGGGATTCAAATCAAGCCAAGCATTAGCTAGTGCCCTACTTGCTGTACCTGGAGTTGGATCGTAGCCAGCTACAGTCTGGCCAGTAGCCAACAACATACGGTCGAAGTCCTCAAGCACAATATCGATACTATCTGGCGAGACAATACGGCCATCATACTTAATAATCTGATAGTCGAGCCCAAAAGATAAATCGTCCAGAGGCTCCCAGGTAAGACCAAAATTAATGATTTCTGACTCTTCCACTCCCAGATTTGGGTTTGGTGAGTTACACGACTCTACCCCTAATAGCGTAGTTCCGGTAATAGGGTCTGCACCATCACGCTCAGTACCGCAACTGGTCAGGCGAAAAGCACCGATCTGAGAGGGTGCCGGCGCAAGAAAGCCTTCTCCCCAAGATGCTCTAAGCGATAGAGAATCAAATGGCTGGTAACGCAATGCAATCTTTGGAGTCGCTGTTGGAATTCCGATCTCTTCAAATTTCTCGTACCTGCCCGCTATCTGTGCTGACAGATTATCCAGTATGGGAATCTCCAGCTCCACAAAGGTCGATTTTACAAACTGCGTATCGTAGGTAGGTTGTGGTACTCCTCGTCCAGGCGCTCCTAAAGAGGTAGTCCAGTTATTACCAATTTGGTCAAGATATCTTCGCTGGGAAGTATCAATAAACTTCCTGGAATGCACGCCGAAAGCCATTTGTAGAGGTCCGGCGGGTAAATCTAAAACCTCGCCAGTTACCAGGGAGTCAAATGTGAGCAGGCGATCACGACCTAGCTCCTGGTCTGTTTTAGTGAACATCCAATCCAACACTTCCTGAGAATTGTTGGTTACTCCTTCAACATAATGCGGAGAGCGTGGATCTGACGATAACAGAGGATTGTAATACTCATTACCATTAGGACCACCTTCACCAGCCATGGCTGCCTGCCAATGAGTGAATTGCGGCTCATAGGTTTCATAATTAAATCGTCTAGTCTGATAGGTTAATGAAGTTGAACCGGTCCAGGAAGTGTTGCCAAAGTCATAGTTGGCAGCAAGTTTGGTTCGGTCCGTGGTAAAAGTTGAGTCATCTTCGGCCGATCCACCCGTAACGTAGCTGGGGGTAGTTCCTGGCCCCTGTCCGTAGCCGCTAATCAATCGTACGGCTTGCGCTTGAACATCCTGTCCCCAGGGGTTAGCCGGATGAGCGCCGGGGAATATCATCGAGCTCTTCCAGGCGCTGGATACAGGACTGATGGGTTCGGTGACGAATGTTCTAAGCCGCTGGTCGTAGCCGAATTGTGCTTCCAGCTCCAGCCAGTCCGTGGCCTGCCAAGTCAGATTTGACCACAGCGAATACTCCTGAGCCGGTCGTTTGTATTGAATCCACTGACCATAATTGAAGATACAGCGGCCACCAGAGGCGTCTGTCAATCGGCCGCTGGGGAAAGCGCCGTCTTGGCCTTTAACATCATTACCCTGATTAAAAGTGCCACATGATGGTTCTACCAGCTGCTGCCCGGCCAAGGGAGAACCCGGAACACCTGTATAAGTACTGCCCGGGCCATCTTGGAACTGGTCGTTATCTTGGGCCAGATATTTAGGTCTTTCACCACGTTTCAGAGGAGTGTTTTTAGAAACTTCTGCAGCGACAACCAGGTTGAAATTTCCCCAAGATTTTCCAAATAACATGGAGCTTCGCATCTCTTCGTAATCACCACCATCATCTCGCCCATAAAAATTCCGGAATTTCGTGCCGTCGTATTCTTTAATCGGGATGATATTAACCACCCCCGCCACCGCATCTGCACCATACAGCGCGGCGCCGCCATCCAACACGACTTCCATACGTTGTAGCGCAATACTAGGAATCAAGGCACCTACCTCGTCCTGAGCAACAACTCGGCTGCCATCCAGCAAAGTCAGGGTGCTGCTGCCGCCTAAGCCTCGCAGATTGAAGCCAGCCTCAGTTCCCTGCTGACCGCCACCTGGGCCGCCTAGGACATTTGATACCACATCGGTATTGGCTGTGTAAGTAAGGTCGCGCATGTACTCCCCGATGGTTATAGTGCCTGAATCCAGCACGCTTTCCGCGGTTAGCGTATCGATGGGAGATGCACCGTTAAATGAGCTGTTGCGGATAAATGATCCGGTAACAACTACTTCTTCTATCTCTGTGTCACTATCCTGAGCCTGGGTCTGGCTTAGGGGTAGCAGGGCAGTTATTACGCCGAAATATAGCAGGCGATGAGCTGTGGGTTTGACAGGGGTTTTCATGTGGCCTCCAGAGGGTTGTGCTGTGAAAGGTCTTATTTTTCTTTTTTATTTTATATAATACAATCGTTCTACAA
>OLHZ01000048.1_pt1 | contig 16536 bp, 15 predicted proteins | sample 1609381 | NCBI WGS metagenome assembly OLHZ01 (sample SAMN05416788, study PRJEB24817) | seawater metagenome | isolation source: Sea water | place: Canada:Atlantic | collected 2013-11
CAGAGCGTGCTGACCGAGGACGGGACCAGGCCAACGCAGGTAGTTTTCCTCTTAGGTGGTATCTCGTTGTTGGTCGCCGATGATTCTGGCGCTATATCGCAGTGGTTTCTCTCTCGCGAAGAAGGCCAGACAAGGCTGCAGAAGGCCCGCGAATTCGCCCCTGGTGCGCAGCCGATTCTGAGTATGACGCCGGAACAGCGTCGCAAGAATTTTGTAAGTGTGGACGAGCTAGGCAGGTTAGCAATCTATAATACGACGGCCCATCGCGCAGTCTTCTCAGAAGATATTACAGACGCAGTGCCGAATAGACTCGCGCTTTCTCCCCGCGGCGACGGCCTACTGTTAGAAAATGTTGATGGAGGTATAGGTTTCTGGGAAGTTCACAATGAGCACCCCGAAGTCTCTTGGTCTGTACTGTGGGATAAGGTTTGGTATGAGGGCTACTCGGAGCCTGAATATATTTGGCAATCTTCTGCTTCTAGTAATGAGTTCGAGCCAAAGTATTCTCTCATGCCGCTCACATTTGGAACGTTGAAGGCGGCTTTCTATGCCATGTTGCTGGCGGCGCCTCTGGCAATTTGTGGCGCAATATATACCGGCTATTTTATGGCGCCGGCAATGCGTCGCAAGGTAAAGCCTCTGATCGAATTAATGGAGGCGTTACCGACTGTGGTGCTGGGTTTTCTCGCCGGCCTGTGGCTCGCTCCTTTCGTTGAAAAGAATTTGCTGGGAATATTCTCAATTCTAATTGTGTTGCCTTTGAGTATCTTGGCGGCGAGTTTCGCTTGGACGCAACTGCCAAGAAAAATTAGAGATTGGGTGCCTGATGGCTGGGAGGCAGGCATACTGATCCCTGTCATACTTATTTTTTCCTATCTGTCTTTTGCTCTGGCTGTGCCTATCGAAAATAGTTTCTTCGGTGGCGACATGCGCTTCTGGATCAGTAACGATTTGGGTATTAGCTATGACCAGCGCAACGCAATGGTTGTTGGCTTCGCCATGGGCTTTGCCGTCATCCCGACAATTTTCTCTATAGCTGAAGACGCAATCTTTACCGTTCCCAAACAGCTAACCTATGGTTCTTTGGCATTGGGCGCAACTCCATGGCAAAGTCTGCAGCGAGTTGTTCTCCCCACGGCGAGCCCCGGTATTTTCAGCGCGCTCATGATAGGTATGGGTAGAGCCGTTGGTGAAACTATGATCGTGTTGATGGCTACGGGAAATACGCCAATCATGGATATCAATATTTTTGAAGGCATGCGCACTTTAGCGGCTAACATTGCTGTTGAAATTCCAGAATCCGAAGTCGATAGCACACACTATCGAATTCTTTTTCTCGCAGCTCTGGTGCTTTTTATGTCCACGTTCGTATTCAATACAATTGCCGAAATAGTGCGGCAACGACTAAGAACTAAATACAGCACAATATGAAAACATCGCACAATACGAATAGTGAACTTTCAGCCTGGATGCGCAGAGGCACTCCTTGGGTCTGGTTAAATGCTGGTGCTGTCGCGATTTGTATCGTGATGGTCGTCGGTTTGCTGATTCTCCTAACGGTCCGAGGGATGAGCCACTTCTGGCCAAGAGATGTATTGCAGGCCGACTACGCACCTCCGACTTCAAGTGGTGAGTTGCTTACAACACAGGTCATTGGTGAGTTTGTTGAGAGCGAGATGGTGATAGCAGCGCAGATCGCATCATCGGGTATTCCGGTAGACGAGACGCAAAATTTCTACGAAAGGCAGTTATTAAAATTGGGCAATAGAGACCTTACAGGGGCAGACTTTACCTGGGCTCTCAGCGATTTTGTTAAAGACGTAGAGTATCCCTTGGAAGTTGTAGCGATGGAGAGGCGCGAGTGGGGTAATTTTTACGGCTTCTTACAAGCTATCCATCAGGACGGTGAGCCGATCGCGTTCTCAGGTGAGGCTCTGGATATCGAAGTGAACCGATGGTTCGAATTCAATCGTCGTTTGGAGCGGGCATTGGATATCCGCGACGATATCTATGTCATAGAAAATGAAGAGATAGGCCTGATCAACTATGCTATGGAGCGACTTAGGCTGCGCGAGCGCCGCCTAGAGTTGGATGGAGAAGAATCTCCAGAGACAACTTCCGAGATCGCAGCGCGCAGGCAAGAGCTAGATGCCGAATATGGAGTTCTCCAGAGCAAACTTATGGCGCTGTACGAGACAGTGAATAGAGACTCGGCTATTTTCCTTGCAGCGAACGAACAGGAAATAGAGATTGTCTTCGCAGATATTGTGCGCGCCTATAAGCCAAATCAAATGGGAGCATTCTCTAAACTGCTCACCTACTTTTCTAAGCTTGGTGAATTCATGACTGCTGAGCCGCGCGAGGCGAATACGGAAGGGGGAATCTTTCCTGCTATATTCGGCACGGTAATGATGGTGATGCTGATGTCGGTATTCGTTACGCCCTTCGGCGTAGTAGCTGCAGTTTACTTGCGTGAGTACGCACGGCAGGGATTTGTTACGCGCGCAATACGCATTGCTGTAAATAATTTGGCTGGTGTACCGTCCATCGTTTATGGCGTATTTGGGCTAGGCTTCTTTATCTACATTATCGGTGCAGAGATTGATCAGGTGTTTTATCCGGAGGCGTTACCGGCACCCACATTTGGAACTCCCGGCTTGCTCTGGGCGTCATTAACATTAGCGTTGCTTACCGTACCGGTCGTTATAGTGGCTACGGAAGAAGGGCTAGCTAGAATTCCAAGAAGCGTACGAGAGGGAAGCTTAGCGTTAGGTGCAACTAAGTTCGAGACGCTATGGCGAGTTGTTCTGCCTATGGCGAGTCCGGCGATGATGACTGGTTTGATCCTCGCAGTGGCCAGAGCAGCAGGTGAAGTGGCACCATTGATGCTCGTAGGTGTGGTTAAGTTGGCACCATCTCTGCCGTTGGATGGGAATTACCCGTACTTGCATTTGGAGCAAAAATTTATGCATCTAGGATTTCATATTTACGATGTTGGTTTTCAGAGTCCAAACATCGAGGCGGCTAGACCGCTAGTTTTCGCCACGGCTTTATTGCTCGTCATAGTTATTGCGAGCTTAAACCTAACTGCTGTCGCCTTGCGAAATCATCTTCGAGAAAAATACAAAGCACTAGATGTATGACAACTATTAAAATGGATCAGACTGCAATGAATGAGACGAGTAGTGAGCAGCCCCAAGATGCGCCATCAACAACCATGAAGGTGGATGTGTCGGCTGTTTTGGGCGATAAGACCAAGACTGGAGGTGAGACGCTCTCTAGCTGCATCGATATCGAAAATCTGAACCTTTTCTATTCGAAAGACAAGCAGGCGCTAATTGATATCAACCTAACTATACCCAAGCAGCGAGTAACAGCGTTTATCGGACCAAGTGGTTGCGGCAAATCAAGTCTGCTTCGCTGTTTTAATCGAATGAATGACTTGGTTGATGACTGCGTTATAGAAGGCGTAGTGTCACTAGATGGTAGCGATATTTATCAGAAGTCTATTGATGTCGCCGATCTAAGACGCAGGGTAGGAATGGTGTTTCAGAAACCCAATCCTTTTCCAAAGTCCATCTATGAAAATGTCGCGTATGGCCTGCGTATTCAAGGAATTAATTCAAAGCGTATTCTGGATGATGCAGTAGAGAAGTCACTAAAGGCGGCGGCACTTTGGGACGAAGTAAAAGACAGGCTTAACGATAGCGCTCTTGGCATGTCCGGCGGCCAGCAGCAGCGTTTAGTTATTGCGAGAACAATCGCGGTAGAGCCTGAAGTATTGCTGTTGGACGAGCCAGCTTCTGCATTGGATCCAATCTCAACCTTAAAAATCGAAGAGTTAATCAACGAGCTTAAGACTGACTACACGATCGTCATAGTCACGCACAACATGCAGCAGGCCGCGCGGGTGTCAGACTTCACCGCCTTCATGTACATGGGCAATATGGTTGAGTTCGATTCAACTAACTCAATTTTTACCAACCCACGGCAAAAACAAACCGAAGACTATATTACTGGCCGTTACGGCTAGATAGAACAAGTCATTATTGACAGGAATTTACAATGAATCCTCAAGCGGAAGGTCACGGCGATCATATTTCTAAGCAGTTTAATTCTGAGCTGGAAGACGTCAAGAATCAATTGTTAGAGATGGGTGGTGCCGTGGAGCAGCAGTTGGCGGATGCGCTCGTTGCAATGACCTCAGCAGATACTAGCATTGCTGCTGAAGTCTTGGTGCAGGAAGACGTAATCGATTCTATGGAAATTAAGATCGACGAAGAGTGCAATCTAATTCTTGCTAGACGTCAGCCTGCGGCCAGCGATTTGCGCTTGGTTCTGACTATCATCAAGACTGTACGCGACCTCGAAAGAATAGGCGACGAATCCTCGAAGATTGCGCGCATGGCAATCAAACTCGCCGAGGAAGGCGACTATCCAGAAGGTATCGTGGAATTCAGGCACCTAGGTGATCGGGTAGCTCGTATGGTCAATTTGACACTAGATGCTTTCGCTCGCTACGACGCGAAATCTGCACTGGAAATTGCCCATGATGATCTAGTAGTCGATAACGAATATGGCTCCGCGATGCGATCTCTTATTACGTACATGATGGAAGACCCAAGAAGCATTAGTCGCATGTTGAATTTGTTGTGGGCATTGCGAGCGCTGGAGCGCATTGGCGATCACGCGAAAAATATTTCTGAGCACGTTATCTACTTGGTAAAAGGCATGGATGTTAGACATGCTCCACTGGCAAATATTGCCGATCAGATGTCGGAATCAGAGTAGACCTGCTGCGTCTCATTGTCAGTAGAAGTTTGACTCTGTTTATCATCGATGGCGTTAGAGGCTGCCCGACTTAGCGGCAACCTGCAGATGAAGCTACTGCCCTCGCCATAGCTACTCTTTATTTCTAGTTCAGCCTCGTGTCTCGCCAGAATATGTTTCACGATAGCCAGCCCCAATCCGGTCCCTCCGGTATCCGACGACCGGCTTCCATCGATTCGATAGAACCGTTCTGTGAGTCTCGGGATATGGTGGTTTTCAATGCCGACGCCATTGTCCACTACTGCTATATTAAAGAAATTCGTCCCTTTGTCGGCTGACAGTTTGATATGCCCGCTAGCAGGTGTGTATTTGGCCGCGTTTACGACCAAGTTGGAAATTGCACTGTACAGCTCACTGCGTTTGCCAACGAGGCACAGTGAAGTGGGGCAGACAAGCTCGAAGGTATGCATCTTGTCCTTGAACATCTGCTGAGTGTCGCTCTGTATTTCGGAAAACAAACTCTTCAGGTCAATGACATCTTGTGTCTTCGTAAGCCCCTTTGTCTCGAGGCTAGATAACATCAGCAAATCTCGAACTATGTTTTCCATGCGCAATGAATGCTGTTGCATCTGATGCATGGGCTTATGCCATTTCTCGTCCAATCCGTCGAGATTGTCGAGAATCGCCTCCAAGTATCCCTTTATAACGGTTATCGGGGTTCCCAATTCGTGAGAGACGTTCCCTACGAAGTCTTTGCGCATGGACTCGAGGCGGTGCAGTTGTGTAATGTCGCGGACGATCATCAGGCGTTCATTCTCGCCAAATAAGGCTATCTGAAACTCGAGTGTTTTATTGCTCTCCCCGGGTGCCTCCATTTTTAGCGTCTCATCATAATTTTCGCTATGGAAGTACTCCGCGAAACTCGGATTGCGTATGAGGTTGGTGATGGATTGATTGCGGTCCTTTGGATGTTGCAGGCCGAGTAACTTCTCGGCCGCGAAATTCCACCAATCGAGGTTGCCTTGCTTGTCGATCATGACAACAGCCATTTCCAGTGCTGCAGAAGATTCCTGTGCCTTGCCAACGATATTGGCTAGATAAGAGCTCGCGCGCCGCTCTTGCTTCTGAAGACGGTATATTCCGTCGAATATATCCCCCCAGAGTCCAAAACTTTCGGGGGGCTGCGAATCGCTCTCGGAAGAATCTCGGTTTAGCCATAAGTTGAAGCGTCGTAGCTGATAGAGATTGTATAGGTAGTAGACGCACAGGCTGATCAGCAAAACCCAACTGACATGACCTACGGCATAGCCGATGACGGCGGCCAGTGACAGTAGTAGGCAGAGCCGATATAGTTCAGTGCGCCAATTCTGCAAGCTGAGATACCTGATACATTATCGATGGTCTGCCTGTTGGGCTGCTAAGAGAGGTAGTCTTCAGAGACTCCCCATAGGTAATTGTTGTGAGGGTATATTGTATGTGTATGACAGTGCACCGGCTAGTTCTAACTGCTTGCTCGCAGCCTAAATAGGGAAGTTTTGTCGCACTTGAAATAAACGATATCCTTGGCGGTTTCCAAGCTCCTCCTAGGAAGGAGCCTATTGTTTTGTGGGGACAATGGCCTATTTGAGATAGATCAGGAAAAAAAGGGTAGAAATGCTTGAATAGTTCTTACTATAAGTAGCGGAATCACTATAATGCGCTGAAATTTTTCAACCAATCATTATATTAATATTGTAGAAACCACTATGAGCTTACGTACTAAAATATCTTCAGCCTTACTCCTCTCAATAGGGCTTATTTCCCCCGCTGTGCTAGCCGATGAAGGCCAGTTCTATGTTGCGCCTGGGCTGCAATGGATGGATTTCGATGATACGACTGGGCTTGAAAAAGATTCGAACTACTTCTTGGGCTTCGGCTACGATTTCACCGACCGATTGAGCTTTGAGTTGAGCTCGTTTGATCTGGATACTATGGTCTCCGGCGGTCAGGAATTCGACATCGACCACTACAAATTGGATGCCATCTATGATTTGGGTGTAAATATTGGCGTTTTCGATACGTTTGTTCTGGGTGGTGTAGGAAGTAGCAATTTTGGTGGTGAGAACGAGACGCTTTGGGATATTGGTGGCGGAGTAAGCTATAAAATTTCCGATAAATGGACTTGGCGTGCAGCCATCCGCTCTTTTCAGCACATTGAACGTGATCACGAAGATTCGGATGTGGGTATTGATACCGCCTTGGTTTACCGCATTGGTGGCAATAAGTCTCGCCCAACAGTGGCTAGGACAGCTACTCCTGCAGCACGGCCTGCGGCTCCAGCAGCGGAGATGGATACAGATAGAGATGGTGTGCTAGATAGCCGTGACAACTGCCCAGACACGCCTAGAAGCTACGCAGTCGATGCTGATGGTTGCCCGATTCCAGTGGAAGAAGTGGCAAGAGTTGAACTGATAGTTAATTTTGATTTTGACCGTTCTGAGGTCAAGCCAGAATACTTCTCTGAGATAGAGGAAGTGGCTGATTTCATGGCGCAGTTTCCAGATGTCGATATTGAGCTTGAAGGGCACACTGATAGCCGCGGCACCCAGGCCTACAATCTTGGTCTTTCAGACCGTCGTGTCGCTGCTGTGCGTCAAGTAATGATTGATCGCTTTAACGTACAAGCAGGCCGTGTGACGTCTCGCGGCTACGGTGAATCTCGGCCAGTTGCGAGCAACGACACTGACTCTGGTCGTGCTGATAACCGACGAGTAATGGCTGTAGTCATCAATACAGTTGATAGCTACCGACCACGCTAGTACTGTAGCTAGTTAGTTCACGGCTAAACCTGCCCGCACTGCAGCCTGTAGTGCGGGGTATTCATCTCCGCCATCCTTGATAATTGATGCCCTTGCAATCGAAAGCAGACTCCAATTTACTGTCCGGAAATTCGTCTCTCGACGTTCCCGATATCTCGGACTCAAATCTCGACTGGCACAGTGAGGGCGAGCGTCGCTCGCCTCCCGTTGATGCTTGGCGGCGATGGCTATTCGACTCGAGTTCGCTCACCAAGTTATTAATTCAGAAAAGTGGCGGAGATTTTCGCGTTGAGGTTCGTGGACAGGAGTGGTTGCAGCTTCCAAGCCCAGCCGTTCGCTCCTGCTTTGGGCCCCTGGCAGCCGACCATAAATTCTGGTCCCGTAAAGTGGTGCTAGTTGGCGATAATACTCCTTGGGTATTGGCGCACACGCTGATTCCTGAATTTAGCCTGACTGGTCCGCTCAAGCGTGTGCTGGAGCTAAACGAGAAGCCACTCGGTGAATACCTGTTCAGCCACCCCGAACTGATTAGAAGCGGTATCGATATATCTCCCATAGCAGGTGATTCATGGGGAAGACGCAGTCTTTTCTACCTCTTCGAGAAGCCGATAATGGTAGCCGAATTTTTCCTGCCCGCGATCTTGGATTAGTAGTGTTAATCGATTCGACTTTTCCGCAAAGCACTCTACACTTTAGTTAAGTAATCTTCGCACGCGCTCCGTCTTGATAGTTGTGAGCCGCACGCAATGGAACACAATGGATGTGTTCGCCGGATTATTTGTCTACAGAGAAGGAGTCTCTGCATGAATAATAAGAAACTGACCCTCAATAGAAGCGATTCTCAGAAGTCGCACGATCTCGCTGCCAAACCTACAGACACTACTCTAGATGTAACTCGGCTCTATCTTAAAGAAATTGGTCATACGCCTCTGCTGTCCGCAGAAGAAGAGGTGTTCTATTCGCGGCGCGCGCTCAAGGGAGACAGTGCTAGTAGGCGCAGGATGATTGAAAGCAACCTGCGCTTGGTTGTAAAAATTGCCCGCCGCTATCTGAATCGCGGGCTCTCTCTGCTCGACTTGATAGAGGAGGGTAATCTGGGATTGATACATGCTGTAGAGAAATTCGACCCGGAGAAGGGCTTTCGCTTTTCTACTTATGCTACGTGGTGGATTCGGCAGAATATCGAGCGTGGTCTGATGAACCAGTCGAGGACTATTCGTTTGCCGGTGCATATTGTTAAGCGGCTGAACGGTTTCCTTCGAGCTCAGCGAGACTACGCGAGAGAAACGGGGCATGAAGCAGGCAGTCGCGAAATCGCCGAGTCGATAGGTTGTTCACGGTTGGATGTGGAGCGGCTGATGATTCTCAATGAGGGTATAAGCTCTGTGGATGCGCCAGCCGCCGCTGATTCGGAAACGGCGGTGGTGGATATGCTAAGCGCAGAGTCAAAACAGAACCCTAGGAATCACGTTCAAACATCTGAGATGCGTGCTCGAGTAGAGTGCTGGTTACAGCAACTTTCGGAGAAGCAGCGAGAAATTATATGTCGGCGTTTTGGATTGAGGGGCTTTGACACCGACACATTGGAGAACGTGGGTGTCGAAGTGGGTCTCACACGGGAAAGGGTTAGACAAATTCAGATTGAGGCGTTGCAGCAGCTTAAGATATTGATTCGCAGAGAAGGGCTAAACCGTGAGCTGCTGGGGGAGGCTGTTTAAAGTTCTCTTTATCTCTATGCAGACACTACTGCAGGGGCTTGAACCGTTGTCGGCGCTGCCGTATCCTCACTATCCACAAAGCGAATCGACTCTGCAGCGATAGTCAGCAGCAAATTCAGGAATCTAACGTGTTTAATAATTCCAGTGATGGTGCTCTTAAGGGCAAATTAGTCATCGATCTGTCCAGAGTCTTGGGCGGGCCTTACTGCACACAGATTTTGGGTGATCATGGTGCCGAAATAATCAAGATCGAGCCTCCTCGCGGAGATGAGACTCGAGATTGGGGCCCTCCCTTTCATGATGAAGATTCTGCTTACTTTCTGGGAGTAAATCGAAACAAGCGCTCTATGGGGTTAGATCTTTCGAAACCTGATGGTCAGGCAGTGCTGCTAAGACTTTTAGAAAAAGCGGACGTGGTCATCGAAAATTTTAAACCGGGTACTATGGAAGCATGGGGCCTTGGTTATGAAGACGTATTAAAGAAAAAATTTCCCAAGCTAATACACTGCCGAGTTAGCGGATTTGGTAGTGATGGTCCCTGGGGAGGACATCCTGGATACGATGCAATTATTCAGGCTATGGCAGGATGGTTCAGTATAAATGGGGAGGCGGGTAGTAACCCCACGAGACTTGGTTTAGCCATGGTGGATATGGGCACTGGGCTATACTCGGCCGTTGCAATTCTGATGGCGATGGCGGAAAGAGAAAAGTCACAGCAAGGGCAGTATCTGGATATGACGCTCTACGATTGCGCCGTTTCCTTGATGCATCCGCATATCCCTAATTATTTGTATTCCGGCGAGGTGCCAGTAGCTACAGGTAATGCTCACCCGAACATTAGCCCCTACGATACCTTTCGCACGAAGACGGTAGATATTTTTGTTGGTGCAGGAAACAACCGCGCCTATGCGAAGATGTGTGTCGAGCTAGGTAGGCAGGAGTTAATCTCTGACACTAGGTTTCTAAATAACATTGATCGCGTAACTAATCGTGATGACTTAAAGGCAGAAATAGAGTCGAGCTTGATGAAGATTGATGGCAGCGAGATTGCTGATCGTCTTGCGAATGCAGGGCTAGCGGCGGGAGCTATTCACGATACAGCGCAAGTGGTGGACCACGCTCACACGAAGCATCGCGAAATGGTAATTGAAGATGGTTGGTACAAGATGACCGGCACGCCGATTAAGTTATCCCGCACCCCTGGAAGCGTTAGACATAAGCCGCCTAAGTTCGGTGAGCATACTCAACAGATTCTGCGCGAATTCGATTTTGCAGATCAAGAAATTCAAGAATTGCTAGGCAACGATGTAATACTTGAGAGCCGTCAGAGCTAGGCACCTTAATTTATTAAAGCTATTATTTTAATATTTCAACTAGATGTGAATCGTACTTCATCTATTTTATTGTCTGGTACTTCGCCTAATCCCTCGAATCACTTTCCCTTGCTCTTTGCTGATATGGTGTAATAGTAATGTATAACACTACATCACGCGGAGTCGCTAGTTGGAAATCAATTGGAACAATAAAGAGCCTATCTATATTCAGCTTAGAGCGAAGCTGGTAGAGCTCATTATGGATGGTGTACTCGCAGAGGGCGATGCTTTGCCTTCCGTGCGGCAAATTTCCAGCGAACAGCGTATTAATCCGATTACTGTCTCAAAAGCGATGCAAATATTAGTCGACGAAGAGTTGGTTGAAAAAAAACGGGGGCTTGGAATGTATGTCTTATCAGGAGCGAAGGATAAATTATCAACCGAAGAAAGGAGAAAATTTCTTGAACAGGAATGGCCACAAATTGCTGAGCGTATTGAGAGGCTGGGCTTGGAGATCAATCAACTCCTTGGCAGCAAGACGAATCAATAGACATAGAGAGTTGTGGGGATAGTGTGTGAATAACATCGTCGAAGCCAAATCACTTACAAAGAACTACGGCAGCTTTCCTGCGCTGGACGGGGTGGATTTGACTATTCCTACAGGCGCCATCAGTGGGCTGATTGGCCCTAACGGTGCAGGTAAGACGACAACTCTAAAAGCGCTTATAGGGCTGTGCGATGTTGATGGTGAGCTTAGTGTTGCAGGCCGCGACCCTCGAATTGCTCGTCACAAATTGATGGAAGATGTCTGCTTTATAGCCGATGTAGGTATTCTGCCTAAATGGCTCAAAGTTTCACATGTAATAGATTATGTAGAAGCGGTACATCCAAGGTTCGATCGCAAGAGGGCCGAGAAATTTCTCAGCACCACAGACATCCCTGCGAATAAGCGTATTAAAGATCTGTCCAAAGGTATGGTGACACAACTTCACCTGGCATTGGTGATGGCGATTGAAGTTCAATTACTCGTGCTAGATGAACCAACACTTGGCCTGGATATAATCTACCGAAAAGAATTTTACGATCGCTTGCTTAACGATTTCTACGATGGGAATCGAACGATCATTATCAGCACGCACCAGGTCGAAGAGATAGAGACGTTACTCTCGCACCTGGTGTTCATAAATAAGGGCAAGATAGTTCTCGATTCCTCAATGTCCGATCTATCCGATATCTATACCGAAGTCCTAGTCGATGCAGACAAGGTAGCACAGGCTGATGCTCTTCAGCCTATCTATGTTCGTAAATTGCTCGGGAAAAAATCTTACACTTTCGAATCCGTTCCTAGGGAACAGATTAAGATTCTGGGCGAGTTGCACACCCCAAGTGTTGCCGATCTGTTTGTGGCCAAGTTGAAGGAAGAAAAACATGGATAAATTCGCACTACTTAAATTCTACGCGCTGTTAAAGCGGGAAGTGTTAGAGCACCGAAATATATTTATTGGCGCTCCAGTCGTAGTCGCCTTGCTCCTATTAGTGGCGGCGACATGGGTAGCTACGCAGTTGGATCAAAGCCAATTGGCTGAAGGGCTGCGATTTGTATCGGTTCTGTTTGATGGATTGTCTCCGTTCGATATGGCGCCATTTATCATGCTATTGGCGATACCTTTCTACCTAACGCTCTATGTATGCAGCGTTATTTACCTAATTAATACCTTGTATCAAGATCGAAAAGAGATGAGTGTTCTGTTTTGGCAGTCTATGCCTGTCTCGAACCTTCAAACGGTGCTTTCTAAAATCGTTGCTATTGTCTTCGTTGCGCCAATTTTTTACGTGCTGATTATATTTGCGATGTATCTGGTAGCGATGGTCTGGTTAACGATACTAGGACTCAGCAACGATGTGGATCTGGTGGGCATTGGTCACCTGTTCCTAGCAGCTATTGCCAGCCTGGTGCTGATTTATATTTCTGCTATCGTGACCGCCCTCTGGTTGCTTCCATCAGTAGGTTGGTTGCTCCTATTCTCGGCTTTTGCGAAGAAGACTCCTCTGCTATGGGCTGCTGGTGTCTTTATACTCGTAGGGTTTCTCGAGGATTTCATATTCGGCACGCAGTTCTTGGCGAATTGGGTGGCGTCGCGAACATCAGATCCAAATCAATATCTAATCTTCGAGTTTCAAAGCGTATTCGAAAGGGTTTTTAATTACGATACACTTTTTGGAATTGTAGTTGGCTCTATACTGATCGCGGGCGCCGTCTTCATGCGTCGCTTTACGGACTAGGAGGAGAAAGGCATGAAAGATTTAATATTGAGGAACCGCTATACACTCTTGGTAGTCACGTTGATTGTCTACATGGGAGTCTTGGTGACAGAGGGCATGATTACAGGTCGCGAAGCGAGGGTTATCGAGTTCGAGAACCCTTATTTCGACTTTAACAGTACCAACTTTGAGGGTTTCAGGGAGAGAAGAAATGACAATGAAAATATTCGTGTAGAGCTTGATGCCACAGGTGATGTCTAGAGGAGTAGCCTTCTATTGACAGCCTAATCTGAATCTACTAGAGTTCCACTCCTCGAAACACGCTACAACAGTGATTTAGACGATGTATAAATTGAATCCACAGCAAGTATCACAACGACAAGTAGCTGCTGCGATGAGCGCCGCCGCCCGCCGCGCCGCGCGCGCGACAATTGCACCCTTGCCGGAGAGCCGTGGTTTTATCTAATTAATTAGAAAGATATCAAAACCCCTGAGCGCCTTCGGCCTTAGGGGTTTTTTTTTGCCGTAATTTTGATATGGCGATATGTAGGGCAGGGGATATGAAATGAACGTGATGGAGATAGAGAATGCGGCGAGACATGCTTGGCCGGCAATAGAGGAGGAGGAGTTGTCTTTCGGTGTGCTTAGGTATTCCCGCGGCACAGATCGGCGCACTAACTCTTTGAGCCTCTACCTTGATGTCGAGTTTGAAACGGATAAGCTAATTGATGCCGCTGAGAAATTCTTCGCCGAGAGAGATGCTGTGCCGATTGTGAGGATTGTGCACCAGGATGGGGTGGAGCTTGATTCAATAGCGCAGATCGATAGCGCCCTAGAGCGGCGAGGGTATAAAAAGCAATCGTCTAGCCTTTCTATGTTGCTTGATTTAGAAAGCCCACTTCAGACGAAGGCGAGCGCAAGCAATAGTTCTATCGAGAAGGTCGACGCCGAATCGTGGTTGCAAACTTGGTACACCCTAACTAACAGGAATTTTCAGAAAATTGATGTGCATAAAACACTTTTTGAGAAGAGTAAATTGGCGCATCAGTTCTTACTCAAACAGGGGGTTAATGGAGTGCCATTGAGTAGCGGTATGGCCGTGTATGAGAATCATGCGATGGGTCTGTTTGGTATCTCTACAGCGAGTGGACAGAGGAAGAAGGGTTATGCCTTGGATATTATTAACTCTCTTCTGTGTTGGGGTTCCGCGAGGGGTGCAAGATTCGCGTATCTACAGGTGGATGAAGCAAATTTTGTGGCAGTTAATCTGTACCAAAAGCTAGGTTTTAAGAAATCGTATTCGTATTGGTACCGAGTTGGGGAATACAAGACTAGAAATAGGGAGGCTAGAACATGAGTAGCATAGAAATAGAAGACCGCCTTGGTATTACATTCTGTAATAGGCAGTCAATCGCGATAGAACGTGGCGAGGGCTGTCTGGTTTGGGATGAGGACGGGAATGAGTATCTGGATTTTACATCAGGCTGGGGGGTTACGTGCTTGGGGCATTCGCATCCGCTGATAACGGATGCGATCGTCAAGCAGGCGCAGAAAATAATTCAGAATCCGAATTCTGGATTCACGTACTCGCCCTCACGGGCGAAATTATTGGAGACTCTTAGCGGGGTACTACCGGACAATCTTGCGAAGTGTTATTTCGCGAATAGCGGAGCCGAGGCGAACGATGCAGCGATTAAGCTAGCGAGAAAAATCACTGGAAAATCGAAGATCGTATCTACTCTCGCATCTTTTCACGGTCGAACATTCAATACCCTTTCTGTTTCTGGTGGGAGAGAGAATACTGAACAATTCTTGCCTGCTCTGGAGGGGAATTGCTTTGTGCCCTTTGGGGATTTCCCTGCACTCAACGCAGCTATAGACGACAAAACTGCTGCAGTTATCTTAGAGCCTATACAGGGAGAAGGAGGGGTGCGGATACCTGATGACGAGTATTTCGCCTCGGTTGCTTTTCTTTGCAAGGAGCGAGGTGTTCTTCTCATCATTGATGAGATTCAAACGGGCTTCTGTAGGACTGGGAAGTTCTTCGCTATTGAGCACAGTCAGACAAGCATAGCTCCAGACATTATGACTATGGGGAAAGGTATTGCTGGCGGGTTCCCTTTCGCTGCCTTCGCGGTTTCCGCGAGCGTGGATAAACAGCTAAACAAAGGTGATCACGGCGGTACGTTTTGTGGTAATCCTCTGGCCTGTGCTGTGGCAGCTGCGGTAGTCAATTATCTGCGGGCTGAAAACATGGCGGATAAGGTCGCCAGATCTGGGAAATTTATGATCGATGGGCTACATAAACTGAGAGATAGGTACCCGAGTTTAATTGGACCGATTCGTGGAAAAGGTCTTCTCTGCGCCTTCGAACTGGGCTCAGATCACTTGGTGACTAAAGTGACAGAAGCCGCACTAAGCAGACGGCTATTGGTTACTCCAACTGGAAATCGGATTATCCGATTGATTCCCCCACTGATCGTGACCCAGGCCGAGATAGCTGGGGGGCTGGAATTACTGGAATCTGCGCTGGCGTCAGTTGTTACGAGGCATTGAGTAAAGTAGACTGTTTTGCTCGAGCAAAAAACAAATAGAATTGGATAGATAATGACAAAAAATACTCAAGTATTTCTGGCGCAGCGGCCAGTCGGTGAGCCGAGTGACGAGAGCTTCGGTTTTCGCGAGGTCGATATTCCTGAATTGGCAGACAATCAAATTTTGATACGGGTTTGCTGGCTTTCACTGGACCCCTATATGCGCGGCCGCATGAATGACGTTAAGTCCTATGCCGACCCTTTACAGATTGGTGATGTGATAACTGGTGAATCAAGCGGCGTGGTGATTAAGTCTACTTCTGCCGATTTCGTGGAGGGAGATACTGTCGCGGCTCATATGGGCTGGCAATCGCATCTAGTGGCGAACGCCGATGACCCGCGCTTAATGAAGATTGATCTGAACAACGGCAGTCTGTCGGCTCATCTAGGCGTCGTTGGTATGCCAGGCAGAACTGCATACTTTGGTCTAACGGAAGTAGGCAAGCCGCAGCCCGGAGAAACCCTGGTGGTGGCTGCTGCATCTGGAGCGGTGGGCTCTGCTGTGGGACAGATAGCTAAGATCAAAGGTTTACGTGCTGTAGGTATTGCTGGCGGTCCAGAGAAATGCCGTTATGTGAAAGAAGAGCTGAAGTTCGATGCATGTATCGACTACAAAGCGGATAATTTCGCTGTAGAGTTGGCCGCGGCTTGTCCCGATGGTGTAGATATCTATTTTGAAAATGTCGGCGGTGATGTAACTAAGGCTGTTGCCCTTCTATTAAACCCGGGAGCGCGAGTGCCAATCTGCGGTTATATTTCGAATTATAATGATGAGGATATAGCGAATTCAGAGACGCCGATGCGCATACTCAAAGGTTTGGACACAGAGCCTGAAAATCGATTTTTTGTGGTGACCGAATGGCGCGATCGTTGGGTGGAAGCGACCCGACAACTCGGAAGTTGGATTTCCGATGGAAAGTTGAATTATAGAGAGAGTGTCGGTGTAGGACTAGAGAATGCCCCTGAGTATTTCCGAGGAATGTTGAAGGGTAAAAACTTCGGCAAGCAATTGATTAAAGTGGCGGACGAAGACTAGTGCCACAGCTGTCTCTTATACACATCTCCGAGCCCACGAGACCAG
>OLHZ01000049.1_pt1 | contig 16503 bp, 20 predicted proteins | sample 1609381 | NCBI WGS metagenome assembly OLHZ01 (sample SAMN05416788, study PRJEB24817) | seawater metagenome | isolation source: Sea water | place: Canada:Atlantic | collected 2013-11
CGAGATCCTCTCTGGTCTCGTGGGCTCGGAGATGTGTATAAGAGACAGGCGAAGACGCCGCCTTAATGGGTAGGCTACGGAATCATCTATGGGACAACGGCGAACTTCGCTCCAGTGTTGTAGAGAAGAACAAGGCGGATGCCGCTAAGTTCACCGACTACTTCGATTACAGCGAGCGTTTGAATAAGATCCCCTCCCATCGTGCACTCGCTGTTTTTCGTGGACGCAAAGAAGGCTTTCTGTCGGTTGAGATTGGCAGTGCAGGCCTAGAGTCTGGTGCCACAGACCCGTGTGAGGGTATGGTTGCCAATCATTTCGGTATCGAGAACAAGGGCCGTTCAGCGGACAAGTGGCTAAGCGAAGTAATCACTTGGACCTGGCGCATCAAACTCATCTATCGCCTGGAGACCGACCTGCTTGGACAGCTGCGGGAGCAGTCCGATGACGAGGCGATTCGCGTGTTCACAGAAAACATGAAGGCCATTCTTTTGGCACCGCCGGCGGGAAACAAAGTCACCCTCGGCCTGGACCCTGGTCTGCGCACCGGTGTGAAGGTATGCGTAGTCGATCGCACAGGAAAGTTCATAGAAGACACCGCCATCTATCCTCATCAACCGCGCAACCAATGGGACGAATCACTTAGCGTGTTAGCTAAATTGGCAAAGAAACACGGCGTCGAACTCATTGCCATCGGCAATGGCACTGCCTCGCGCGAAACCGATAAGCTTGCCGGCGATCTAATAAAGCTGCACAAAGAACTCAAACTCGACAAGGCAATGGTTAGCGAGGCCGGCGCATCGGTGTACTCTGCATCAGACATAGCCAGAGAAGAGTTTCCCGATTTGGATGTTACCGTACGCGGCGCGATTTCAATCGCGCGACGTTTGCAAGACCCTCTCGCCGAGCTGGTTAAACTAGATCCTAAGTCCATCGGCGTGGGCCAATATCAACACGATGTAAGTCAATTCAAGCTTGAGCAAAGCTTAAATACGGTCATAGAGGATTGCGTGAACGCTGTGGGCGTGGATGTAAATATGGCATCCGCTGCTTTGCTAAAACAGGTTTCTGGCCTTTCTTCATCAATTGCTACCAATATCGTTGAGTATCGCAATCAGCACGGTGAGTTTAAAAATCGACGCGACTTAAAAGAAGTGCCACGCTTTGGTGCGAAGAGTTACGAGCAAGCAGCGGGCTTCCTACGCATCGTCAACGGCGACAATCCTCTTGATGCTTCAGCCGTTCACCCTGAGTCCTATAGCGTCGTCAAAAAGATTGGAACAGCCAGCAAGAAAAAAGTTGCTGAGATGATGGGCGATCGCAGCTTTCTCTCCAAGCTTAATCCGGCAGACTATACCGACGAAAAGTTTGGGCTACCCACAGTCACCGACATACTTGTCGAGCTTGAAAAACCCGGGCGCGATCCCAGACCGGAATTCAAGACCGCCGAATTCAAAGACGGCGTCGAGTCTATGAAAGACCTTAAAGCGGGAATGTGCTTAGAAGGCATTATCACCAACGTGACTAACTTCGGCGCCTTCGTGGATATCGGCGTGCATCAAGATGGGCTAGTTCACATCTCTGCACTGTCGAATCAATTCGTGAAAGACCCACACACGGTAGTGAAAACTGGCGACGTGGTGAAGGTAAAAGTGATGGAGGTTGACCTGCAGCGTAAGCGCATCGCACTAACTATGCGACTCGATGATGAGGTTCAGGCGAAGAGCCCCGAAAAAGAATCTGGTACAAATACTCCTAAGAGATCGACCCGGTCTGCACGCCCGCAATCGGCAGAACGAGCACCTACAAAACCCGCTATAGGCAGTTTCGGTGCCCTGCTACAAGATGCCGCAAAATCTAAGAAATAATCGAGGGCTGGCAGGGTAGGCAAGTCTTATCCTGCCTACCCCTTCTTACTCCTCCATACTCTTTCTTAATTGGGGCTAATTCGTGTACTCGCCCCAAGCCTGTAACAGCCAATCATTGGTGCCTTCATTGGCTGGCGCATAGCCTTCTGCCGGCTCAGTCGCCAGCATCTCATCGGCTGAAAGACCCTCTACCTTCGCGCGCACCAAGCGTCCGCGAATAACCACTAACATATCGCGAAATTCCAACAAGTCTGCCCTGTTAGATAGCGCGCCGTGGCCAGGAATGATAATCGTGTCATCGTTTATCAGCGCGGAAATATTCCACAGGGCATCGATCATGCCATCAGTGGTTCCACCATTGTCTCGGTCAGTGAAGGGCAATCCATAGCGAACATACATATCACCGGTGTGGATCACATTCGATTCACGGAAAAAGATTTGTGCATCGCCATCTGTGTGACCGTCGCCAGTGTTGACGATATCAACAGCATTGCCATTGAAGTAGAAGCGCATCTTATCCTCGAAGGTAATCTTCGGTAGACCAACCGGCTCATACGCTTCTTGAACTCTGCCGCTACCGGAAAGAACCTGCGTGCTCTCCATGCGCTTGCGCGCATTGTCCTGCGCCACAATATAGGCGCCAGCTCTGCCGAAATTGGTATTGCCGTCAGTGTGGTCGTAGTGAAAATGTGAATTCATAACGAATGTTACCGGCTTGTCGCTAAGCTCAGCGATTGCCGCCTCGATTTTCTGCGTCAGGGGCCCAAATTGATCATCTATGATGATCACACCATCTTCACCGATAGATACTCCAATATTACCGCCACTACCCTGCAGCATGTATATGTTGTCACGTACCGGTACGGTAGTAATTTCGACAGCGCTGAAATTCTGCGCGACTCCCACCAAAGGGAGCGATAGGAAAGCAGCTAAGGCCACTGTGATCGAGCTAGTGCTTCTTTTTGTATTTGTCATTGAAATAGACTCTTTTAGTTAAGGCTCGTGAACTGTCTTTTTAACCGCTATCTTTAAACTGCTATCTTTTGACTGCTATAGCCTGAATTTCGAAATTGGCATCGAACAGCAAGCTGCCAGCACCGATAAATGCACGCGCCGGAAACTCCTGTGTAAAGAAAGTGCGGTACTCGTCGTTGAAAACTTGATACAGAGAGAGGTCGGAGCAAAATATCTGTACATAGGTCAGGTCGTCCATAGTCATACCGGCGTCTTCCAACTGCGCTTTGATTCCGTTCATGACATTGCGTGCCTCAGCTGCCGGATCTGCGGGTACTGCTCCATCCACCAAGCCAAGCGTGCCAGAGATGTACAAGGTATCTCCAGTTAGCACTGCGCCACTGAAGGGCGACACATCTGCCTGCGATGCATGATTAGAATTGATATAAGTCCTTTCCTGCGCGGTCGCGCCAAGCGCAGTAAATAGAGTTAGAGCCAGCGCGGCTGAGCATAGAGTTCTTAGCTTGATCATATTGGTATTCCTTTTTTATTCGTGTTCCATCTCAAAAAATTCAGCGTATGAGCATGACCGACAATTTACAATGGTGCAAGTTATAGCAGCTAAGCTTGTTGAATTACTCTGCTCTTACACGGTTTACGGCTTAGCTTTATCTGCTGCCCTCTCGCAGCACTTTCGCAGAACTTTCGCAGCACTTAGAGCCTGAAAATAGAAAATGGAGTAGAAGAATGATTATCGTAACAGGTACTGTAAAATTCGAATCACTTGATGAAGTTGAGCAGATAACGAAGGTCCTCATAGGCAGAGCGCAGCGCAGCAGAGAAGACGCCGGCTGTATCAACTACAACTTCTCGAAAGACCTGGAAGACCCAATGGAAATTTGCCTCACCGAAAAATGGCAGAGTGCCGAACTGCTGCAGCTCATTTGGAAATTGTTGATGAAGAATTTAACACTCTTCTAGCCACTGCAAAAATTACTCGCGCCATAGTTGTTTCAAACGAAGCCAATGAAGATCGGGTGCTGCTGGAGCCGTAGTTTAGGGGCCTACTGAAAAACTCTGGCCCCTTTAATTTTTACGTTCTATTTGTTTAACACATCTTTCGTATTCTAAGGCTCTAACCCAAGCTGCTCAAGGCGGCGAGCGCCGCCCAAAATCCCTGTCATTCCATAGTTACCTTCGTGACAGGCGTATTCGTAAATTTCTTCGTTGATTCTTGAAAGCGCATATTCTCCAGAAAATTGAGCGGTGAATACTGTTGGATCATTTACGGTGAAGCCATAGATCATTTTGTTGTTGGAATCTCTCCTAAATGTTTCAACGACAGTGAGGTTCTCGGTTGGCACCCCATATAATGTCTGCCAATCATTGAAGTGCGTAGTTTCAACAACCAGCGTATCCCCTTCCCAGCGCCCAATTGAGCTACCCATCCATTTCCTCTGTGTTTGGGCCGCCGGATTGTGATCATCCGTTATCTTGATAATTCGGGTGTCGTGCGCCATTTCAGTGGTAATGCTGATATATCCTGGCGACTGGTTAAAAAGCAGGTGGCTGTTGTAGATGCTAGGGCGCATAACCGGACTGCCGAAATTTCCATTCAAGAGGCAGCGCTCACCCAGACCCCGACCCTCGGGACCATCGCTATTGCGCCCGCGTCGATTGGCGGGTCTGGCATTCATCCTCTCGCTGAATCCGGCAACACGCTCAGGCATGCGTCCGTTTGGTGGATCAGTAATTGCTGAAGTGCGAAATTCGCCGTCTATAGTAGGAATAAACTTGGCATCCTCGCGCCAGAACAGATCGTAATTTCCCAGCGATGGCAGTGCTTCACCAACTTCCGGCGGTGCACGGTCAGGGCTCAAGGGCTCATTGGCGACTTCGAATTTCTGTTGTACAGCACCTTCCAGTACAAGGGCCTCTTCTTCGGTATAGGCGCGCTTCTCACCCAACTCTACCGCCCTTTCAAAGGGCATGATCGTGGCGTGTTTCCACACACCGTGAAAGTTAGGCGCGCCCCATTCGGTCTTGGGGGCCGCATAGTCCTGCGCTATAGCACTTGTGGCACTGAGACTGATTAACAGTAGGGGGAAAAGAGTTCTCATTTTGATTCTCCGTCACGATTCTTCATATAGGTGAACAAACTGATTAGGCCGGCTTGTAAAGAATATACATTAATTCAGGCAGTTTGCCTCCACTAGTCACTTTACTAGCCTCTAGAGAAAGGGGGGTTGGAGGTGGCGTCGATAAATCAGTCCCGTTCCTGCTTGAGGGCTGTTATATTGTATGCCGCTTTCTAGAGGGTGATAGCTAGTATCGCCCAACTGAAAAAAATCAAGCCAATGCGCTAAATTACCAACGCACTATATAAAGAGGCACTACATGTCAGTAAATCCTACCTACCTACAGATGTTCTCCACCGTAACTGAGTCCGGAGAGCTACGCCTAGAGTTAAAAGAACAAGAAACACCCAAGCCTGGCCCGGATCAGGTCTTAGTCAGAATTGAAGCAACGCCTATTAATCCTTCCGATCTAGGTGTGATGTTTGGCTTTACAGACATGAGCGCGGGCACCTGGGTTGACGACGCACTAACAGCGCCTGTCTCCGAGCAAGGTATGCGAATTATGAAGGCACGAATAGGCCAAGCATTGACAGTAGGTAACGAAGGCGCTGGCACAGTTGTGGCGACTGGAGATAGCGATGCCGCCAAGAATTTGGACGGCAAGATCGTTGCGATAGCGGGCGGTGGCATGTACGGCCAATACCGCTGTGTAGAAGTTTCAGCGTGCCTACCCTTAATGGAAGGTCACACCGCTAAAGATGGCGCTTCCAGCTTTGTTAATCCTATGACTGCACTGGCGATGATCGAGACCATGCGAATGGAAGGTCACACTGCACTAATCCACACGGCGGCTGCGTCCAATCTAGGCCAGATGTTAAATCGCATCTGTCAGGCTGACGGCGTTGAGCTAGTTAACATTGTACGAAAGGAAGAGCAGGCTACTCTGCTTAAAGACATGGGTGCCAAATATGTAGTTAACAGCAGCGCCGATAGTTTTATGGCCGACCTGACTGATGCCATTCACGCAACGGGGGCAACGTTAGCATTTGATGCAACTGGCGGCGGCATGCTTGCCTCTAACATTCTCACCTGCATGGAAAGTGCAGCAGCGAGAACTCCCGGCGCTTACAGCATCTACGGCTCGATCAAACACAAGCAGGTCTATCTCTATGGTGGACTCGATACTTCCGCCACGACCTTGAACCGAGGCTATGGCATGGCATGGGGCGTTGGCGGTTGGTTGCTGCCAAATTTCCTTGCTAAGGCTGGCATGGAAGTAGCTGGACGCTTACGCATGCGGGTAGCGAAGGAACTAACGACTAGTTTTGCGAGCAACTACACCAATGAAATTTCATTGAGCGAGGCCTTACAAGTCGAAACTATGCGGCAGTACTATGCAAAGCATACGGGCGAGAAGTTTCTGATCTGTCCGCAAAAATAGTCTTGCTCTTCTGATACAAAAAGGGAACTGCAAATTTATCTGCTATAAAGACAGAAAAAGGGTCGCAAATGTGAAAAAAACTTGCGACCCTTTTTCTTTGGTGAACGAAAAGACTTATTCTACAAAAGTCCTAAAACCGGCAATCCATCAGCTAAGGACGATTCATGCTAAATATGGATTCGCTATCTACACGAGTATAGTCGCCGTATCCCAATCTTCCGATGGCCAGCATTTTTATCACATCAACCAAGCCTTCCTCGGTAATGAATTCATCCTTTATGTGGATCCCGACTACCTCGCCAAATATAACCCGGTAGGCATCCTTTTCATTCCAGCCTGGGATGTCGACGCTTTTTAGATAGCGACATTCCAGATGCACTGGCGCTTCTTTGATGCGCGGGGCGCTGACAATTTCAGAGGGTATTGCAGTCAAACCTGAAAGCACTATTTCGTCGCTTTCTGGCGACAGCGTAGTTGAAGATTTGTTCATTTTCTCGCGCGTATCCCAAGTGGCTAGATTACAAACGAACTCGCCTGTTACTTCTATATTCCTTACGGAGTCTTTCATGCCGTCGGAAGCCGAGCCGACACCACCGGAAAACATTACGGTTGGCGGACTGTAACTGACCGCATTGAAAAAACTATAGGGTGCAAGATTGTGTATACCCGACTCGTCAGCGGAGCTGATCCAACCAATGGGACGCGGGATAATCAAACTATTGAAAGGGTTCTTGGGCAGGCCGTGATTTTTTTTCTTGGGTTCGTAAAACATAGTAGTAAAATTCTATAGTGAGTGATTAAGAAAATCCATAAATGCAGAATGAATCAATGGCATTTATCAGAACTGTTATCGATCGTCCGGCTGTAATTCCGCCTTGAACTGTTTAAACTTCGCAACATAAACCTCAGCACTTCTAGCTAAGCCAAGCTGCTGCTCTGCGGATAAAGCCTTTACCACTTTAGCAGGAGATCCCATCACTAGCGATCCATCGGGAATTTCTTTCCCCTCAGTAACTAGGCTGTTCGCACCGATCAGACAGTTCTTGCCTATTTTTGCGCCATTGAGTACAACGGCATTGATGCCGATCAGCGAATTCTCGCCTATGGTGCAACCGTGTAGCATCACTTTATGACCTATGGTGACGTTCTTGCCGATCGTTAGCGGAAAACCTACGTCGGAATGTAGTACAGAGCAATCCTGCACATTGGAGTTCTCCCCAACGGTGATAAGTTCGTTGTCGCCGCGAATTACTGCGTTGAACCAGACACTGGCATTATTTTCCAATCGTACATTTCCTATCACGTCAGCACTTGGGGCAACGTAAAAATCTTCGCCCGCAATATCTACTTTATTCTCGCCTAAACTGTACAACATACTTCTCTTCCTTAATTTTTTTCAGTGCTGAAAATTCTGTTTACGTTTGCGGATCGAGTCGCAAAAAATAGCGCGGAGGAAAACCGGTTCGAAATCTAAATTCGAAACCAAAGCTGTAGACCTCTCTGATATGTTCTTCCTCGGCTCCTTCCAATGGTACTGCCAAATAATTTTCGAATGCTTCCTCGCCCGGTAGCTTTATCTCGACGTTAGGATTAGCTAATGCTTGGCTGTACCACGCGCGCGGCCAATGATTGGCTGCGATGTAATTATTACCATCTATCTCTTCAAGCCTTAACACTCTTTCATGGCGCTCTTCGTCTCCACTGAATGTTGCTATGACCAATGAAGTACTGCCTTGTGGTTGGTTAATACCGAGCCTTGCCTCGAACCAGACGATAGAGCCTATATAGGTCAGGAATAGCACCCCTACACCGATCAAGGACCACCTTATGATTTTTTTGTTTCCCATTTTTAGTCCTCGCAAACTGATTTTGCGCATTCCCATTCAAAGCGAATTGGCGCAGAATCATTGTTCGCTACATGAAAGCCTAAGCGGGTGTAGCTCAGTTGGTAGAGCTCTAGCTTCCCAAGCTAGTTGTCGCGAGTTCGAATCTCGTCGCCCGCTCCATTTTCTTATTGCACTATGGCAAACGAAACACATACAAAGTATTACCGCCGCCACGCTGACGAATCTCTGGCGTGTGACGTCGATAGTTAACACCTTCGCCTGCCGCTATCGCGATGTATTGCACTCCGTCGACGCTATAGCTCACCGGGAAGCCACCGGCTGTCGAGTTGAGAACCTGTTCCCAGAGAATGTCGCCGTTGTCGGCATCGAAGGCACGAAATCGCCTTGCATCATCCGAGACGAAAACCAATCCTCCACCTGTGGTTAAGACTGACCCTCCTATGCCAGCTCGTTGCTTATAGGTCCAGCGTGTTTTGCCTGTCGCTACATCTATGGAGGAAAACTGTCCAACCTGACCCGTATCTTCAGGTCCAATATCCACGCTGCTTCTAGCCGAGGCATGGTGTAAGCCTACTGTTGGCTCCACCGGCCTTAGAGCAAAGTTCATGCAGGTGTTGTTAGTTGGTGTGTACAGCGAATTGGTTTGTGGGCTATAGCCTACCGAGTTCCAGTTAATACCGCCCTGAGTGGTTGGGCAGACAAGCTTCTGTTGCCCAATCTCAGTGATGTCTATTTCGGGATTGGTTATTCCCTTGCGCCCTTCTACGTCTACACCAACGATTATATTTTGATAGTTGGTCTCTGTTGCCCACAGGAAATCGCCGGTGGCCGCATCCAGTGTCCACACTATGCCGGGTTTACCAGGAATACCTGTTATGACTTTTCTACGTTCGCTAGAGGCTATATTAGGGTTCATCCAAGAGACTGCATCAGCATCTGGCGTGACTTCGGTTTCTACGATAAGCCTTTCGAAGGGATGATCCTGATCCCAATTGCCTGCAGGAATATACTGAAAGTACCACTCTATTTCTCCTGTCTCTGCATCCAGTGCTAGAGTGGAGTTGGTGTACAGGACATCGCCACCGCGAGTGCCGCGCTGGATTTCTCCCCAGGGAATGGGCACAGCCACACCGATGAAAATGAGATTGAGCTCAGGATCGAAACTGGCCGGCATCCAGGCCGAACCGCCGCGACGTTGTTCGTTGGGCACATCTCCCCAGCTCTCACCGTTTGGCTCGCCGATCTTCGGCACTGTGTTAGTACGCCATAGCTCCTCGCCCGTGTCGGCATCGTGGGCGGTAATCCAACAGCTGGTATTGATGTAGTAGCAACCAGACATGCCTGTGATGACCTTGCCATTAAACACCTGCGGTCCACCTGAATAATGCTGGCCGACGGTCCAATCGCCAATCTTTTGCTCCCAAGTTACTTCACCACTGGTAGCGTTCAGGGAAACGATATAGGCATCCCGAGTAGCTATAATTAACTGATCTTTGTAGAGAGTGCCGTTGCGATTCGCACAAGAAAGCGGGGCAACATGATCAACGGTTGCCCTTCTGTATTCCCAAAGTGGCGTGCCATCGGTAGCGTCTACTGCCTCGATGAAGTCACAGGCCTGTGGCAGGAACATGATGCCATCGTGCACTAGTGGCGTGGTTTCTTGCTTGCCCGGCTCCATGGTCCAAGACCAGGCTAGACGCAGGCTGTCTACATTGTCTTTGTTGATCTGATCCAGAGTGCTATGAGCCCAGTTATTCGGCGTGCCGCGCCACATCAACCAGTCGCTAGCCGGCGGATTAGCTAACTCTTCCAGCGTAACCGGCGTGTAGTTGTCCAGCAGTGCCTGTGGCTGGGCCACGACACCGGAGGTGCTTAGCAGTAGAGCTACAGCTGCTGCAGATAGAACAGTAAATAGGCAGCGATTGAAAAGATTGAGGACTGGCATGTTGTATTCCTTCTTATTGTTAAACGCGTCTTGGGACATATTTTTGGCCGAATTCGGTTCCAGTAGGCCCAGATTAACAAACTTCTACTGAAAATAGACCCATCCGCTGCTAATATCCGCCGATGGAGTCCATATGGAATCAATAGTGGAATCAATAGTGGAATCAATAGAACAAACGAAACAAGACGATCTGAGTCAACTAGTCTCCTTGGTAGAGCAGGCACACCAATCTCTGGCTCAGCAACAGGCGCGACTCTCGCACTACGTGCCAAGGATATTCCCGCGCGTATAGTCGGCGGCTATGTTATTCATGAGCAACTGTCCGACGAGATGTGGATAGTTCGTGAACGCGATGCCCATACCTGAGTCGAATGGCAGGACGCCGAAGGCTATTGGCACACTATTGACCCTACACCGCCTAGTATCACAAGTTTCTTTGGTGGCTACGAGTCGAGTCAATTCAACGTCATGTATCATCGCGTAGCCGGACAGTGGCAGAAATTAATCGATGCTGTACTCGCCAATGAACTCATGGCAGACCTAGTTCGCTACCGGGGCCTGTTGATTCTTCTGTTCTTGTTTGTACGAGAATATCGTCGTATCCGAGGCCGGCAAGAGAAACTCGATTCCCGCGCTATTCGCTGGAAAAAACTCTGGCAACGTTTTCTGATTTCGGCAAACTTGCCAGTAAACGAATCTTGGACAGCGAGCACCTATGCCCAGAACCTACCTGAGGAATGGTCTTCGGTCCGGATAACAGCGACGAAATTATTCTTACAAAGTTACACGTTGCAACGCTTCTCCAACAACGATGAGCACGCTATCGAAGAAGTAGAGGAATCACTAGAAAGGTGTTTACAAACCTTAGCTAAATAGCGCCCTAGAGACATAGCTTTTTCGCGCAAGAACTTTTAGTCTCTAGTTAGAACATTCTTAGAACCATTTAGGAGAAGCATGCGATGAAATCAGTCCACAAATTATCGAAATACATTGGCCTACTTTTTGTTGGGGTATCTACAGTATTAGCAACCTCTCTCATTCAGGCAGCTGACAACGATTGGGTAACTCTGATAGATGGAACGCAGGGAATGGAGAATTTCAACATTGTCGGTGATGCGAATTGGTCTGCCGAACACAATGCTATTCAGGCAACGCAGGGTAGCGGTGCATCCTGGCTAGTAAGCAAAAACAGTTATAGTGATTTTTCATTGCGTGTTGAATTCTGGGCGAGCAACGACTCCAATAGCGGCATCTATATGCGCTGCGGAGATGCGAATCAGATCACCGATCGTACCTGCTATGAAGCGAATGTATTCGACCAGCGCGGCGATCCCTCATTCGGCACCGGCGCAATAGTTCACATTGCTCCAGTGGATGAGCCTAGACCTACAGCTGGGAACAGTTGGAATGTGTTCGTTATTACTTTAGACGGTGATCACTTGGTGGTAGAGCTCAATGGCAAGCGAACAGTAGATGTACACGATGATCTACTTTCAAGCGGACCGATAGCCTTGCAATGGGGTCGCGGTGCCCTGCGTTTTCGCAAAGTAGTAATTAAAGAGCTATAAAACAGAAAAAGGCGGAAAGAGAGTAAACTCTCCTCCGCCTCTTCTTCGAAAACCTAGAGCTTATTTTTCAGCCAATTCCTTCATCGCAACTAGTGCTCCTTCGAACATACCACGTCGTTGGGCAACATTCGCATCCTTCGCTGCCTGATCTTCCAAGTTCGACACATCTAACATCAGCGTGTACAACAGCTTGGAGCTGTTCGCGCCTGTAGGTCGTGCTTCAAGGAAGCCATGGTAGTGATCATAGAATCCATCTTCCGGTGCCGGCTGTGTGTAGCCATAGGACAACTCAGTCTCAGCAACTAGAATCTCGAGAATTCTGCCGCCCAATAGCGAACGGACCGTGCCTAGAGCGCCATCACCTGCAGTGATCTCGCACGGGAGACCGAGCCATTCGCTGATATCACAGTAACCACCGACCTTGGACCAAACTTCGGCGGCAGGTTTATCGACATCGATCTCCATTTCGATTGCTACGTATTCCTGTGCGAATGCTGTTGAAGCAATGAAGCCAGGAAGTGCCAGGAGAGTCAAAATTAAGCGTTTCATGCGTGTTTCCTTTTCTATGATTGTTATTAGTGATTAGTTTTTGTAATTCGTAATTTACGGATAAGTGTTAGCTACAGGATAGCGGTTTACTTAGCTTCCGTCATAGTCATTTGCTGATTGGCGATATCCAGCGTTATGACTAATTCCACCAACACTGCTGCTCCTATCGAACCCACTGTCAGGAACGCCGCCTCAGGAGCAGACATCTCGGGCTTGGGGCCTCGAGCTGAGAATTATCACTAAGGAACTCAGCAGCAGTGAGATCTAGGCCTTCGGCTGTCGCTCTATCCAACAGCAGCTCTCCGCTGTATTCACTATCGACACGCAGCCATGTCTCATGGCTCTCTACAACACCCTGAACCGAGAATTCGTCGAGGTCAGCATTAACATGGAAGTTTACGGAAGTAGCGCTGTCGAAATCGTGTGATCGGCTCTGAGAGGAACAGACCTCATCGTCCGCAAAATTGATTTGTAGCAGCGCATTCGCATCTGAGCCTGCAACCAATGCCACGAGAACATCACCCTCGGCGTCCGCTAGGGGCCGACAATCACCATCTGCAGCATAGGCCAATTGACCGATTACGAGCCCAGCGCTCTGCCATAAGCATGAAAATTTGTTCATAGTGATAGGTTTTACAACTCTTTGTTTCAAATATTCGACGCCAAGATTACAACAGATTCCCGCCTAGCAATAGAGCCATGTCTATGTAGAGCAAACCCACAGAAAGTAACGCACATGCTCTAGCGTGGTGCGCTGGCACAGTAATGGCGCAAATTATCATACCTATGTAGCGATATATTGGCCTATTCAGCGAATTACTGCTGATTCAAAATACTGTAATGTTCGCCTGTTAGGCCTCTCTAGAGCGGGCTGGAGGCAATGATGAGACGCATCCAACTGAAGCAAAGCGCCCAGACCCTCAGCCGAGAATTATTCTTGCTATTGGCACAAGGATTGCAAAATACGAAGTATCGCTTCTGCTAGCGCACCACCGCGAGCTGATTCTATGGATTCAGAATCTTTTCCACTCGATTACACAAGCCCACTTAGGACTACTACCCAATGCAAACCCAACACAGAGGCCTACGTACATTTTGTACGGCAGCCGAACATCTTAGTTTCAAAAAAGCAGCTAATGAACTTAGTCTTACACCGAGCGCTGTGAGTCATCAGATCAGCGATTTGGAGGAAGATCTAGGTACCAAACTTTTCAAGCGACTCACTCGATCGATCTCACTGACTCAAGATGGTTCTCATTTATACAGGGAGATTAATCCGTATCTAAGGGCAATCGACGATGCGACTACGAAGATTCGCAAGCAGAATACACGGTACCCGCTACTGGTGCAGATGCCGGAGTTCTTCGCTAGCGAGCTACTTATGCCGCGCATGAATGAATTCTCTGAAGCCTATCCCGATATCGACCTGCGTGTCGAAGGGCTAGGCATAACCGATGATCCCAATCCGGCCGCTGACATTAATATCGTACTTTCGCGCAAGACCCCGAACGCCATCAAGGTAGCCAAGTTATTCCCTATTCGTTATATCCCAGCGTGCAGCCTTGAGCAGAAGGAAAAATGGGAGTTGGAAGGAATTACCGAACTTGCTGCCATCAAAAAGGCGACGATTCTTTTGCACAAAGCCAGACCAAATGCCTGGGAGCAATGGGCGGAGAATGCGGGCGTGGCAGGTCTACGGCCCAAGAAAATAATCTATGTCGATAGCATGTTTGCTCTGTCGCGGGCCGCGGAACAAAGTGTAGGCATTGCACTTATGCCACTACCGGTAAGTCAGGATTGGTTTGATTCTGGTTCGTTAGTAGCACTACACGAATCCCATCTCGTTACAGAAGATTACTATTGGCTAGTTCTAAATGGAAACAGTAACAGGAAAATATCCTTGTTTTTCTGGCACTGGTTAATCAAGATTTTTAACCCGCAGCAACTCGAAATGTAAGTGAAATTATTTCACCCGTTACATTAGGAAACATACTTTGTCAGCACGCGGCACGATCCTTACTATAGACACAAATCGAAAAACAGGCGGCTTCACAAATCTAACGCTCTTCTTAATCGCTGCTGGGTTAGTAATGTAAGAAAACCTTTAAGCACAAAATAAATTTTAGCCAGTGTGTTTTCCTATTTTAAAACCTAACTACTGTATCTAACGAATCACAAGGATCAATCATGAAATACTTTTCACATTCTAAACTAGCATTGCTTGCACTTACACTGGCTTCTTCGTTCGCAACTTCCGGCGCACTGGCTGATTATCGATTAACTGCATTCAGCGACACTGTCGGATTTCAGGCGCTTCTAAAAAAAGACCTCACAGAAGCGGAAATTACTTTCGCATCTCGCAGCCTCAAGAACATGGATTACTTCGAAGCAAACAACCTGTGCGTCGCCCGGATTCTTCTTGAAGAATACGACGCTGCTATCACTAGCTGTAGCAGCGCACTTACTAAGTCAGAATCTTCTTCAGAGCTCACTTTTAGGAACGAGAAGATGGCCCTCGCTTCCATCTATTCCAACTTAGCTGTTGCTAAGGTAATGGCTGGAGATGCCGCCGGCGCAAACGTCGATCTCGAGATGGCTCTATCGCTAAACGAGAAAGACGGCAACGCTAGTATCAATTATGACCTGATCAGCACCAACCTAATCGCTGGAAGCTAATTCCGGGCGGCTAATCTTCACAACGAATTACTCTCCTTGGCTGAACCACTAAAACTCTAAACCAGTTCTAGTGAATTCAGCCTTTTTTAATGCCTTAGAAAATATTCTAGCTACGCAGCCGCGCAACGCCAAGTGGTATAGAGAATTTTTCACACCAGATATAAACTTCGTCAAGGCCACAAAAGAATTAATCTTTTTCCTGCACTCTAGCGCCGCTTAGGCGGCTCTCCATAGCGTAGTTTCCCTCATGACACGCATACTCATACTGAGTGTACTCACTGTCGCGCGCGTAAGGAAAAGCTACGGTCCAAGGCTCAGAATAAGTTTGTGGATCATCTACGGTCAATGTGTAGCGCAGAGTGTTTTCGTCCACTATCTCGAAAGTCTCTAGCATCTTGCGCCCACTATGCTGTGGTGCATTGCCAGGGCCTGGGGTGCCCGGAGCACGCATATTGCCCACGTAGTCAAAGTTTGTAGAGTCTACATACAGTGTATTGCCACGCCAGTGACCTCGAGGATCGCCTTCTACCTGAGAAATGTTTTCGTGTAGATGCGGACCTCCATCTATGGGAATGATGCGTGCGTTGTGAATCATTTCGCTATGGATAACGACGTAGCCAGGCGCCTGCACAATGAGTTTCCCATTATTATAGGCGGTAGGCATCATCATCCCGAATACACCACGAGAGAGACACCGGTCACCCGATTCCACATTGCCTGCGGAATCATGTTCATGTTCGACATTGAAGGCGACAATCGCTTTCGCTTTTTCTGTTAAGGCGGGACGAACTCCGCTACGCGGCTCCACGATCAGAGCCGGTGCGTCGGCAACCGCATCAGACCAGTACCAATCGAACCAATAGTTTTCGTAGGCACCCACGCCGCTGCTATTCTCGAATCCGGTCCAGGTGTCTGATTTCCTGGCTTCGTCTCTTGTCCTTATGAGGTCTGCAATTTCTTCGGAACTGGGCTCGCGCCCCTGAAACTGTTTCGGCAACTCTAAAGGTGTCGCCGTAGCTCCTACGTTATTCCACATACCACCGATATCAGGTTGCCCATCGGCGAGAATAGTTGGTGTCCAATCAGACTGAGCAACAGCAGAACTGCAACAAGCCACTGCGAAAACTAGCTGGCTTAGAATCTTCGCTGGAGTCAGTTTGAACCAAATTAAATTGATCATCATAGCTCCTACCTCCTTAATAAATAGTGTCTAACGGGCGGCGCGGCCCAGATATACCTGGAAAGTACGCTCCACATAATCATCAACACCGGGCACAAACAGCACGGCAAGAACCGTAACTACAACAGCGACCGCAGTAAAAATGTAAAAGTTTTTCATGCTTCAAATCCTTAGGAAAACATCTGATCGCTATCTACGTTCTATTCTATTTCCTTTCTTAGCCTCGAGGCGCTGCTTCGAACACCCAAACGTCTCCCGCTTCGACCGCGGCACGAGTCGTCGCCGACGGATACTTCCCCGTGATAGTTGCAGTCAACCCATCGAGCACATCGCCCGACTCTATGCGTTGTAGTTGACGCTCATAACGCACACCATTGATGCGAATTACCGCTGTCTCTTA
>OLHZ01000050.1_pt1 | contig 16492 bp, 16 predicted proteins | sample 1609381 | NCBI WGS metagenome assembly OLHZ01 (sample SAMN05416788, study PRJEB24817) | seawater metagenome | isolation source: Sea water | place: Canada:Atlantic | collected 2013-11
GCGTCAGATGTGTATAAGAGACAGATTTTTAATTCCTTCTTCATCCATTTGGACAATATACCAGTCTTTTAACATCCTTGCTCCATTGAAAAAGAAATATATTTACTTCAGAAAAACAATAAAAGATTGCTACAAAGTAAAAATTATGAAGTTTACTTAGCTGAAGCATCAAGTATTCCAAATATTATTCAAGAAATAGGAAGACTTAGAGAAATAACATTTAGAGAAGTAGGAGAAGGAACTAATAAGGCAATAGACTTAGATAAATTTGATGCATACTATCACCATATGTTTTTATGGGATAAGGATGAAAAAATGATTGCTGGTGCATATAGAATGGGTTTAGGTTCTCAAATTTATTCAAAATATGGAATCGATGGGTTCTATTTACAGGAACTATTTCGATTTGATCAAGAGCTATTCCCAATGATGAGTAAATCCATTGAAATGGGAAGGGCTTTTATAATTAAAAGATATCAAATGCGACCCATGCCATTGTTTTTACTATGGAAAGGAATAGTACACTCAACATTAAGATATCCCGAGCATAAATATTTAATAGGAGGAGTTAGTATTAGTAATAAGTTTTCTGAATTTTCAAAATCGTTGATGATTGAGTTTATGAAATCTAATTATTACGATCCCTATATTGCACAATATATTAAGCCCAAAAAAGAATATAAGGTTAAGTTAAAAGATGCTGATAAGGATTTTATCTTTGACGCAAGTGAAGCAGATTTAAATAAGTTTGATAAGATTATAGATGAAGTAGAGCCAGGAAGTTTACGATTACCTGTCCTAATTAAAAAGTATATCAAGCAAAATGCAAAAGTGGTTGCTTTTAACGTAGATCCATTATTTAATAACGCAGTAGATGGCCTTATGTATATTCGAATTGCAGATTTGCCAGAAAGCACTGTAAAACCTGTAATGGAAGAGTTTCAAGCTGAATGGGAAAAGAAAATTAATTCTCAAACAGAAGATAAAAATTAAAAAGCCTTTGATTTAAATCAAAGGCTTTTTAATAATAACGATTTATCTTTTTGTTATAATAAAATCTGATCGTCTATTTTTATCGTTTTGTTCTTTTGTACAGTTACTGCCACAATCAAAAAGTGGTTTCGTTTTACCAAACCCTTGGCTAGTTAATCTAGCTTTATCGATTCCTTTAGAGATAATGTATTGCACAGTAGAGGCTGCTCTTCTGTTAGAGAGTGCCATATTATATGCTGCCGTACCACTATGATCTGTATAGCTTTCAACTTTAATTTCCATTGATGGATATTTTTTCATGATTGCCACTAATTTATCAAGTTCAAAAGCAGCTTGTGATTTAATGTTTTGCTTGTCAAAATCAAATAGAATAGGATTTAAAATTACTTTATTATCTACAATAATGTTTTCGATAGGACGAAGCATTAACGTTCTAATTACTGGCCCTTGATTGGTTGGAGTTACTCTTAGATTATTACTTTCGTAACCCTGCAAGAAACCTAATACTTCATTTTGTTTATCACATTCCACAATAAGTTTTACAAAACCATTCTTATCTGCTGTTTTAGTAGCTAGTTTATTTTCAGTATTATCATAAAGATCTACACGTGCACCTGGCAATGCTTTTTTAGTATTCGCATCTACTACTTGAACATTAAGTTTGTAATCACATAATGGAGCAATTAATTTAGCGGCATAAATATCATCACTACCAACACCCCCTTTTCTATTAGAAGAAACATATCCTTCTTTAGTTTTAGGGTCGTATTTAAAAGCAAAATCATCATTTTCACTATTTACATCGGTTCCAATATTTCTAACATTAGCAAAACTTAATCCACTAACTTCTGCATAGAAAACATCTAATTCTCCTAACCCCATATGCCCATCACTAGAAAAGTAAAGAGTGCCGTTTGAGTCTATAAAAGGGAATACCTCTTTACCTTCTGTATTAATTTTATCACCTAAGTTTTCTGGTTTACCAAGAGAACCATCTTTGTTTACAGCTACTTTATAAATATCAGACATTCCTTTTCCGCCAGGCATATCGCTTACAAAATAAAGCGTATTTCCATCAGGGCTTAAAGCAGGTTGTCCAAAAGAGTTTTCATTGTTATTGAAGCTTACCGGTTGAATATCTTTCCAAACACCATTTTCTTTTAGGGCCGTAAATAAGTTAATTTGATTAATCCCTTCTTCGCTTTTTTTGTATTTACCTTTATAGTAATCGTTTCTGTCAAAATACATTCTTTTACCATCTGCAGTAATGGCTAAATTACCTTCGTGGTATTTAGTGTTTACATCTCCATCGATTAGGTCTGCGTTTTTAACGGTTCCTCCAATAATTTCTGCAACATATATATCTAAAAATGGTTCTTCGTTCCAGGCATATTTTTTTCTAGCGGTATTTCTAGCCGAAGAGAAGTAAAAAGATTTATTCATAACGGTACCACCAAACTCGGAGTATTCGGTATTAATTTCTTTCATGTTGGTAAGCGAAAACTTTTTAACATTTTCTAAATACTTAGGCAGGTAATTAGGATTTTTCATAAAAGCAATAGATCTAGAATCTGCTGGTTTCATTTCAGTAAATTTCTTCATCCAAATATTATAATCATCATATTTACCATTAGCTTTTAAAGCTTGTGCATAACTGTATACTGTTTCAGGTTTTACTTTTTTTCCTTTCACTACTCTTTTGTAGTACGTTTCAGCTTTTTTAGAATCGTTGATAAAGTAATAGCTATTTGCTAATTGTTCATAAACGTATTTAGTGCCTTTCCCTTTTTTTAATAATTTTTGATAGGCCTCGGCAGCATCAGTATAAGCTAATCTACTATATAAGTCATCAGCTTTTTTGGTGTCTTTATTCTGTGCGAAAGTAATGGTTGTACTTGCCGCTATTAGTATAATGAATAGATATATTTTTTTCATTTTAAATGTGCTTTGTTAAAGATTAGAAATATCTAGGTGAACGTAAGGCACGTTTATTGAAATACACGTCCCAAGTTAAAATAATTTCGTGCGATGATCCGGCAATAGCCTTAATATCTGAAACGATATGATCGTAAGCGTAACCTATGCGGATATTAGGATTGATTTGAAAACCAACCAATGCACTATAAGAATCATCTAATCGATACGAAGCTCCTAGTTCAAATTTTTCGTAGAACAAAGCATTTAAATTTGTATCATAAGATAATGGCGCATCAAACGCAGCTATCACCATTACTGAAGGTTTTAACTTTACATTTTCTCCTAACTGGAAAACATAACCTGCCGTTGTAAAAATGTGACTGGTTTCATTACCATATTTGATCGCTTCTCCCTCAAGAGTTTCATCTAAGTGTACAGATTGCAAAAAGTTAGGAACCGATAAACTTAAATAGAAATTATCGTTGTATAAAAATAAACCAGCTCCAACATTAGGATAAGTGCTTTGAATATTTTCAGCAAAAAATGGATCGTTAGGATCTTGTAATTCTAAATCTGTTAGTCTTACCTCATGAAAACTAGCTCCTGCTTTAATTCCAAAGGCTAATTTTAAGGCTTGACCTAAATCAATAGTATATGAGAAATCCGCATAAATATTAGACTCTGTCACAGGACCTAACTGATCTTTAATCGCGGAGATTCCTAATCCCACTTTATCTCCAAAAGGAGAATGCGCTGAAAAGGTGAATGTTTGAGGGTTGTCAGCAATACCTGTCCATTGATTTCTATATAGAGCTGTTATTGATAAACTTTCTTTAGATCCGACATAGGCAGGATTAATCACGTTTAAGTTGTACATGTATTGTGTGTACTGCGGATCTTGTTGTGCGCTTGCTTCTTGGAAGATAATTAGTAGTCCAAAAACTATTGTTATTATATATTTTTTTTTCATATTTAACTATTAGGTAGTTAGAAAAGAGGTTTAAAATTAGTTTGCGTTTCTATTTAAATAAATCCATCCACTTGTTTGAGGACCATAAACATCATCGGCACTTGCAAAGTCTATTACATAATAATAGGTGCCTGTTGGCAGATTGTTTCCGTTTTTATCTTGTCCATTCCACTCGTTTATGTAATTATTTTTATTAAAAACAATGGTTCCGTATCGGTTAAATATTTGAAGGTTTGTAATACCACCAACACGATCACTTAAAAATTCTAAATCTAAATAGTCGTTATACCCTGGAGTTGCATCGGGAGAGATACCTTGAGATATCACACAATTAGAAATTTCGTATAATTCTACATTTACATCATCGGTTCCTGTACAATTACCTTTGGTAATTGTTACTGAATAATTTTGAGTGCCAGGGAAATCATCGCTTATAACAATAGTAACGGTGCTGTTAGTTTCTCCAGCAATTGTATTGCCATTTAAATACCATTGGTAAGTAATTCCTTCTTCACTGGTGGTAGTTGTTAATGTCCATTCTTCTCCTACACAGGATTTGAAGTCATCGTTCACATTAATATTTAAATCTGTTCTTGCTGAAATTGTAATTAAATCTTCAACTGCACAATCACCAAAAGAAGCTATAACAGAATAAGTTCCTATTTCAGTCACCATTATAATAGGAGTTGTTTCTCCTGTACTCCAAGAATAAGTTACATCGTCTGGATTCATATTTGAAGGTGTAGCGTCTAATATAATATTATTTTCAAAACAAGTTGAGAAATCTTCACCAAGATCAAATAATGGGCTTTCTTCAAACAGAATACTAATCGTTTGAGTTATTGAACAACCATCGATGGTTACATCAACACTATAATCACCAGAATCTGTTACTGTAATAGTTTGGGTGTCTTCACCAGTACTCCATTCAAAAGTTGCATCGTTTGAATTTCCATCAATAATTTCCGCAATAATATCATAAGAACTTTCATTACAAAATTCTTGATTTCCTCCTAAGTCGACAGAAAATGAAGCTATTAGTGTTACTGTAACATCATCTGTTAATACAACAACATCACCGTTGCAATTGGTGTATGTAATTTGTGCAGTATACGTTTCCTCTCCATCTGGGCATACATTAATAGTTGGGTCATTACTAATAAAATCACCATTTGAATCTAACCATTCGAAAACGTAGGTCTGTTCTCCATCTGGAGAAAAACTCCAAGCTTCGTTAGTAGCAGTCCAAGGAGAATCTGATGTATTTCTGCCTGGTGGCACATAACCAATATTTCCTGCATTATTTTGAATCCCTAAAACAGCATTACCATCGTTCCAACTTGAACAAGTCGGCTTGTCTTGCATATAAATTTCAATTATATTAGAAAATTCATAAAAAACTACCATCTGGGTTGCTGTTGTCTCATTACAACCAAAGTAAGGTACTTCATAATAGGAAACAACCAATACTCTGTTCGGGAAAGCACCAAGTATTTCCCAAGCAATTTCATTTTGATCATTTACGGAAGGATCAATATCATGAACCGGGGTAAACACATTAACTTCTGATAATGTTTCATTTGTATTATTAGGTACGTCTTCAATAAATGACCATCCATTGTATGTGTCATCTGGATCAACATCAAAACGAATACCTCCATTTGAGCCTACTTGAAACTGTGTTTCAATATTTTCAAAGAAACAAAATTCAAAGGGTAAAACTTCTACAGGGGACCAAGCATCATCAATATTTGTATTGATTGAATTAGCTAATCCGCTAAAAGCATAAGGAGGATCATAGGTAATAGGCTCAACAGTATAGTTTTCTGTTAAACTTTCAAAAGTTGCTAAAAAATTTGCATTGATATCTACACATCCATCTCCACCTGCATCACATTCTAATAATATATCATCTCCTGCATTTATAAATAACGAACCTGGTCCACCACTTAAACAACTTATAGTGTTACTTGTAATTTCACAATTAATGTCGTTTGCATCAATAACAGTCATTATTACATCTGTAGTAAAAAAATAAGGACCAAAAGTTGCAATACCAGTTGTCGTTACAATTTGCTCTGGACTTCCTTGGTCATCATTAATGTTTAATTCAGTTGCAGATCCCAAATCGGAAACATCAACAAAAATTAAAAAATCATTTCCATTAATACAATCACCGTCAGTGCTAAAAGTGACTGTAGGATTAATACAGGTTTGACACCAAATATCAAAATCCCATGGTATGTAGTTATTTGTCTCACAACTAATAACACTATCAGAATCAATCATAATAGTAATGGTGTCACCAGAAGACTGATAAGTAATACCTGTTAAATCTCCATTACTTCCATAAGGAGTTGCGGAGTTTAAGTCAGTTAAGCCATCTGAATCAAGAACTATAAGTTCGTCATAATTTTGTTCTACTTGTCCTGCATTAAAAAATACATTTAATGGAAAACCATCAGTGCTCGTAAATACAAATTGAGTTGTGTCATTATTTACATAACAATAGGTAGTATTTACAGAACCCGCCGAACAATCCACATTGGTTTGACTAAAAGAAAGTGTTGTGAAATACATAAAAAAAATAAAAGTCATTGCCAATTTTGGCAAACTTTTAGTTCTCTTAAATAAATTATTAGATTGATTTTGGAAAAAGAGAATTAGTTTTTTCATGAAAATTGAAATTGTAGTTTATTTTTTGTTAAATATACTTAAAATAATACAATTACAGAAGTCGCTTAATTTATTTGGAATAATTATGGTAGGCTTATTTTGATTGTAATAAAAATGAAGATTCTAAAACAAACACTCAACTCTCAGAATTATTTTCCCCTTACGATTATAAAGTCTGATCTTGTGTTTTGTACCTTTGCAGTATAAATAAACACTATGATTGAAAAATCTATTATAGATTACGAAAAAGCAGTACTCATCGGTTTAATTACTCAAAAACAAAATGCAGATAAATCTAATGAATATCTGGATGAATTAGAGTTTTTAACCTATACTGCAGGTGGAGAGGTTTTAAAACGATTTGTTCAAAAGATGGGAAGCCCAAATTCTAAAACTTTTTTAGGATCTGGTAAAATAGAAGAAGTTAGAGAATACATTGAAAAACACGAAGTTGGATTGGTTGTTTTTGATGATGAATTATCTCCTGCTCAACAACGAAATATAGAGAAAATACTGGAATGTAAAATCCTAGACAGAACCAACCTTATATTAGATATATTTGCGCAACGAGCTCAAACAAGTTATGCAAGAACTCAAGTAGAATTAGCACAGTACCAATATTTATTACCTCGTTTAACGGGAATGTGGACTCACCTTGAAAGACAAAAAGGAGGAATTGGAATGCGTGGACCTGGTGAAACAGAAATTGAAACCGATAGAAGGATTGTTAGGGATAGAATATCCTTATTAAAAAAGAAATTACAAAAAGTAGATAAGCAAATGTTGGTTCAAAGAGGTAACCGTGGCTCACTAATTCGTGTTGCTTTAGTTGGTTACACCAATGTTGGGAAATCTACTTTAATGAATGTAATTAGTAAATCTGACGTATTTGCAGAAAACAAGCTTTTTGCCACATTAGACACTACCGTAAGGAAAGTTGTAATTAAAAATCTTCCTTTTTTAGTAAGTGATACAGTTGGTTTTATCAGAAAACTTCCTACCCAATTGGTAGAATCTTTTAAAAGCACACTAGATGAGGTAAGAGAAGCTGATTTATTATTACATGTGGTTGATATTTCTCACGCTTCTTTTGAAGACCACATTGCTTCCGTAGAAAAGATATTAGGAGAAATAAATGCATCGGATAAACCCTGTGTAATGGTTTTTAATAAAATTGATGCGTATAAATACGAAACAATAGAAGAAGATGATTTAATTACTGAACGAACGAAAGCTCATTATAGTCTTGAAGAATGGAAACAAACTTGGATGAATAATGAAAATGGAAAAGCAATTTTTATTTCGGCTTTAAAAAAAGAAAATTTAGAAGAATTTAAAAGGATAGTTTACGAAAAAGTAAAAGAGTTACATATAAAAAGATTCCCTTACAATCAATTTTTATATGAAGATTACACAGAAGAAGAATAGATAATGGAACTATTGTTTTACAATTTTACATTTACTCCTAAACCAAATACTTCTCTAATTTGAAATCCTGAATAGGCATCCTCGTCATAAATGGTTTGGAAAGTTAAATTAGTAGAAAAAACATCATTTATTTTCATCACTAAATTCATTGTATAATTAATATCTACATTTTGAGGTTTATCCAAGTAGTCAGAAAATACAGTAAATATATTTTCCATATTTATGTTTTTCATAATATCGAATTTATAATATGCTCTAATATTTAAACCAAACTCAAATAAATAAGAATCTCCTGGAGCTACTCCGTAAGTTTTAACAACATTACTTGATTGATAATAAACAGCGTTTGGATCATCATCATTATATGTAAATACTTCACTATTAATAAAAGTATATTTAATAGCTAATGGTGAAAAGTTAACATTTAGATAGTCATTTTTTTTCCATAATAAGCCAAGTCCAAAACTCCAATATGCAGGTTTAAAAAATCCAGCTGTAGTGAAGTCTTCATTACTAAGTGTAGGGTTTTGATCTATAAAGTCATCTTCATAATCATATCCATCAGTAAATTGGGTATTAAAATTCATAAAAAATGAAGTACTCCAAAGCCTCTTTATTTTTTTACCAAGAATAGAGTTGAATCCAAGTTGGTCATCTGTTTTTCTATAACCCAAATCTTTTCTTCTAGCAGCAGATGCAGAGGCATCTTTATTATTAGTCAAACCATAACTTGCTAAAATTTTGTTATCCCAAGTCCAATCTCCTTTCTGGTAATTAAGGTCGTAATTTAGATTTAAATTACCTGCAAAACTATTATCTCCTCCAGGTTGCCAGTTCAAGAAAGCAGATTGATTAATCAATAAAGTAATTTTACCTGATTTGTTCCAACCTTCTTCTACTTCTCCTTCTCCTTCTTCGGCTTTATCTTGAGAAAAACCAATAAAAGATAGTAGTAAAAAAGTGTATAGCAGTATTTTTTTCATAATTTGTTTTGATTAAATTGATAATTTATTTGTAAAAATATATATTTTAATAGTATTGCTTTTTTTAATAAAAATTTATATGGTTTGAATTATCAGAAAAGTCTATAGAGTATTATATAATAATGTAATCAAGCGATCAAGCGATCAAGATAAAGTGTTACTTTCTTGATTTTCTTTTATAAAGAGGAACAGAAGAGCATGCTTCTCCATACATAAGACTCTTTACTACAGGTTGTAATTTTTGTATTAATTGCAGATAGGTGTTTTCTGGTATTGGTTTGTTCGAACAACCTTTAATAATAATGAGTTTATCCGTATAATTTGATACATCTAAATCCTCTATAATTTTATTAAAATTAGAAATCTCTAATTGTTCTAAATTACCAATAGAAACTCTTTTAGTCATCGGAGTCAAATGTGTTGTTAATAACATAAATGCCCAGGCAGGAACTAGCGCATCATTAGTATTTGTTAGAGCAACATAACTATCTTTATATTGCTCCCAATTATGCTTGTTTACGGAGGCTCTAAAATCTTTTTCTTTAAGTAGCATACCTTCAAATAAAAATTGAGAAATATCAAGTTCTATTCTAATCCCTTCTGGATAAAAATCCTCAAGATCAAAAGTAATTAACTTACTTTCTGTAACTCTATTTTTTATTTCTTCTTGCATTTATAACATTCCCAATTCTAGTTTCGCTTCTTCGCTCATTAAGTCCTGACTCCAAGGTGGGTCAAACGTAATTTCTACTTCTGCATCAGTAACAAAACTGATAGATTTAATTTTCTCTTCTACTTCTAAAGGTAAGGATTCGGCAACTGGGCAATTGGGAGTTGTTAATGTCATTAATACTTTTACTCCATAATCTTCATTGACAAATACATCATATATAAGTCCTAGTTCATAGATGTCTACAGGAATTTCTGGATCGAAAATAGTTTTAATCACTTTTACTATTTTCTCACCTAATTCCTCTGAATTCAATTTCACTTCTTTAGTCATTATTTATTAATTTGAGTCTGAAAGGCTAATGCATAAATTTTAAGTTGTTTGATCATAGACACCAACCCATTAGCTCTCGTTGGCGAAAGATGTTCCTTTAATCCAATTTTATCAATAAAATTGGTATTCGAATTTAAGATGTCATTTGGTGTTTGATTAGAGAAAACACGTAATAAAATTGCAATGATTCCCTTGGTAATAATAGCATCACTATCAGCTGTATAATTTATTCTACCATCAATTAATTCCGCATCTAACCAAACTTTTGATTGACACCCTGTTATTAAACGATCTTCTAGTTTATTATTTTCACTAATTAAAGGTAATGATTTTCCTAGATCAATCATATACTCATATTTTTGCATCCAATCATCAAACATTGAAAATTCATCAATAATCTCATCTTGTATTAATTCAATCGTCATCATAATTTTTAGTTGCTTATTTTATTTGCGCGAATTAAAAGAGTTCCCTCTTCATTAAAAAATGTTAGCATTTTTCCGTCAAAACTAAATGTTTTTGAATCATTATATACTTTAAATAATTCTCTTTCAGCTTTCATAATCTTTTCTTCACAATACATTTCAGTAGCCACTAATGGTTCAATTTTAAGTTCATTAGTATTAGAAACTGTATAGTTTCCAAAATAATTATTACAATTAGTTTTTCCTGAAATTTTATTTTCTGAAGTTTCAATTGTAAAACGTAAATTACGGGATAATTCATTTCCGTTAAGATTTTTTATTTCATATTTCCCAGAATAAAATTCATTAGAAGAAACTTTTATCGTTTTTTTTGTCTCCTTACAAGAAATGATCATTAATGAAAATAATAGAATACATAAAGCAATAGTATATTTCATATCCCTATTTTATTATTGGATTTCATGTATCCTAAATTTATTTGAGTTTTAAAAAAGATTAAATGCTCGTTTCATGTTTTTAATTATGACAACATCATTTTAGCTTTTTTAATAGCTTCTATAAATACATCAATCTCCTGTTTTGTATTATAAAATGCAAAGGAAGCTCTAACAGTTCCTGGAATTTTATAAAAATCCATAATGGGTTGTGTACAATGATGGCCTGTCCTTACTGCAATTCCTAATTTGTCTATAATAGTACCAATGTCATAAGGATGAATAGTACCTATATTAAACGAAATAACCGCTACCTTGTTTTTAGAAGTGCCATAGATTTTCACTCCTTCAATTTTCATAAGTTGATCTGTTGCATAAGTCAATAACTCATTTTCATAGGTTGCAATTTTTTTTAAACCAATAGTGTTTAAATAATCAATAGCAACGCCAAAACTTATACCAGCTGAAATATTAGGAGTACCTGCTTCAAATTTATGAGGTAAATCTGCATAAGTTGTTTTTTTGAAAGTGACTTCTTTTATCATTTCACCACCACCTTGGTATGGAGGAAGTTTTTTTAACCATTCTTCCTTACCGTAAAGAATACCAACACCGGTTGGACCACACATTTTATGTGCAGATGTTACATAAAAATCGACACCTAATTCTTGAAAATCTGGTATTAAATGAGATGTTGCTTGCGCACCATCAATTAAAACGGCAGCTCCTTTTTGATGTGCTTTATCAATAATATCTTTAATCGGATTAACGGTGCCCAATGAATTAGAAACATGATTGACAAAAACTAATTTTGTATTATTGGATAGTAAGTTTTCATATTCAGAAATAATTAACTCCCCATCTTCATTCATAGGAATTACTTTTAATAGTACTCCGGTTTTTTCACAAAGCATTTGCCATGGAACAATATTTGAATGATGTTCCATAGCAGAAACAATAATTTCATCTCCTTTTTTTAAAAGCGAGGAAAAACCAGAAGCTACTATATTAATTCCATGGGTACAGCCAGAAGTAAAAATTATTTCGCAATCCTTTGAAGCGTTAAAGTGTTTTCTGATTTTCTTTCTTGATAATTCATAAGCATCAGTTGCAACTTGAGAAAGTGTATGAACTCCACGATGTATATTCGCATTGTAATTGCTGTAATAATCGACAATACTGTCAATTACTATTTGAGGCTTTTGAGAAGTAGCAGCATTATCAAAATAGACTAAGGGATATCCATTAACTTTTTTTGAAAGTATGGGAAAGTCTTGTCTTATCTTTTGAACATCAAACTCCATTATTTCGTGATTAATTTTAAATATCAAATCCAATATTCACACCAATTTTTTCTGCAATAAGATTATTGATGCGTCTTTTTAATTCAGGAATTTTTACAGTTTCTAACACCGTATTTGCGAAAGCATACATTAATAATGCTTGCGCTTCTTTTAAGCCAATACCTCTAGAGCGCAAATAAAACAAGGCATCTTCATCAAATTGACCAATAGTGCATCCGTGAGAACATTTAACATCATCTGCAAATATTTCTAATTGAGGTTTTGCATTTACAGTTGCATTATCATCAATTAATATATTATTGTTTTGCTGAAAAGCATTTATTTTTTGAGCTTCTTTTTCAACGATCACTCTCCCATTAAAGACACCTGTTGAAGAGTCTGCATATAAACCTTTGTAGTCTTGATGACTCTCACAATTTGGTGAAATATGATTCACTAAAGTATTGTGATCTACATGCTGTTTGTCTTTTAAAATAGTAACACCTTTTAGCGTAGAATCACAATGCTCTCCATTTTGAGAAAAATTAAGATTATTACGTGTTATTTTACCACCCAAGGAAAATGTATGAACATTACAATTCGTATCCTGTTCTTGATGGATAAAAGTGTTGTCTATTAAAGAGGCGTTTTCTTTGTCATTCTGAATTTTATAGAAATCTAGATACGCACGTTTTTCAGCAAAAATCTCTGTTACTGAATTAGTAAATACAGCATTATCGGATAAGCTTTGATGTCTTTCTATAATTTGTACATGAGCATTTTCCCCAACTATAATTAAATTACGAGGTTGCATCATTAAAGCAGTTTCATTTCCTGTTGAAAAATTTATAATTTCAATAGGCTTATCTACTTCTTTATTATTTGGAATATTAATATAAGCACCTTCTTTTGCAAAAGCGGTATTAAGAGAAGTGATACTATCTTTTGAAGCTATTTTATTATAATATGCCTCTATGATTGCTTTGTATTTTTCTTTTGATAATACAGAAGAAAGTAAACAAACATCCAATCCATCATGACTGGTTTCAGATAGAAAAGAACTGAAAACACCGTCTATAAAAACAACTTTATAGGAATCGATATCATGTAAAAAATATTCTCTAACTTTTTCATATTTAATTTCCTTATCACCTTTAGAGGAAATACTATAGTCTTTATTAATAATAGCATTTAATGAAGTGTATTTCCAATCTTCTTCTTTTTTAGTGGGAAATCCTTTTTCTTCAAAAGTATCAATTGCTTTTTTTCGAATATCATGGATTGGTGAATTATCATCCAAATGATCATCGAAAGCAAGATAAGACGACACTAATTTACTTTTTAAGCTCATATTTCTAAACTAATTCTTCTTTAATCCAATCGTATCCTTTTTCTTCTAGCTCGTAGGCTAATTCTTTTGTTCCAGACTTAACAATCTTTCCATCGATTAGAACGTGAACAAAATCAGGAATAATATAATCTAACAAACGTTGATAATGTGTGATGATAATAACCGCATTGTCTTTGCTTTTTAATTTATTAACTCCGTTCGCAACAATTTTTAAAGCATCAATATCTAGTCCAGAATCTGTTTCATCAAGAATTGCTAATTTTGGATCCAGCATTGCCATTTGAAAAATTTCATTACGTTTTTTCTCTCCTCCTGAAAACCCTTCGTTTAAAGAACGTGACAAAAATTTTCTGTCAATTTCTAATAAATCTGCTTTCGATTTAATTAGTTTCAACATTTCCGAGGCAGGCATGTCTTTTAAACCTTTAGCTTTTCTGTTTTCGTTGATAGCCGTTTTAATAAAATTGGTAACGGATACCCCAGGAATTTCAACAGGATATTGAAATGATAAAAACACTCCTTTATGAGCTCTTTCCTCAGGGTCTAGTTCTGAAATATCTTCATTTAAAAAAGTAACCGAACCTTGACTTACCTCAAAATTTTCATTTCCAGAAATTACAGCAGAGAGGGTACTTTTACCAGAACCATTAGGTCCCATTATAGCATGTATCTCTCCAGCTTTTACCTCTAAATTAACACCTTTTAAAATTTCTTTATTTTCTACACCTGCGTGTAAATTTTTAATTTGCAGCATAGTTATTATTTCTTTTCTTCTAGTTTTATATCGATTTTTGATGGTTTATTTCCAACCAATACAATTTCAGTAATTGTTATTATTTCGTCCCAACCCTCTACACCTTCAGGTTTTCGATTTATACTTCCTTTCACAGCTACAGGAACCATATCAAAATCTGATTCTTTTACAGATTTCACTTTATCAGCTAATTCTGTTGCCATTTCGTCAAGAGTTACTCCATAAATAAATTTATTTCCTTTTAAAACCGCAGCATCTCCTAAATAAATAAAGTCTCCTCTATAGATTTTATCTTCAGAACTATTTATTTCAATAGCAGTATCTGATTTATCAACTTTTTCAGATGCTTTTTCTGAATTTTTTTTACATGAAAATGTAATAATTGAGATCAGTATAAAAAATAGTATTTTTTTCATTTTAAATATTTATTTAAATTATCCAACAGAACCTTCAAGACTTATTTCTAATAATTTTTGCGCCTCTACAGCAAACTCCATAGGAAGCTTGTTTAATACTTCTTTACTAAATCCATTTACAATTAAGGCAATTGCTTTTTCAGTTTCAATACCTCTTTGATTACAGTAAAAAATTTGATCTTCTCCAATTTTACTTGTAGTTGCTTCATGCTCAATTTGAGCTGATTTATTTTTTACTTCTATGTACGGAAATGTATGTGCTCCACAATCATTACCCATTAACAGAGAATCGCATTGTGAAAAATTACGAGCATTCTTGGCATTTTTACTAATTTTTACCAAACCTCGATAACTATTTTGAGATTTTCCAGCAGATATTCCTTTTGAAATAATGGTGCTCTTGGTATTTTTTCCAAGATGAATCATTTTAGTTCCAGTATCTGCTTGCTGATAATTATTAGTAACTGCAATAGAATAAAATTCACCTACTGAATTATCTCCTTTAAGAATACAAGAAGGATATTTCCATGTAACAGCAGAACCTGTTTCAACTTGCGTCCAAGAGATTTTTGCATTTTTCTCGCAAAGGCCTCTTTTAGTAACAAAATTGTAAACTCCACCTTTACCTTCAGTATTTCCTGGATACCAGTTTTGTACTGTGGAGTATTTTATTTCAGCATCATCCATAGCAATTAATTCAACAACTGCTGCATGTAATTGGTTTTCATCTCTACTTGGTGCTGTACAGCCTTCTAAGTAACTTACGTAACTTCCTTTGTCTGCGATAAGTAATGTTCTTTCGAATTGTCCTGTTCCTGCTTGGTTAATTCTGAAGTAAGTAGAGAGTTCCATAGGACATCTTACTCCTTTTGGAATATAACAGAAAGATCCATCACTAAATACAGCCGAATTTAAAGCCGCATAAAAATTATCTTTTGTGGGTACAATTGTACCAATATATTTTCTTACAAGTTCTGGATGCTCTTTGATAGCTTCCGAAATACTCATAAAAATAATGCCTTTTTTGGACAATGTCTTTTTGAATGTTGTTGCAACAGAAACAGAATCTACAACAATATCCATTGCCACATTATTCATTTTCTTTTGCTCATCTACTGAGATACCTAACTTTTTATACATAGCTAAAAGATCTGGATCTACGTCATCTAATGTTTTATTAGGATCGATAGATACCGGAGCAGAGTAATAGGCTATAGATTGAAAATCCGGTTTTTTGTAATTAACATTTGCCCATTCTGGCTCAGTCATTTCTTTCCAAGCTTTATAAGCGTCAAGTCTCCAATCAGTCATCCATTGAGGCTCTTCTTTTTTCTTAGAAATTGCACGAACGATATCTTCATTTAGACCAATGGGAAAGGTTTCAGATTCAATATCTGTATAAAATCCATATTCGTATTCCTTGGTTTCAAGGTCTTTTTTTAAATCGTCTTCAGTAAATTTCGCCATATTTTTTCACTTAAGCTATAAAGAGAAACTTTCTCCACATCCACAAGTCCTGTTTGCATTGGGATTATTAAAAATAAAACCTTTTCCGTTAAGGCCACCACTATATTCTAAAGTAGTACCGATTAAATATAAAAAGCTTTTTTTATCAATAATGATCTTCACGTCATTATCTTCAAAAAGTTTATCACTTTCTCCTTTGTTATTATCGAAGTCTAGCTCATAGGATAAGCCTGAACATCCACCACTTTTTACACCTACACGTACGTAATCATCATTAACATCAAAACCGCCTTCGGTCATAAGTTGTGAGATTTTTGTCTTTGCTGTTTTACTAACTTTTATCACTGTCTCTTATACACATCTGACGCTGCCGACGAATAGAGAGGTGTAGA
>OLHZ01000051.1_pt1 | contig 16478 bp, 17 predicted proteins | sample 1609381 | NCBI WGS metagenome assembly OLHZ01 (sample SAMN05416788, study PRJEB24817) | seawater metagenome | isolation source: Sea water | place: Canada:Atlantic | collected 2013-11
GATCTACACCTCTCTATTCGTCGGCAGCGTCAGATGTGTATAAGAGACAGGATCCTGTAATTATGACTCCTAATTCACCTTCATTACTAACTTGTAATTCCTGGGTGATTAAGTTACCATTTCTTTCAAAACTAAACACAGCGGCTTGCCCTTTAAGTGTTTCTAGTAGCGGACTTATTTCATCCCTAAAACGCGCCGGTTTTTGGTTTATGGACGTCAAAATATCGCCTGCTTTTAAATCAGCCGTAGCGTTAAGAGAGTTTTCTTGAAAGTCAGCGATTATAAATGGCTCTCGGAGATCTATCAGCCCTTTAGGTTTACTTGCGCTTAACTGTCCCAAAAAGTCTGTTGGGAACTCTATAGTTTTTGGACTACCATCACGCAAAACAGTCATTGTTTTAGCCTCTATAATATAACGTCTAATGTCCGAAATGTTTACGATTTTATATTCGTTAATCGCAGTCACTTTATCTCCATTTTGAAGTCCAATTTCCTTTAAAACTGAGCTTTTAATTTCATAACCTCCATCAACGCTACTAGCATCAATATCAATAAGGCCATATGAAAAGGCCATAAATATATAAATCACTGCTGCTAGTAAAAAGTTGACGGTAACCCCGCCAAGCATAATAATTAAACGTTGCCATGACGGCTTCGATCTAAATTCCCAAGGCTGTGGCTCTTGTGCCATTTGCTCCGTATCCATACTCTCATCAATCATTCCAGAAATCTTTACATAACCCCCTAAAGGCAGCCAACCAATTCCATACACGGTGTCACCGATTTTCTTTTTAAATAAAGAGTATTTGACATCGAAGAAAAGATAAAACTTCTCTACGCGTGTTTTAAATAATTTAGCAGGGATAAAATGACCTAATTCATGCAGCACAATGAGTAAAGAAAGACTCAATAAAAACTGTGATATTTTAATAACAAATTCCATGTAGTATTGTATAAGTTTAAGCCAACAAATGTAAAGTTTTCAGATTAGAAACAAAAACTTTATTATGGGTCTGTATTTTTAGGTTTTTATTGTCAACATTTTAAGTTCTGTATTGTACTTTTACTGTCCTAATTAGGTTGATATGGCTTCTTTTTTTAAAAAATATAAACTATTCATCACCACACTTTTTGTGTTATCCTGCATTATTATTACACTGTTTTACAGTATTCTTAGTCCTGAGAAAATACTCCCAATCTATCAGCCAGCCCAAGTCAATTATGAATTGGTAGACAGTACTATTCAACATCAAAAAAAATACCATCACATCGCCGATTTTAGTTTGATAAATCAAAATGGAGATACTATTACTCAAGAATTTTATAAAGATAAAATCTATGTCGCCGACTTTTTCTTTACAACCTGTCAGACCATCTGTCCAATCATGACCGATCATATGTACGACATTCAAAAACAAACCATCTCCGATCCAGAAGTTTTATTGTTATCACACTCGGTAACTCCTGAAGTTGATAGCGTCGCACAACTAAAGAAATATGCTAAAAAAAAGCTAGTAAACTCTTCCAAATGGAATTTGGTAACAGGAAACAAAAAACAAATTTATGAATTGGCACGTAAATCGTATCTCGCCGTTAAAAACGCAGGTAACGGCGGCCCTTTTGATATGATCCATACCGAGAATTTTATGTTAATAGATAAGAAACGACAAATTCGCGGATTTTACGATGGGACCGACTCAGAAGAAATTGAACGACTTCTTGAGGATATAAAAGTTCTGAAAGCATCGTATAAAAACTAATCTTTTTATTACTTTTGCTTCTTTAAAATGAATCTAAATAAGCATGCGCTTTACAATAGCAGATCTTAAAAAAGGTGAAAAAGGCATAATAACCGATAGCTCATCTGAAAATATCCCTCTAAAATTATTAGAAATGGGATGTCTTCCTGGTAACGAGGTTCACTTACTTCAGTTAGCGCCGTTTTCTGATCCTATGTATTTGAATGTGAATGACAGTTTTTTAGCGATTAGAAAAGAAACTGCAGCCTTGATTGTAATTGAAAAAACAAATGGGTAAACAGCTAAATGTTGCGTTAATTGGAAACCCAAATACAGGGAAAACATCTGTATTTAATGCCCTGACCGGTCTCAATCAAAAAGTGGGAAATTACCCTGGAATTACAGTTGACAAGAAACAAGGGGTTTGTAAATTATCGCGTGGAGTAAAAGCTAACGTATTAGACCTTCCAGGAACCTATAGCCTAAATGCTTCCTCTTTGGATGAAAATGTAGTGATCGAATTATTACTTAATAAAAATGACAAAGACTACCCCGATGTCGCTTTAATTGTAAGTGATGTGGAAACTTTAAAGAGAAATCTACTTTTGTTTACACAAATTAAAGACCTCAAGATCCCGACTATACTAGTGATTAATATGAGTGACTTAATGCGCCGCAAGGGTATTGCATTAAATATTGAACTGCTAGAAGCAAAGTTACAAACAAAAATAGCACTTGTAAGCACCCGTAAAAACACAGGAATAGAAGAGTTAAAGCAGCTTATTGAAGGCTATAAAACCATCTCTACTGAACCGTGTTTGGACACCACCCTAATTGATGAAGACTACTTCCAAAGCCTACAAAAAGCCTTTCCAAATCAAGATGTTTACAAATTATGGTTAGTTATAACACAGGATGCGAATTTTGGAAAAATCACTCGCCAAGAACTAGACATTTCAAGATTTAAAACTAAATCAAATCAGGAGTTAAAACGACTACAACAAAAAGAAGCTATAAAACGCTACCAGTTTATAAATAGTATTTTAAAGGAAGGCCAAACGATTGACCGTTCTAAAGCAACAGGGTTAAGAAGCAAACTAGACCGAATACTGATTCATAAAGTGTGGGGGTATGTCATCTTTTTCTTAGTATTATTGTCTATTTTTCAAGCGATTTATGATTGGGCTACGGTCCCAATGGACCTCATCGACACCACCTTTGCTAGCTTGGCAGAATGGGTCAAAGTCACCTTTCCTGGCGGAGGAAAAGTTACCGATTTGGTCGCTGAGGGTATTGTATCGGGTATTGGTGGAATTGTTATTTTCATTCCCCAGATCGCCTTTTTATTCTTATTCATTTCTATTTTGGAAGAGAGTGGATACATGAGCCGTGTAGTGTTTTTGATGGATCGCGTCATGCGACGATTTGGATTGAGTGGAAAAAGCTTAGTGCCCTTAATTTCAGGAACTGCTTGTGCCATTCCTGCAGTCATGGCTACTCGTAATATTGAAAATTGGAAGGAGCGTCTTATAACCATTCTAGTAGTGCCCTTTACAACCTGTTCGGCGCGACTCCCTGTATATCTAATTATTATTGCATTAGTTATTCCCGATGGCTCTATTATTGGGCTTAGCTACCAAGCACTAACTTTAATGGCGCTGTACCTACTCGGATTTGGGATGGCTATATTTTCGGCCTATATACTTGACCGCGTTTTAAAAACAAAACACAAAACATTTTTTGTAGTAGAAATGCCTAACTATAAACTGCCTTTACTAAAAAATGTAATTATCACCGTCATTGAAAAAACAAAGACATTTGTTTTTGAAGCTGGTAAAATAATTTTGGCTATTTCCATTATTCTATGGGTGATGGCTTCCTATGGCCCTGGAGATAAGTTTAATAATGCCGAATCATACGTAAAAGAAACCTCAACTACTCAATCAACTTCTGAGCTTAACGATCAAATTGCGGCGTTTAAACTTGAGCACTCTTATATTGGGATTGTAGGAAAAACAATCGAACCACTTATTAAGCCTTTAGGGTATGATTGGAAAGTTGGTATTGGGCTTGTAGCGTCTTTTGCTGCTAGAGAGGTTTTTGTAGGAACCTTAGCTACAATATACAGTGTAGGAAGTGCCGGAGAAGGAGAAAACATAGAAACGATTAAAACAAAAATGGCCAATGAAACCTATGCTGATGGCACCAAGGTTTTTACGCTTGCTTCTGGAATATCCTTGCTTTTATTTTACGCCTTTGCCATGCAATGCATGAGTACCCTTGCCATTGTTAGACGAGAAACTAAAACCTGGAAATGGCCTATTCTTCAACTCATTGGAATGACGGCGATTGCGTATATATGTGCCTTAATTGCCTTTCAATTTTTAAAATAACTAGAAATGAATACTTCCTTACAAACTCTAATAATTGCTGTAGTTGTGTTGATTGCTGTGCTTTATTTGTTCCGAAAGCAGTTATGGAAGTCTGGTAAAAACAAAAAGAATTGTGGCAATGATGGTTGCGGCTGCTAACCTAAGGCAACATCTAAGGTCATCATTACAATAAATCCCCCAATAAAACCAAGCGTTGCAACATCAGTGTATTTGTCGCGCTGTGTTTCTGGAATCACCTCTTCAACTACTACAAAAATCATAGCCCCTGCTGCAAATGCCAAAGCGTAAGGCAAGATAGGGGTGAAAAATGTGACTGCGACAGCGCCTATTACCGCAGCAATAGGTTCTACAATTGCCGAAAGCTGTCCGTACCAAAAGCTTTTAAATTTAGTAACCCCCTGACGTCTAAGTGGCATGGAAACCGCTAGCCCTTCTGGAAAGTTTTGAATACCAATTCCAAGGGCTAGTGCAACAGCACCGCCAATAGTTGCTTCAGGAATACCCGCTGCAACTCCTCCGAAAAGAACACCTACTGCTAAACCTTCTGGTATGTTATGAAGTGTAATAGCAAGCACCAATAAAGTAGTACGGTGCCATGGGGATTTAACCCCTTCCTTTTCACTTTCTTTAAAATTTATATGTAAATGTGGAAGTACTTTGTCGAGTCCAAATAAAAAGAGGGCGCCCATTCCAAAACCAATCGCTGCAGGGAGTACCTTTAAAAAACCTTCACCTGGACTCATTTCAATACTTGGCGCCAATAGACTCCAAAAACTGGCAGCCACCATAACACCTCCAGTAAAACCAAGCATCCCATCCAAAAGCCCTCTGTTCATACCTTTAAAAAAGAAAACAAGCGAAGCGCCTAAAGCAGTTACTATCCAGGTAAAAAGAGATGCATATAAAGCCGCTAAAATCGGATCTATGCCACTGAGGTAAGAAATAATTTGATCCATCAAATTTTTAAATTTTTGGCAAGTTAATCAATCTGCCTCTAATTGTGAAGTTGTTCATAGGCTTCTTGAACCTTTCTAAATTTTTCTTCAGCACCCTTTTGATGTTCTTTTCCTAAATGAAGGACTTTATCAGGGTGATATTTTTTAGCCATTTTCCTGTACGCAGCTTTGATTTCTGCTTTGGTTGCTGTCTCTTTAATCTCTAGAATCTTATAAGCCATGTCAGAACTTTTGTAAAACATAGCTTTGATACTTTCAAAATCTCTAACACTTACCCCTAAGTAAGAAGCAATTAAAGCGATTGCTTTTACCTCAGATTCATCGACGTGATTATCGGACTTTGCAATCCCAAATAAAAAATGGATTAGTTGAAGTCGTGACGCATGATCCATCATTTGACGAATTTGTAAACACACCTGACGGGTAGGGATATTAGTCTGCTTAGAAATTTCTTTAAATAGCTTGAAAGCTTGATTTGCGCGTTCCTTACCATACATTTGAACAAACTGTGCCCGTACAAAATCCAGTTCTCGCTGGTCTTGTTTGCCATCTGCTTTTATAACTATAGAAGCCAAGACTAATAAACTAACCTCAAAATCCCCTGAGCGAGTTGCGGCTTGATTTCGACTGTTGGAAGCTCCTCCTTTTGAAGACGCGTCTAAAAGACTTCCTACTGCCATTCCAATAATAGCACCAATTGGCCCTCCAAAAGACCATCCTATTGAGGCTCCTATCCATTTCGAAAATCCCATCCTTTATCACGATTAAATTAAAAACCAAACCTACAAAAAAAAGAATAGCCACAATTAATAAGCTCAAAAATTTCTTAGAAATTTATAGTCAATTTAACACTTTACACCCTCAAAAAAAGAATATAATTGCCAGACAAATGTGTATCTTTGTTTTTTAATTAAAAATAAACAAACATGTACCCAGCAGAATTAGTAAAACCAATGCGTGAACATTTGACGCAAGTAGGCTTCAAAGAATTACATAACGCTGAAGCTGTAGACTCTGCTTTAGCACAATCGGGCACAACTCTAGTCGTTGTTAATTCGGTTTGTGGCTGTGCAGCTGCCAATGCGCGACCAGGTGCTATTATGAGTTTAGATAACGAAAAGCTCCCAACTCAAACCGTTACAGTGTTTGCTGGAGTAGATAAAGAAGCCGTCCAAAAGACAAGAGAGCATATGGTTCCATTTCCTCCAAGTTCTCCTTGTATGGCCTTGTTTAAAGATGGTGAATTAGTTCACGTACTAGAACGTCATCATATTGAAGGGCGACCAGCAGAACTAATCGCAGAAAACTTAAAGAATGCGTACAACGAATTTTGTTAAGACCTTCTTTTGACAAACAAAAAAGCCAGACATATGTGTCTGGCTTTTTTTATCCGTTAACCTATGATTTCTACCAAATCTTCAATTTTTGTAAGCAATTGAACTTTAATAGCGGATGTTTTTAGGCTTATCTTGTTGTGTTTTGACACAAATATAATTTCGAAGCCTAGTTTTTCTGCTTCCAAAATCCGTTGTTCCACACGCTGAACGGGTCGGATTTCTCCAGACAAGCCTACTTCACCGGCAAAACAATAATTTTTGGCTAAAGCCTCATCGTCATTTGAAGATAAAATCGAAGCGACTACTGCTAGGTCTATAGCTGGATCATCGACATTAATACCCCCTGTAATATTTAAAAAAACATCTTTAGCCCCAAGTCTAAAGCCTGCTCTTTTTTCCAATACAGCTAAAAGCATGTTGAGACGTTTGGCGTTAAATCCAGTTGCACTCCGCTGGGGCGTCCCATAAACGGCCGTACTTACCAAGGCCTGAACCTCTATGAGCAAAGGACGAACCCCTTCTAGAGTAACGGCTATGGCATTCCCCGACAAGGCTTCATCTTTTTTAGATATTAAAATATCTGAAGGATTAGTAACTTCTCGTAAACCGGTTCCAAGCATTTCATAAATCCCTAGTTCGTGGGTGGATCCAAAACGGTTTTTATGTGCTCTTAAAATTCTAAAAACATGATTTCTATCCCCTTCAAACTGAAGAACCGTATCGACCATGTGTTCTAATATTTTTGGACCAGCAATTGAACCGTCTTTGGTTATGTGGCCTATTAAAATTACGGGGGTAGCGGTTTCTTTTGCAAACTTAATTAGCTCACTTGTACATTCTTTAATTTGCGATACGCTTCCCGCAGAGGCTTCAAGGTAATCGCTTTGTAAGGTTTGAATTGAGTCGATTACAACCACATCAGGTTTAAGCGCTTCAATTTGTTTAAATATATGCTGTGTTTTTGTTTCTGTTAGTATATAACACGTATCGTTCAAAGGCTGAATACGTTCTGCTCGAAGTTTAATTTGTTTCTGACTTTCTTCTCCAGAAACATATAAAGTCTTGTATGGTAGCTTCAAAGAAATTTGGAGCATTAATGTACTTTTCCCTATCCCGGGCTCTCCTCCCAATAGGGTCAAGGACCCTGGAACGATCCCGCCGCCAAGCACCCGATTAAACTCGCCATCAGCAGTGTCCATTCTAACGGTTTTTGCCGTGTCTATTTCTGATATTTTTAACGGCTTAGACACCCTATTAGGGGTGTTTTGCCCTCCAAGCTTCCAATCCTTTTTGTCAGGCTTCTGTACCAATTCTTCAGCGATTGTATTCCAAGACTTACAAGAGGTACATTGTCCTTGCCATTTGGCAGATTGAGCTCCACAGCTCTGACAAAAAAAAGTGGTTTTAACTTTAGCCATTAGTATCCAAATTCTTTTTGAATTTCGTCTGCACGATCTAACATATCTTCTTTTGAGTAGCCCTGAATACTGCCTAGCGTGTATGAAGACCTATATGCATTCATTGCCTTTTTAGGTTTTCCTGTCTCTTCATAGTAACGTGCTAAATAAAAAAAACCTAACACAGTATCGGGATGTTGCTTTCTAGCCATATTCCCTAGGTCTTTATAAAATTCGTACTGTTTGTTTTTTTCAATTGCTGCCGAAATAGCTTTAAAATCATTAATTAAAATTTGTTTTTCAACACCAAAAAGCTCATTAATTGTCTCGTATTTTTCGATTAGATAATCTACAGGAGAAGACTGCAGTGTTATGATTTTAGTCTCATACTCTGCTCTATTAATAGGTTGAAATATCGAAAATATATTTTCTAACGCATTTGGAACAGAGCGCGAAACGAGTGAATAATGCGTTAAGCCTTCAAAATCATCAAATTCATAGAATATATTTGGGTTTTCTATAGGCGAAATCTTAGAGTTAAGTTCGACTGCATGTTTTCTGTTTCTCTTAATATCTAGAGAAGCGGTAGATAAATAATAAAAGAGCTTACTGTCCTTTTGTTCAAGACTCATTTTTCTTGTAAGATTGTCTTGCATAAAAGGAGCTAACTTTGGGCTTAATGCCACAAAAGCACTAAAAACAGGCGATTTTTTAAAGAAAAAATAATTAATATAGTTAGCCGTTTCTCCGTGACCAATAGCGATTCTAAAATCTAAGCAACGGTAGCTATCTGTCAAAAAAGGAATGAGTTCTGTTTCTATAAAATCATAAAATTTAGCCCCTGTTTTATATGGTAAGTGATCCTCTACGGAAAGGGTGCAGTCATCAGCTCTTGATTCTGTTTGATTTATTCCTACAACAATAGCATCGGGCATATCTTCCCAGTATGAACTGTAATCAACGTTGCCTACGACTACATCGAAAAGATAATCTCCGTCAAAAACAATGATTAAGGGGTAGGACTGAGATTCATTAACATTGTAATCTCGAGGGAGCTTAATTTTTAATTCGCGTGTAGTCCCTAATTCCTCCGATTCTATAGACTCATAAAGTGTTTGAGAAAAAGTCAGGTGAAAGCTTAACAGTAGGGAAATTACAAAAAACTTCATATTGTATCTATATATATTTTGGTGTTGCCAAGTTAAGAAAATAAGCGAAAAATAATTGTGCTATTTGGAAGTTTATTTTGAGTGGTTTCTATTATAGAATGGCAAATAAAAAAGTGAAAAACCACCAAATAATATAATCATAAGTGTTTGTGAAGTCCACATGATCCACCCAAATGCAATACTGGGGTCTTCAGGAATATTAAAAATAGAGAATGCTGCATAAATAGCCAACGGATAAGATCCAATTCCCCCATTAGTCGCTGCGATACTAAAACTAGCCAAAATAAAGCCTATTAAAATTGCCGCAAAAGGAATATTGGTTATTTCAGGAATCGAAAGTGAAGTAACATAAAACATTAGGATGTACATCCCCCAAATGAATAGAGTGTGGAAAATAAAAGGCCACTTTTTTTTCATTTTAAAAATACTAAGGATCCCCTCAACTAGGCCCATTGCAAAAGACTTAATTTTTAAAGCTATTTTTGACTGAGCTTTTCGAATGATTAAAATTATAATAACAATTAAAATAAGGCCCGCAATAGCACCTATTAATATCTTTAAAGGGGCAATATTTTCAGAAAGTTTTGTAAAGATAAAATCATATTGTAAAAAAAGCGTTACTGCAATAATTACAAGCATGACAACCATATCAGCTATACGTTCTGAAACAATCGTTCCAAAACTTTTTTCAAATGGCACCCCTTCGTAATTTGTAAGTATTGAAGCTCTAGCAATCTCGCCCGCCCTTGGGACTGTATAGTTAATTAAATAGGTGGCAAAAACAGCCATTACACTATTCCCTAGCTTAATATTGTAACCCATAGGCTCTAACTGAAATCGCCAACGGTAGGCTCGAGAAAGGTGACTTAATAGCCCGAGAAATGTCCCTAAAATGACCCAGGAATAGTTTGCTTCTTTAAAAGAACCAACCAAGCTACCAAAAGGTATTATTGAAAACGAATACCAAACCGCTGCAACACTTAATAAAAGTGGCAGGCTTATTTTGAGTATTGATTTCAGTTTTGAGTTCAAATTAGTTTAGTAAATTATTGGCTTCATTAGGAAATACTAAAGACGGCTTAAACTCCTTAGCCTCTTGTAATTCCATAAAAGCATAGGTGATAAGTATTAAAACATCTCCAATGGACACTTTATGTGCAGCAGCCCCGTTTAGAGTGATTTCACCTGATTTTCTGGGCCCTGGAATCACATATGTATCTAAGCGCTCTCCGTTGTTATTATTAACCACTTGTATTTTTTCTCCTTGGATAATATTGGCAGCATCCATTAAATCTTCATCAATCGTGATACTTCCGATATAATTAAGATCCGCTCCAGTAACTTTTACACGGTGAATTTTTGATTTTACAACTTGTATTTGCATTTTGGTAAATATAATTAATTTAAATCTATATTGTCAATTAATCGGACGTCTCCTATGTTTACCGCAATAAATGCACGGCATGATTTATGCAGGGACTTTTTCTTGATAGGGGCTAAGGATTCTACTTCTGAAATCTGAAAATAATCCAGTTCAAATAATGGGTGAGTACTAAACTGATTTACCACCCATTTAGAGAGGGCTTTTCTGCTCTCATAATTAAATTGCTTCTTAACGTATTGTAAGGTTTTATAAATCAATGCCGACGCATCAAATTCAGCAGGGCTCAGACGAGCGTTTCTAGAGCTCATCGCGAGCCCATTAGCCTCCCGCTCAGTTGGACATGCAATAATCTTAACTGGCAGTTTTGTGATTGCTACCATTTTTTTAATTATTTGTAATTGCTGAAAGTCTTTTTCACCAAAATAAGCATTGTCCGGACGTACAATTTCGAACAAGCGTTTTACGACTGTTCCAACCCCGTCAAAATGACCAGGCCGCGAACTTCCTTCCATTTCTAAATCAAGTCCATTAAAGTCAAAGCAATCTGTCTTTATTTGGGGGCCATATAGATCTTCCGAAGACGGAGCATAAACGACAATCGAGTCCTTTGATAGCGTCTTTAGCAAACTAACGTCCTTATCTAAGGTTCTGGGGTAATGAATTAAATCATTTGGATTATTAAATTGAGTTGGATTAATAAAAATACTAACCACAACATATTCATTCATAGACAATGCGGCTTTAACTAACGACAAGTGCCCCTGGTGAAGAGCCCCCATGGTCGGTACAAAACCTAATGATAAACCAGGTTGTTTTTGTTTGTTAATATGAGCGATTAAGCCTGTTTTAGCTGTGTAAACTTGCATTTGGTAAATAATTAACAGTTTGCAAACTTACACTATTACGGTTAATCTGCATAAAATTTTGTATTTTTGCGCGAGTTTTATTGTCAATACCCAAACCCTTAGTATATATGAAAGATAAGAGAGTATTATACGTGTCGTCAGAGGTGGTTCCATATTTGCCTGAAACAGAGATTTCTTCAATGTCGTTTGAAGCGCCTAGAATGATAAATAAACAGGGGGGGCAAATACGAATCTTCATGCCGCGCTATGGAAATATTAACGAAAGAAGGCATCAACTTCACGAAGTCATTCGCCTTTCAGGAATCAACCTGGTAATTAATGATTTGGACATGCCCTTAATTATTAAAGTTGCTTCTATTCCAAAAGAACGAATTCAAGTCTATTTCATTGACAATGAAGAGTATTTTAAACGTAAAGCAACCCTAACGGATGAAGATGGACAGTTGTTTGATGACAACGATGAACGCGCTATTTTTTTTGCTAAGGGGGTAATTGAAACCGTTAAGAAATTAAATTGGGCTCCAGACATAATCCACGTTCATGGATGGCTAGCATCATTATTGCCTCTTTACCTAAAACAATATTATAAAGACGAACCATTATTTAAAGAAAGTAAAATTGTTACCTCTGTATACAGTCAAAGTTTTGACGATAACTTAAATACTGGCCTAGTCGATAAGATTAAGTTTGATGAAATTGAAGAAGCTCATATTGATGGTTTAAAAACACCTAACTATTCTAACTTGATGAAAGTTGCGATTGATTTTTCTGATGGACTTATAAAAGGGTCTCAAGAACTCCCTGCTGAGCTAGAAGAATACCTCGCGAATTGTAAAAAGCCTGTGTTAGACTATCAGTACCCTGAGGCTTTTGCAGAAGCTTACACCGATTTCTACACTACAAAAATTTTATAATAAGCCCCCTATTGACATGAAATTTATCCATTCTATTTTGTTAAAATGTACTTGTGCCTTTTCTGTTATTGCCATGATTCATTCATGTGATAACGAGTTCTCAGAAATTGGGACAGGTATTGTAGGGACTCCAGATTTTGAGATTCAAAATAGAGCCTATCCAATCAAGACTTACAATAAAAGAATAACCCCTTTTGAATCTAATAAATTAGAAGGCAACTTACTAGGCTTTTATCATGACCCTGTTTTTGGCGGTTCCAGTGTCAGTTTTGTAGGGCAAATGACCCCCAGAGATTACAATCCCACCTTTGGGACTAACACTGTTTTAGATTCTGTAATTTTGACAATTCCTTACTCAAGTAATGCATCCACACTTGAAGATGTAACGACCTACGAACTTGATTCATTATATGGATCAAGTCCAATTAAGTTATCTGTTTTTAAAAATGATTTCTTACTCAGAAAATATGATCCAAGTGCAGCAATAGATGGCGCTCAAAACTATTATTCAGATGGATCACTTTCTTCAGGGCAACTGATTGAGTCATCAGCTCTTGAATCACAACTACTTTACTATAACAGTAGTTATTTTCCAAGCTTAGAAAGTATTGAATTAGAAACATATAATGAAGAGAGTGAGGCTTTTGAGGTGACAAACACATTAAACCCAAGCTTTAGGGTCCATCTACACAACAACTCCGACTTCCTAAGCCCTCCAGAAGGATTTTGGGAAGACTTATTTCTTTCAAGAGAAGAAGATGCTGTTATTGGAGCAGAAGATAGTTTTATTAACTACTTCAGGGGCTTGTATTTTAAGGCCGAACCCATTACAGAAACAGAAGGTCACATGATGCAGCTTGATCTTTTATCTAACGAAGCTAGCCTCGTTGTTTACTATACCTATGACCAAATTATAACGGTTGATGGAGAAGAGGAAACGAGTACTGTACAGGGAAATTATGAACTCACTTTTTCAGGAAACAGAGTTAATATTTTTGAAAACAACTTTGATCCTTCAATTTTACAAACCATAAATGATACTTCAACAGATTTAGAGGGAGACGATTACCTTTATCTAAAAGGTGGTGAGGGATCTATGGCAGTAATAGAGTTGTTTTCAGAAGATGAGCTAGGTAATTCCGAAGAGGACTATCTAAATGAATTTAGAGAGATTGACGGCGGACAAACAACTGTTAGGCGATTAATTAACGAAGCATTCTTAGAATTTTATGTCGAAGAAACGCTTTCCAACTCTGATATTCCAAATCGAGTTTACGTATATGATCTAGACAATAATATATATGTTGCTGATTACTTCTTCGACCAAACTGTTAATACTGCTTCTGCGGATTCAAAGTATACTCATTTAGTTCCCTTATCAACAGAAACAGATAGTGAGGGTGTTCAGCACAAGAAATACAAAGTAAGGCTCACAGAGCATTTGAATAGTATAATTTTAAAAGATTCAACAAATGTAAAACTAGGAATTGTTGTCTCTTCAAATGTAGGCGCTGTGAATTCAAGAAAATTGAAGGACGCAAATGAAATTGAAGGCATTCCTTCAGGAACAGTGTTGACTCCAAGAAGTGTAATTCTCCATGGCAACAATTCGCCAAACTCAGCTAAGAGGCCAAAACTAAACATATATTATACAGAACCTAATAACTAATTTTTATGTGTGGAATTGTCGGCTACATAGGCCATCGCGATGCATACCCAGTAATCCTTAAAGGGCTTCAGCGCCTGGAATACAGGGGGTATGACAGTGCAGGAATAGCATTGTATGACGGCTTGGAAATAAAACTATCAAAAACCAAAGGAAAGGTTGCAGATTTAGAACTTAAATTTTCTCAACAAATAGAGCCTAAAGGAAGTCTTGGAATTGGACATACTCGTTGGGCTACTCACGGAATTCCTAACGACACGAATTCACACCCACACTTTTCAAATTCTGGAGATCTCGTTATTATCCACAATGGAATTATTGAGAATTATGAGGCTCTAAAGCAAGAGCTTATTAAGCGTGGCTATCATTTTTCGTCAGACACAGATACTGAGGTATTGATAAACCTGATTGAAGACATTCAAAAAAATAACGGCTTAAAGCTTGGAAAGGCAGTTCAAGTCGCCCTTAACCAAGTTATCGGCGCCTATGCAATTGCAGTATTTGATATTAAAAAACCAAATGAAATTGTAGCTGCTAGACTAGGAAGTCCTCTAGCTATCGGAGTTGGAGAAGGAGAGTTTTTTATTGCTAGTGATGCATCTCCATTTTTAGAATACACCAATAATGCCGTGTATTTAGAAGATGAAGAAATGGCGATTATCTCATTACATAATCCTTTAAATATCCGAAAGATAAAGGATGATAGGCTTGTTAGTCCTTATGTACAAGAACTAAAAATAAATCTTGAACAAATTGAAAAAGGGGGATATGACCATTTTATGCTTAAAGAAATTTTTGAGCAGCCGCACGCTATTAAAGACACCTACAGGGGGCGCTTGCTAACGGATGAGGGTATTATTAAAATGGCTGGTATTGAAGATCACATGGCTAAATTTTTAAATGCCAACCGAATTATTATTGTGGCCTGTGGAACGTCTTGGCATGCTGGACTAGTTGCAGAATATATAATTGAAGAATTAGTGCGAGTGCCTGTTGAAGTTGAATATGCTTCAGAATTTCGATATCGAAACCCGGTCATTGACAATTCGGATGTGGTCATTGCAATATCTCAATCAGGAGAAACAGCAGACACCCTAGCCGCCATTAAGCTTGCAAAGGAAAAAGGCGCTTTTGTGTTTGGAGTTTGTAATGTTGTCGGTTCATCAATTTCTAGAGAAACAGATGCTGGTGCTTACACCCATGCAGGGCCAGAGATCGGAGTAGCCTCAACAAAAGCGTTTACTACTCAAATTACTGTTCTTACACTAATTGCGCTTCGCCTAGCAAAAGCAAAAGGAACAATATCAAACACAGACTTTAGAGCACACTTAGTGGAATTAGAAATGATTCCTAAAAAAGTAGAAGAAGTTTTAAAATCAGAGGCATTAACAAAAGAAATTGCCGCCATATATAAGGATGTGAGTAATTTCTTATATTTAGGGCGTGGTTTTAATTTTCCTGTAGCGCTTGAAGGTGCTTTGAAACTTAAAGAAATTTCTTACATACACGCAGAAGGATACCCGGCAGCAGAAATGAAGCATGGCCCAATAGCGCTTATAGACGAGAACATGCCAATCGCAGTAATTGCTACCAAATACGGGCATTATGAAAAGGTCGTTAGTAACATACAAGAGATAAAGTCACGTAAGGGGAAAATTATTGCTGTGGTAACCAAGGGAGATACCCAAGTTAAAGGAATCGCAGACCATGTAATTGAAATTCCTGAAACTATAGAACTCCTCTCGCCACTTCTTACTACGATACCGTTACAGTTGTTGTCTTACCATATTGCTGTAATGCTAGACAAAAACGTTGATCAGCCTAGAAATCTAGCAAAGTCCGTGACAGTGGAGTAGGGATGTGTGTTGAACATCCTTACCCCATAAAATGGATGTTAAGTTTCTCATTATCAATAATTACCACTAACCTTTGGGAATCAAATTATAGTGAATATCAACAGTATTTATTTGATAGAATATGTGGATATAAAGAAAATATCCTTACCCCTATTGGTTATAGAAAAATATCTAAAATCTTCAACGAAGAAGGATTAAAAACCCCACGAAATACTGATTTTACTAACTCAAAAGTCCATTCTATCTACAAAAAAGGTAAGATTAGAGAAGAAAGAATCAACAGAAAAGATATTGTTGAGGTAGGTCAGGTTCATATAGAACCTATGTGACTCCTCACTAATGGTAAACTCACCTCAACTTTCTCCCTACTCCTTTATTTAGGGTTATTCCTAACATCCTATACTCTTTACCATACTGTTTGAATATCTCTCACAATAAACTTTGAGAAATTCTGTGATTTATTAGTGTTTAATGTTTTACTACCATATTTATTGATAACTCAGATGTTCCAACAGAGGGAATTACATCTTCACCCACGAGGGACGAAAGTTAGTTAGTGGGAAAGACATCGGATAGTAATCTGTAGGATTGAAATAATATCCAAACATAACGGATGAGGTTTCTCCGGTAGGGTTAAAAATGGTTATGGTATAATGTAAATATGGGGGAATCAAACGGACTGGTTTACTGAAATCTATAATTGAAGAATGATATCATTCATTAACAGATACACAAATCTGTAAGGGGATTGGTGTATCCCTGTCTCTTATACACATCTGACGCTGCCGACGAATAGAGAGG
>OLHZ01000054.1_pt1 | contig 16407 bp, 17 predicted proteins | sample 1609381 | NCBI WGS metagenome assembly OLHZ01 (sample SAMN05416788, study PRJEB24817) | seawater metagenome | isolation source: Sea water | place: Canada:Atlantic | collected 2013-11
GAGTGTAAAATCGCGCTACTTGGCCGATGACAATTATCGTCCGCCGCAGCGAAAGAAGCTCGTTGAAGACCTCGGCTGGTCTGGACTGGATGTGGGCACTTAGTGTTCACGTTATACTTGTTCTTCCATAACCTCCATTGGTCACTGCAAGCGTAGGAACTATTACCCTGTAATGAGCGAAATTGAACCAGATTCACGACTACCGCCAAAGAAAAAAGGCATGGCGCGATTAATCGCTGCCACTGGCTTCTCCTTGGCCGGCCTCAAGGCTGCGTTGCAGCATGGGGAAGCATTTCGACTCGAAGTCGTTATCTTCTGTATTCTTGCACCCGCGGGACTTTGGCTTGGCCAATCCCGGGTTGAACAAGTGCTCCTGGTTGGCTCCTTGTTTATTGTCCTGCTAATGGAGTTGATCAATTCAGCCGTAGAAGCAACCATCGATCGGGGTGGCAGTGAGTTTCATGTTCTCGCCGGCAGAGCGAAAGACATAGGCTCGGCCGCAGTCTTCGTGGCGCTTGTATTGGTCGTGTTTACATGGGGCATGCTGCTCCTCTAGTCTTTCTCCAGCAAATTCGATTCGGACAGAAAAAGTGAATTTTAAAAAACCAGCAGACAGGAACCGGCAATGAGCTCGATGCAGAGAATACAGCTCATCCTTTTTTTCATGCCCGTCGCTGGGGCTCACTATTACAGTCTTGATCGAGGTCTTCTCTCCGTTTTTTTTGCTTTCGTTTCCGTAAGTCTCATAGTTCTTACCAGCACTGCGCTTATCAGCCGAATCGAGCAAGGCACTGTCAGAAACACCATTGGCTTTGTGTTAATTTACTTACTGTCTTTCTATTATGCCTCGCAGTTTCTTAGCTACTACTTGCAAGGTAGCTACTTTAATCAGCAATACTTATTCCACTTCAATCTGACAACACTGCGCGAAAGCCTTGCTGCCTATTACTCGTTAATGTTTCTAATAGTTAGCTGGACAGTCTGCGTACTATTTGCCTTCTACTATTTTAGAGATCGACTACCACGCTCTAACTATTCGCTACCAGCACTCACAGGGCTTTTCGTTCTCGCCTTAATGTTAGACCCTGGGCTGCGGCCGTCAGTCGTGGCTATGGCGAACTCCGTACTGACGCCACGGATAGATTCACTCGATGCCATAGCTTGGGAAGAGCTAGACCTAGAACAAGATGCATTGACGAATACGCAATTCACAGCGACCGCCGGTAAGAACCTATTGTTCGTCTTTCTCGAAGGCTTTGAAGCCACTTACACCGATGAGAATCTCTTCCCCGGTTTGACGCCGAACCTACAGGCATTGAACGAAGAAGGATGGCAGCTTGATAATATGCAGCAGGTAGAAGGCTCAGGCTGGACTATGGCCGGGATGGTGTCCAGCTTATGCGGTACGCCGCTGCTCTATGAATCCAGTTTTGGCGGCAATGAAGTTCTTTTCTCGCGCCTGCTCGACAAAGCTACTTGCTTGCCCGATGTGCTAAATAGCGCTGGATACCAACAGGTATTCATGGGTGGTGCCTCGCTAGGCTTCGCAAGCAAAGGCAGCTTTCTACGAGAGCACGGATTTGACACAACCCTAGGTCGTCATGAGTTAGTTGGCGAGATTGAAGACCCCAATTATGTAACCGGCTGGGGGCTTTATGATGATTCATTATTCTCCCAAGCGTTAAAACAATTTGCTAGTCTAGCGGCATCGGAACAGCCCTTTAATCTGACACTACTTACTGTAGATACCCATCATCCAATTGGCGAGCCCTCAGCAAGCTGCAGTGAATATGATCAGATCGACAATTCGATCTTGCACGCGGTTCACTGCACCGACTATCTGTTGGGAGAATTTCTCGATCAAATCAAAGCGCATCCCGCCTATGAAGACACGGTGGTGATTCTTGTCTCCGATCACCTTGCGATGCGCAACAATGCATTCCCGCTATTTCCTGAGGGCTATCAACGACGACTGTATTTCAATGTGCTGAATTCAAGCGTTGCTGCTGAGCAAGAAATATTTGCCACACCGCTGGACATCTCACCTACCGTATTGCAGTTGTTAGGAGTGCAGCATGATGTTGCATTTCTTACTGGCCTAAATTTGCTGAATACACCTATGAAAGACGCCATGAGAGATATCTACGATCCGAACCGGCTTGAAGCCATACGCTATATCAACAGTAATCATCTCTCGACAGTCGAGGAGAATATCCCTTTCTCGTTGAATCGGCAGGCTCTAGACGACATGGAATTTTCTGAAGACATAGCGAACATAAGATACAACGGCGGGCAACTACAATTTGACGCGGCGACAGGTGACACTTACTTTATGTTACCGGCCTTAGCTGGCACACAGTTCAATGACGCAATGCTCTATCTAACAATTAAAAACGATGAAAAACTCAATGCAGCAGCCTACTTCGAGACTGAACTCGGGCAGGGATACTCTGAAGAAAACTCAGTGCAGCACTACATTGAAGTCGGTCTCAATCGCATAGTATTCGAATTGAAAGGAGTTGCAACTGGGAGCCGAATCCGTATCGACCTTGGACATCTACCTGGTCGCTATAGTATTCGCGAATTGGAGATAAGAGCACAATAGCAGATAACAATCACCACGCTGGATTCACGAGTTGCCGAATGAATGGCATGAGATCTGTCGCCGCCATACCACGCTGACCGTCTGCCTGCATGGAGAGATCTGCCGCTTCACCGTGTATGCAGACGCCGGCACAGAGGCTGCTCTCTAGCGAGTTGCCCTGCGCTACAAGACTGCCAACTATTCCACTCAACACATCACCCATCCCGCCAGTTGCCATTCCTGCATTGCCTTCGCTACAGAGAAAGAGTTTTTGCTGCGATTTTTCGGCGGTACATATCAGACTGCCGCTTCCCTTGAGGAGACAAGCACCGCCCCAGGTTGCGTTCAGTTGACGAACGGCGGCGTAGCGATCGCCCTGTATCTCGCTGATTGATCTGTTCAAGAGTGCTGCTGCTTCGCCCGGGTGCGGGGTGAGTATCCAGTTGTCTCTTTTTATTCCGGTACCTTTCTCGGCCGAGCCTTGTTCTCGCTTCTCAGCGAGCAGATGCAGGGCGTCTGCATCAATAACTAGAGGCTTGTCCGCTGAGATCTGTGCGTATAGCGCCTTCTGCATTAGACAGCGCGCCCAGCTGCCGCGCCCTAAGCCAGGGCCAATCACGATCGTCGTTGCTTTGGAAATGAGATCGTCGATATTGGTGTTGTCATCTTCGGTGCCTAGCACCATGACCTCGGGTCGTCTCGCTAGCAAAGCTGGACGATGAGCGGAGCGAGTAATGACACTAACAAGGCCTGCCCCACTTCGCACAGCCGCCTCGGCCGCCATTATTACCGCACCGCCGAAACTAGAATCGCCGCCGATGACTAATACATGACCATGGCTACCCTTGTGCGAAGCAGCCTCTCGAGGCGCTAGCATCGCAGATGTCGAATTGATATCTATGCGCTGCGCAGCTGGTTTGGGTGAAGACTCGCTAGTGAATACTTGATCGGGCACATCGAGACGGTGAAAGATCAACTCACCAACATAGTCGCCTGCCTGATTCGTAAGTAGACCCTGCTTTAAGCCGATAAATGTAACCGTTACATTCGCTTTGACCGCGACACCGAGACATGCGCCTGTGTCTGCACTAAGACCGGAAGGAATATCGATCGCAAGCACAGGTCGATCTGCCTTGTTGATAAATTCGATGGCCTTTGCGTAATTACCGGTCACTTCTCTGTCTAGTCCAATACCTAACAGCGCATCAACGACAACTGGATGGGCGTGGTCTTTCTCGTGCTCAACATCGAAATCAGAGAAGTGCGTTATCACAACTTGCTGCTTCACTGCCCATTGCGCAGCGAGCTTCGCATCTCCCTGCAATTTTTCTGGATCCGACAGAGTTATGACCTCAGTGCTCAGTCCCTGCACTTTCGCCAGGCTGGCGAGAAGATAGCCATCGCCTGCATTGTTGCCCGCACCTGCAAACACTTGCACGTGGCGCGTCTGTGGCCATTTTTCCATTAGCTTGTTGAAGGCGATCGATGCCGCCGATTGCATTAAGGTGAAGCTAGGAATGCCGAACTGTTCGATCGTAATCTTATCGAGCAGGCGGACCTCGGCTGCGGTATAAAGATCCCGCGGTAGTCTGGTCCGATAATCACTCACGGTTATTTATCAAATTTCTGAATGAGGCGACGCACTAGTCGCAGGCCTGCATCCAATTCTTCGCTGGGTATGTCTTCAGTATTCTCTATCGCCCAGGGATCCTGAACGTCGCGCAGATCCTTATAAGCAGTCTTGCCTTCTTCGGTGAGCACAACTAACACCGAACGCTTATGTTTTGGGTTGGGCTGATAGGAGAGTAGACCGTCGGTAACCATCACATCGGTGATGCGCTGCACTGCCTGCCGCGATTGACCTAAGACTCTGGCGATACCCGGCACTGTCAGCCCCGAATTGGAAAGAGCGATGACTCCGATGACCTTCCATCTAGCGCTGGTTAGGCCCAACGCCTCTGTCATGTCATCTCCTTCCGCTATTAAGAGTCCATTCAGTCTGAATATGGACAATACAAGGTCAAGAAATAGCATGCGCTTGGGGGAATGCATTGGTTTTCCTCTAAATCCTTTCCTAATACGCCGTAAACCCGTGCTTAGATGGCTAAGCCATTTGGGATAAATCGATCTAGGTCAGCATGTTGTCATTTGACGCCTTATTCTCTTTACAGTCAATTGCTGTTTGAAGCTACAGTATTGCCTCCACGCTCTTCACTGCCGTCTAGAACTATATTGACAGGATTCGCGACTTGAATAGCAGAGCACAAATTTTTAACAAGATATAAGGGACCATAACGTCGGCGGATCGAGTCGCCACTTCTCACAAGGACAGCATCATGAAAAAATTACTATCACTCTCTTTGGCAGCGGCGGCAGCCGCTTCACTCGCAGGCTTCAGTCACTCCAGCTTAGCGCAGGCACAACTGAGTGGCACACCAGACGAGCTGCGCGAGTTTTTATACCCTAGGCCCAATACTGTGAATATCAATGGCGAAGGCGAGTTAACGGCTTACAAGGATACTGCCAAGGTCAGCCTAATCGTCACCTCTGAGGAGCGCAGTCTCAGCCAGGCTATGAAGGTTAATCAGGCGCTGCGACTCGAACTGATCCAAGAATTCGTCACCGCGGGCATCCCTACGGACGCCATCAACAACTCAAAGTTTTCCAGCTCACCTCAGTTCGGCTTGTTCGGTCGCAACCCAAACAGCTTCGAGGTGTCTGCTCGTATGGAGATTCAGGTGACTCGCGAAGAGCACTTGCAACTGTTGGCCGCGGCTGCAGACGAACACGACGAGGTGGTCTTCGAGAGCACTGCGTTCGAGCACAGCGAGGAAGACGACTTCGAAGATCAGGTAAGAGAGATAGCCGTGCAGGATGTCATGGCACAAAAGGCCTACTATGAAAGCAGCCTTGGCCTAGAGTTGAAGGCGGTAAATTTTTTTTACGGAGGCATTCGCCGGATGGCCCGAGCGATGCCCCAAGCCATGATGGCGCAGGAGATGGCGATGGACGCGAGTGGTGGAAGAGCTAGCAGCTCAGTGTCTCTGGCTGCCCCGGCTGTCGCACCGACATTTGATGAAGTAGAATACCAGACGAACATTAACGTGGTATTTGAAATCGTCGATGAAGACTAGCTGTTTAAGCCTACTTAGCTTTTTGTTACTTACAACCACCGTTGGCGCCGCTGAAATACGCGACGCCAACAGGCTTCTGCGTGTCAGCAACGTGGCCAGCCAGTTCGAATCGATGACTCTGCTGCAAACGCGAAATATCATCCGGACTTACAGCAGCATCGTGGCGATTTCAGCGGATGTAGAATTGCCCCAGTGGATAAAGAGAGATATAGCAGCCTGCTACGAACAGGCATTCGCCTGGGAAAAATTCGAAGATGGGATCGCACAAATCCTATTGGATAATTTCAGTAACCACGAGATGATCCTGCTAACAGATTTCTATCGCAGCAAAGGGCTGCCGCCTACCGAGATCACAAACTTTAAAATCGCGATTGCTAAGGGCCAAATGATTCAGCAGCTCACTGCTGACTATATCTTTGCTAACAGTGAAGGCTGCGCCGAGCACGACATAGATCTCATACTCGACTTCCTTGCCGACCCTCAGTTAGAGTCCAATAAAACTCTCGCGGTCGAATAGTTTAAGAAACGCCACAGACTAGCTGTTTATTGTCTTTTTAATACTTGCTTATAACCTAGTTACTACGGCTCCACCAATTCAATCCGTACGCCATCCGGCCCTTGTGCAAACGCGATTCGTATTGTACGAAACTCGCGAGGGTCCATCGTAAACTCCACGCCGTTACCCTTTAGTTCAGACTCAGCTGCGGTGAGGTCGGTAAACTTCCAGCCTAGATGATCGAAGCTACGGCCCTGCGTCGGCGCAACTTCGCCACTAGCCTGGCTCACTAACAGCAGCACGTCGCCGTAGTCCAAGGCGGGCAATGCGCCCTTCCATAGTTCTCGCTCTCCACCGAAATTTTCGCCATACCAATCCAGTGTACCCTCGGGATCGGGAGAGGTAAGATGAAGATGATGCATGCCGCGTAAATCCGGATCGTCGATGATTTCAATCTTCGTGCCCCAAGGATCTTCCACAAAACCGATCTGCATTTCGCCGAAGGCGACAAGATCACCCAATTGTTTCCCCCCATCGGCAACAACGCCGGCGACTACATCGGCCACATTGCTCATAGAGAACCCGAAATGATCGACACCCGAGCCAACCGAGCCTTCACCTGGATCGCGCTCGAAGAAAATCACTGCGATATCGCCGTACATGACACGGTCGATCGGATAGTCGGTATTGTTCGAGCGAAGAAAACGCGCCGCCTCGCCTCCGAAATGTTTTACGTACCAGTTAACTGCTTCTTGTGAGCTAGTAGCAGCGAGATGAATATGATCGTAGGGAGCCGCAAAACTTTTTACGGAAACGAATAGGAATAGCGCAGTTAGCAGTGCGTACTTTTTCATGTGGCAGCCTCGTTTGTTGTTCTGATTCTTTTGACGTTTTAGTTTTGACTGACTTCAAATACGACACACTAGTGCGTCATAGAATAAACCAGATAGTTTATTCCCAATCGATAGGCAGCATTTGCATAACGTGTTGGGTAGGAAGGATGGTAGGTGTGTTCCCAGCCATCTCCCATGTCAGAATTCCAGTTGATCAGAACCATGACTCGGCCTTCATCGTCGAGAATCGCGTGGTTTGTCGCGTAGTTAATACCTTGCTCACCGAAATCATCGTTTCGATATAACGCGGGGATCATCTGTGGACCATCGATGTCGTAGTAAACGTGAAAGATTTCATGATCGGGTTTTAATTCGACAACTTCTCGGTCGGGAAAAACTTGGCTAAAGGCCGAATAAAAATTATCCCACTGCTGCTGGCCCCAAAAATCATCGATAAGCAAGAAGCCACCGCGCAATAAGTATTCGCGCATATTATCTACTTCGTTAGGACTCAGGCTGAGCCCGCCTCCTTGACCAACTTCCAACATGTAGAGGAACGGATAGTCGAATATCCCCTCGTCGTCGAAGCGCAGCACGATGGGTTCGCTCATCACGCGAATATTGGTCAGTCGAGAAACGCCACGCAGAAAATTGATATCGGCATCAGGAAAATCGATAGACCAAGGGCCATAACCGTAGCCACTACCGTAGTAAGTGTCGAACTGAACGCGGACGAAATTGAACTCGCCAGCGTCGTCGTAAACTAGCTCGCTGAAATCATTCTCCGCTGCGCTGGCCAAACCACATTGAATGCCTGCTAAAAAGAAGAATAACGCCGCGATTGCTTTGGGTGGCCTGGCAAACGAAAACATAGTTTTGGACATAGTTTCGAATATTTCTACGGATAAGTTGGAGGGCGTGAACGAAGGCTTAGTGTGTCTGGATTCCCACCATTATTCAAGAGCAGGCGGCTATTGCTGGCGCAGTGAGGCACAGTAGTCCTCAGCGCTAACGGCAGGTGTGAACCAGATGTAGTCATAAGCCTTCACACTGCCGAATTGTTGAAGATAATCGATCGGGTCATTGCTAGCTTCATCAACCTCCATGAAAGCTAGAGAGACAATCTGACTCTCCTCTAAACTCGACTGCCCGTTCAATAGGTAGTTAGGCACGCCGAGATCGCGACGGATATGGTAGTTGCCGGCTATGAGTACCTGTAATTGCTGCTGCGCATTCGGGGCTAGACTGGCCGCCATGGCAAAATCTCGCGCCTGTTGCACCCTTACCATCGCTGGAAATTGCGATTCAGGCAACATGCCACAGTGACTTTCATCGATGTCTTTCTCGAGGGCCGCCATCGTCTGTTCGTCCAGTACGCCTTCGATTTCCGCAATAGTCGGCGCGCCGTAGACCTGCATCATTTCTTCGTTGCTAATGTTCGCCGCATTTATCAATACATCTGCCTGAATAGCACTACGTAACAGCGGGCCGTAATAGGCCCAATTCCAACCGTCGTTGTCCCATTGTAAATACTTGTTGATCTGCTCGAGACTACTCTGTGGGCCCAATGGTAAATTTCGCAGTAGCGGCTGCTGTTCACTACTCATCATCTCGAAGGATACTGCTGACACATTGTCAGCCTGCAAAACATGATCGAGCGCGCGAAGCTGCAATGCATGATGATCAGGATTGTCGTGCTTCTCGCCCAAAAGAAGATAACTGACCCCTTCTATTCGAGAAAGCAGTTCATCCGCCGCGATGTATTTGTCAGCCTGAGTATCCCAGATCATACCGACAAGCGCATGCTCGGTATGCAGTTGCGACTGCCACTGCTCTGTCTGATCCAGTTGCGTCGATGCGCAGCCTGCCAAGAGCAATAAGGCTAGCGAGAAAGAAGTTTTAATTCGTTCCACCCATTTTTATCCATTGTTGATAGATATCATCCGTCCAGAAACTCTGAAAATAGGCGACCGCTGCCAGTTTCTCATGGTTTTCTAATACATCTATGAATGCTGGCATTTTTCCGCCCATAGCCTCTCCGCCGTAGTCTATTACTCTAAGCAATATTTCCTGAGGGTGATGCCATGCGTGCGCCGAGCCATTAAGGGGCGGTGGCGGGAACGAACCATCAGCCAACTTTTCGCGCCAATCTCCGACAGTACCTTGCGCCTCATCACCGTGGCATACGGCACAGTTCTGCATGAACACTGCCCGTCCAAGCACAACTTGTTCGGCGCTATTCCAGCGTTCAACGTACATTTGATCTAATGCTTCTTCGCTGCTTGCATTTACAGGCATCGCACCCGAGCCGTCTGCTTGTGAGACTGATGCCTGATCGGTGCAACTCAGCAAAGAGATAAGGCCAAGTAGAGTTAAGAAAAATTTCATGGCTTTGAGGTTCATTGCTCTCTCGATATTTTTTTGGGGTGATCGAAATCGACGAGTTCGGCTTTGGAAAACTCTATCTCTGCCCACGCGTCAATCGGCAGACTCAGCTGCACTAAACCGCAGGTAGGAATATTATCGATATCGGCATTCGCCATCTCATTCGCGAATTCGGTAATTGCTGGATTGTGGCCCACCAGCATCGCAGCCTCGTATTCATCATCTAACAGGCTTGCTGCTTTTAGAAACATATTAGAGCCGGCGAAGTACAGTTCTGGATTGCTGCCAATCTCATCACCCGGAAAACCGATCTCCCGGGCAAACATCTTCGCAGTGGTTTTGGTGCGTACAGCAGGACTGCAGATAATACAGTCCACATTGCCTTTTCTCGCCTTAAAGCGCTCGGCTATAACAGGTAAATCGCCAATGCCACGCTCAGCCAGCGGCCGCTCGAAATCTTTCAGGTCGGGATTGTCCTTGCTGGATTTGGCGTGACGAAGCAGGTAAAGGGTTTTCATCTATAGATTCTAACACTGAAATTTTAGGAGCCCCTGACCAAGAAACGTATGGATAAAGACTGGAAGGCTCAGCATATTGGAGCCTTATACCCCATATAGGCGACCAACTCCAGCACAGTCGGGAGCTCGGCGGCTCGCAGCACCTGCTGAATTTAGCCCGCCTTTGTCCTGAATTGTGAGCGAGCAAATAGCTATTTACAGACGCTATCTGTAAACTCCCACGCCTTCACTACTTGGAGATTTACGACTTGAGGAATTTAACCACATGCGGCCTTTGCAGCCTGTTGGCGATTTTCAACTGGAGCGCTTCAGCTCAGGAAGAATCGAGCGTTGCGACGCAATTGGAATTGGGCGCTATTTTTACTTCCGGTAATACGGAAAATGAGAACATAAAATACAAAGTCTCCGTAGATTGGGATCAGTCTGAGAACTGGGACTATCAATTCACAAGTGACGGCTTTCGCTCCTCCCAAGATGGCAGATCGAACGCACAGCGCCTCTATCACACCGCCAGCGGCAACCACACGATCAATCCGGATAGCTACTTACAGGGTCGTATCGCTTATGAGAATGACAAATTTAGCGGCTTCGAGAGTCAGTCAGATATCACCGTCAGTTACGGTCGAAATATGTTGCAAAGCAGAGTCAATATGACCCTAGGCCTCACAGCTGGTATCGGTATTCGTCGTTCAGAGACTGAATTCGAAACCCAAAGCGTGACCATCGCGCGCTTAGCCACCAACTACAACTGGAATGTGTCGGAATCCGCCGATTTTATCCAAGACTTCAGCATCGAGGCAGGTACCGACAGCAGTATCTATCGCTCTGAGACTGGCATCCAGACAGACATCCGCGAAAACCTCTCATTGAAATTCTCTGTTAAGGTTAAGCACCAAACTGACGTACCACTAAATAGAGAAAAAACAGACACTGAAACAGCTATAACTCTAGTCTTAAATTTTTAGAGCCTCGCTTCTATTGATATGACTTATGTCCGGGCTTCTACCTGAAGCCCGGACATAAGCGTCGTCATTGATCCCGAAAACGTGGTATACCGACAACTACTTCGAGTATCTATCATGACTTTAGTAAAAAGAATTTATTGGATAATCGCTCTCCTGCTTCTTCCTATCAGCTTTTTCTGTCTCCTCAATAGCATGGGCGACTCGATTACCCTTCCATCTCTTCTCGACGCCCCTATTGCGCTATCTTTCTTCTCAGCCTCCTTAGGCTGGACACTGATTGGCGGCTATGAAATTTTTTTATGCACAAGCAACCTCAGACGGAACTATCCGGTTCTAGCGAATATCCGTTATGCGCTCGAGTTCATCAGGCCAGAAATCCAGCAGTACTTTATAGCTAACAACGTTGAGGAGAAACCCTTCTCACGCGAGCGTCGAAACTTGATCTACCGCCGAGCTAAAGGCGCTCACGATACCCTTCCCTTTGGTACAGAGCACGACATTCTCCAAGAGGGGTATCGCAGCCTCAATCATTCTATAAACGTGAAAAAGGTTGCACAGGAGCATGTTCGGGTTGTATTCGGTGGCGCTGAATGTAAGAAGCCCTATAGCGCATCGCGACTCAATATATCTGCCATGAGTTTTGGCGCTCTGAGTTCGAACGCCATCGCAGCACTCAACAAAGGCGCTGCAATAGGTAATTTCGCTCACAACACTGGCGAAGGTGGAATGAGCAAATACCACCTTAAGCATGGTGGCGACCTTATTTGGCAAATTGGGACTGCTTATTTCGGCTGCCGCAATATTGATGGCTCGTTTAATGACGATGCATTCGCCGAACGTGCCGTCATTGAAGCTGTAAAGATGATTGAGATTAAACTCTCACAAGGCGCCAAGCCTTCCCATGGCGGCATGCTGCCAGGCGAGAAAGTTACCAAAGAGATAGCTGAGATACGCTTGGTTGAAGTTGGTAAGACTGTGAACTCACCAGCAAGCCATCCAGAATTTGATACTCCCAAGGGCTTACTAGAATTTGTGCAGCGCCTGCGCAAACTCAGTGGTGGCAAGCCTATTGGATTCAAACTCTGCCTCGGTAAGAAGGTCGAATTTATAGCTATAGTGAAGGCCATGCTCGAAACGAAAATATTACCCGATTTCATAACAATCGACGGGTCAGAGGGAGGCACAGGCGCCGCTCCGGTAGAATTTTCAAACCGACTCGGCACTCCCTGCATAGAAGCCACCTACTATATTAATGAAGTGCTCATAGGGGCGGGCCTACGTGACCAGATCCGATTGATCAGTGCAGGTCAAACGGCCAGTGGTTTTGACCTGCTCGAGAAAATCGCTCTTGGAGCTGATACAGTCAACGCCGCTCGCGCGATGATGATTGCACTCGGATGCGTTCAGGCGAAAGCTTGCAATACCAATGAATGCCCAACGGGCATAGCGACACAAAACCCTGCCAGAGCTAGAGCCATTGTCGTAGACGAAAAGTCTCAACGAGTGAATAACTACCAAAATTCAACCGTGCATGCTTTCCTCGAACTTTGCGGCGCTATGGGCTTCAGTAATCCAGATGATCTGTCCCCATCAGATCTGCTCAGTCGGTCCGAAGGTCGAGGAAAAAACTTCGATGAAATATACGAACCCTTGCTCGAAAATCAATTGCACACAGACAGCATTCCCAACAATTACCGCGACGATTGGCACAAGGCATCGGCCGACCATTTCTAGCCATTGACTCATAGGCAGGGCTATACTAACTATCTCGCTGCACAGCGATCACTTGTGTTGCTCGCGAATATGTAAATGGAGGGTCACTCATGCGCTCACGCCTGCTATTGTTTCTAGCCATCTTATCGGCAAGCAACTTACTGCATGCCGATCAAACCGATGATCGTCTAGACGATCTATTCGCCGCTCTCCAAGAAACGGAAAATATTCGCACCATTGCCGTCACCGAGAGCCAGATATGGGAGATCTGGTTGCAGCATGCCAACGCCGATGTTGCACAGCTTATGCTCGTAGGCACACAGAGAATGAACACACAACGCTACGCGGAGGCGATGGTTGTTTTTAATCGTCTTACTGAAAGCTTTCCTGGCTATGCGGAAGGTTGGAACAAGCGTGCCACCTTGCACTATGTGTTAGGAAATCTCGACGCGTCGGTTAATGATATTGAGAAGACCCTCGAACTTGAGCCAAGACATTTTGGCGCTCTGTCCGGACTCGGTATGGTATTCATTCAAAGAAAGGAATTAAGCAAAGCAAAGAGAGCCTTCGAGGATCTGATCAAGGTGCACCCTAACAGCCCAAACGCGCAACAGAATCTAGAACTCGTCGAAGAGCAGTTGCGCTTCAGCGTTATCTAAAGATTTCTGCGCACATAAAAAAAGGGTCGCTAAGCGACCCTTTTTTTATGTCTATAAAACTTACTGACGTGTAGCAGAAACGGCCATCGCGCCGAAGTCACTACCGAATTCACCAGTCAGTACATCGCCTTCAGCAGATCCAGTGAAATCCAAAACGATTTCCTGACCTTGTACTGAAATCTCAGCAGTAAAGGCTGCAGTATTGTCTGCATAAACGATGCCAGAAAGAGGCGCATTCAAGACGTCTGATGCCATCTCACCGCTTCCATCTGCATTCATTGTTAGAACAACAGGAAGCGCACCCAATGGTGAGTTAATTTCTGCTTCCCAAACACCAGCTGCAGGAGGTGGGCCGCCGGCCGCACATCCAACTAATACTGAAAGAGATAAGACTAGCAATCCGCTTAATAGTTTTTTCATTTTAAATCCACCTAGTTAAATAATTTCACTCTCAAAATTTGTTTTACAACAGAAGCTTGGAGTTACCTTCCGGTGCTGCTCGCAGCAGCTCTTGCCCCCCTTCTTCTCAAGAACTAACCATGAGAGGACGCCCCGATTGCGAAACGGTGAGCCCATTGTCCGGTTAATACGCCCTTAGTCAACCGAAAAAACCTAGGGTGCCTCTAATTTCTAACTAAACGGGATAAAGCGAGCAATTTCAATCGTTTAAGGGAGTACCTAGGCCCTACCTAAGGCACTATCCAGGCAGATTGCCAGCTTAGTCCGGTGCGGGCGAAGCCCATTGTAGCGCTGATTTCACGCTCGATTCCCGGCATATGGGCAGCCCCATAGAATATGCTGACCCGCCTAAAATCTGGATTCTGTAAGGCGTCGCCCAACACGCGCAGGGCCGCCTTATTGCGGTCGCCTAGTATTGTGAGCTGCTGCTCCAGCTCCTCACCGACTATCACGCCCCCGCTACGACCGAGCTCCTGGGCGAATAGAAACTTGAGCGCCGCGTTCTGATCCTCGGAGTTCATTGCACTCAGCAGAGACAACATATTGAACGAAGACAGTCTACCGTCCGGCGAGGCGTTTTGTTCTGCCATCTGCGCCATGGCCAGATTCAGAAACATAGTAAAGAAATTTTCATTCTTACTAGCCATCAGCTCATCGAGCTGCGAAGGCGTCAGATCGGCATGGAGAAAATTCGACTGCGTATAGTCGATCTCATCGAGTTGAAAGCCTAGTTTCAGAAACTTTGCCATTGACTGTTGAATGAAACCGACCAGAGAGGTGCTTGCTTCTCTGCTGCCTCTTACCGGCACTTGATCTGGCTCAGCAACAAGTTCATAGAGAACTACGTCTTGTGCCTTAAAATAGTCATTTAGTTCTGCGTAATATTCTTCCTCACCAAGATGCACAGCCGCCACAAGATTTAGCTGTACTCCTACATCATTTTCGAAACTCACAATAGCCGTTTGTAGCTCGCCTTCCCACTCCAGATTGCCCGGGACAAATCGGACGTACTCAGATTCTTCTTGCGCATGCAGCGGATGCACCACTACACAAAAAAGCAACACGAACAGTCGAACACCGAATCGCAAAAAGGTGAATAGCGTCTTCGAATTATTCATAGCATACTTTCTATGATCACCAGGCAAGTTCTAGTATCTCCATAACATCATTTTCGTCATGTATCTTGCGAGGATTTTTTCTTACCACCGGATGTTTCGCCGCCCTTTGTGCAATACTTGAGAGCTGTTCCATGCTCACATCGACATCACGCAGCGATGTCGGTAATCCCAAACTCGCCACTAGCGCCTTTACAGAGGCCGCCGCGTCGTGCTCTTTGTTGCCTAGCGCATCATTGATAGCCGCCTGCTTCCCTGCCTGTTGCTTGGCATTCCACGCCAGGACCGCCGGCAACATAACACAAGATGTGTAACCATGAGGTACTCCACAGAGACTGCCTACTATATAACCGATGCCGTGACTCGCTCCGTGGGACACGGTGCCCAGACCAACGCAAGCCAACCAGACTGCCTGTTGGCTCAAACTTCTCGCAGCTAGGTTTGTAGGATCGCGCTTACACTCGGGCAACGAACTCGCGAACAGACGCATCGCATGAAGGAAATGACCGTCGACGAACGCATGTGAGTCGGCCGAGCAAAAACCCTCAACTGCATGATCGAGTGAGCGAATCGCGGTAGAGAGCCACAGCCATTGAGGCGTGTGCAGACTTAGCTGCGGATCATAGATAATGGACCGTGGGCAGATATCGATGCCGCGATAACCCTCCTTCGCGGATATCTGCGTGTTCAGTACGCCCGCATTGTTGCTGAATTCGGCACCGGAAAGCGTTGTAGGAATGGCGATCTGGCGAATTTTAGGATCGCCCTTGAAGAGACTAAAATCTGCATACTTTGAACCGCGAGTGCCGTCACCATATTGTGCGTATTCGATAAGCTGCGCCTCGGACTCAACTCCCTGATCGATCGCGAGTTGAACAACCTTACAAGCGTCTATGATTGAGCCTCCGCCCAATGAGACGAGTAGATCGGCATCCACCTCACGCGCCACCTTTAAGGTGCGCATCACATCCGAGCGCGGAGTGTGCGCCGCGATGTCGTGAAACAGACCCGCAAAGTTACTTCCTAGCGCGGCCTGAATCTCAGTGAAGTTATCAGTAGCCTGACTCAGGCTATTCGATGCCACTAGCAGCACGCGCTGCGCTCCTAGCCTTTCAACAAGGCTAGCAAGAGTTGCCGGGGCAGAAGCGCTGGCGAATACATTTTTGAGCTCGCTGTAATTGAATTCGATGCTAGTGCCAGCTGCGGTAGTAAGGTTTGTTGCCATGGGCCGGTGGGTGTCTCCACTGCTGGTTTTGAGGCTCTGACTATAACCCAAATAACCCTCAAGCTCTCCAAAGCGGTCCGGCAAATTCATGTCTTAGCCTCTTCGGCACTGCTATACTCAAGACAAGAGCATATTTCACAAAAACAGAAGTAAATTCCCCGGGGATTGGACATGGCAACTTTCAAAGTTAACGGTGTAGAACAGAATCTGGATATAGAGCCCCAGATGCCCTTACTTTGGGCTCTGCGTGACGAGTTAGGCATGACAGGAACGAAGTTTGGCTGCGGTATCGCCTCTTGCGGCGCCTGTACTGTGCATGTA
>OLHZ01000057.1_pt1 | contig 16370 bp, 14 predicted proteins | sample 1609381 | NCBI WGS metagenome assembly OLHZ01 (sample SAMN05416788, study PRJEB24817) | seawater metagenome | isolation source: Sea water | place: Canada:Atlantic | collected 2013-11
CGGCAGCGTCAGATGTGTATAAGAGACAGCCCTTATTGCAATAGAGGACCAATTCCTTCGCCTTATCGAATTCGCTGCGGTAATAAGGACTCTCTGGATCTACCCAAAACTCCAGCATGCCACGGGGAATGTGCAGGGAGCCAGCAATCTTACCTTCGCGCTTTACCTCACGCACATCCCGCAGATCGATAATTACCACCGACTCGTCCAAATTCTCCAACCGCGCTTTTAATTCGGAGGAATCAATAGCCTGTATTTGCTGTTCCGCCTCGGCAACTAAGTGCTTGTAGCCTTTTTTTACATTCATTCTTAGAAATCCTTGCATTCAATTGAACTATTCAACCCATTAACTAGCTGTAACCTTCTGACATTGCGTACGCCAAAAGGGAAATACAACAGAGCCATCTTCACTGACCCATTCTCCTACCCAATCGAAACACCGAGCAGAGACGTCCGGAAAGGTAAGTGTCGAAAACCCATCAAAATCCGTACTCGGCGCCTTATGGGGCTGCCTCAATACTAGATTTTCTCCGTCCATCTTACCCCGCCAAGTGCTTGAGCTATAGACAGGTGCAGAAAAAAAGTGACTACCCATTCGTTAGCCTCAGCATCATAAACTCGAATATTACCATTCGTGGTTGCTCCAGAGGTTCCCCCATCACGTATGGCCAAGCCGTTCATGAAATAGTGTCCATCCCAAGCGCGCAAACTCTCCACCCAATCTCCTTTAGCATTATTTAATCTTTGTTCCGAACAATCATTCTTACCTATCACGAAATGAAATTGAGCCAGCTCGGGAGGAACATCAGGGTTTACCCTACCAAACGGATACTGCTCATTCGGCTCCTAGGACAATGGAGCTACTCGAGGGAGATTCGCTTGGCAGGCAGCTAGAAAAAGCAATACAAGCAAGAGACCCTGCTTTCTCATGGTTTACCTCATCTATTTTTTAAAATTTAGTTTTGAAATATACTTATAGTTTGCCGTCGTTATCTACTATCGTTCGGTATAAATTCAGGCAATATCGATGAAGTAGTCCACAATGCCATCTAATAGGCTGCCCACAGAGATTTCCCCATGCCAACAAGGCTTGAAGAAAATTACCGAAGGGCTAGGCTACAGCGCCTTTGAATTTTCTAGCAGTCAATCCCACGGCCATAAAGATGGCCGCAAGTACAACCAGGAACAACTGACTAAATCCAAACATGCCGCCGGCAGGCAAAGCTAAAGTCAGGCCCGACAAACCGATAAAGATACGAGTCAACATGCTTAACCCACCTTTCCCTAGGTGGCCGACGCCAATCAGATAACCTTGTAGTGCCCCAGAAACTAACGCCACGCCGACGAGAGCGGTTGAGACAGCCTGCAGATTTTCCATCCAACTACCCTGCAACAATAACGCAGGATTAAAAACGAAAAAGAAAGGAACAAAATAAATAATCGCACCCAGGCGCATAGCCGCGAAGCCTGCCCGCATAGGCGACACATTCGCTACGGAAGCCGCGGCGAATGCAGCCAACGCAACCGGAGGTGTAATAAAACTAAGCATCCCCCAATACATGACAAACATATGACTCGCGAGTGGATTTAGACCCGAATTCGTCAATGCCGGCACTAAAACGATAGCTAGAAAAATATAGGCAGCCGTTACTGTCATGCCAATACCCAAGATAAAACTCGTTAGCGCACCCATTATCAGAAGAACTAATGTGTTATCCCCCGCCAAGAAGACGAGATCATTGGCGATCGTCCCTGCGATACCCGTCACCGCTAAACCACCTATAATAAGACCTATTGCAGCAAGAATACCCGCTAGCTCCGCGAGCAACTTACCCATTGTGGCGACCAGTTGCATAAATTTATCAGGCGACAGCCTGTGGCTAGTAAACTGGTTAATTACCAAGAGCAGCGCCGTTGCATAGAAAGGAGCTACTGCCTCTCGTTGTAGAAAAACTAACATCCAGATTAGAGCGGCAAAAACTGCAAGAAAATACCACCCTTCCTTAAATACCTGACTAATCTTCGGCAATTCTTCGCGGGGTAGGCCTGCCAAATTCTCTCGCGCAGCATAGGCATCAATCTGCATGAAGAGGCCAAAAAAATACAGTACAGAAGGTACGATTGCCGCGATTGCGACTGTGACATAACTTATATTCAGAAAGCTCGCCATAACGAAGGCAGTCGCTCCCATTATAGGTGGCATGAACACCCCACCGGTGGATGCACAAGCCTCAACGCCAGCTGCATATTCTTTGGAAAAACCAACCCGGCGCATAGCCGGTATAGAGAGAGGCCCTGTCGTTAAGACATTGCTTATCGGCCCACCACTCATAGAGCCCATCAAGCCACTTGAGAAAATAGACACTTTGGCCGGACCGCCGCGCTTATGGCCGAGCAAGGCAAAGGCAAGATTGATGAAGAACGGACCACCTCCGGTATATTGCAGAGAGATGCCAAAAACCAGAAAACCAAAAACCAATTGCGCAAACACTCGCATAGGTATCCCAAACAGGCTCTCTTCACCTAACACATGAAATATGGCAGCATCCTGAACCGATATACTCAAAGCAGCGATCACACTGGGTAGCGAATCCGCAAAAGTTGGATAGAAAGAAAAGACCACCACAATGAAGAATACGGGCCAACCGCCAGCGCGGCGACCTCCTTCCAAAACTATCACCCAGGTTATCATGGCCAGCCAGACACCGAGCGGGGGAGCGGAATATTCCCAGGCCTCAAGTACGATACGCTCAGCATAGAAAGCGAAATAGGAAAAGACGACCCCGATTACCAGCATAACCGCAATGTCATACCAGGGAACATGTGTGTGACTGTGCCTATTGGCGGGAAAGGTAATAAAGACCATGCTCAGCATGATCCCAGTGATGAGGTACATGTAGCGACTATCTAACATGACGTAGCCGACAAAAAATCCGAGATTGAATATTTGATTGATCGCCAGGGCTATGGAGCATGCCGTCATTGCTGCCATGACCATCTGCCAACGAAACGATAAGTCTCTATAACGCAGGTTTACCGCTTCTGTCTCGTCTAAATCACTCTGCTTTACTTCCACACTAGACTTATCATTCATTTTTTTTACAACCCTTCGCCCAATGTAATCAGACCGGCGGCCTCAAGTGCGCTATTCCTAGTCTTCAGCCAAGCCGCTTCAAATTCCGAATAGTCTTCAGGGGCTGTTGGAAAAAAAGTAGTCCAAGCATCGCCAAGCACACGCTGCCTGTTCAAATTCAGAGAATTCTGCGCATCCGCTGCCGCATCCCATGCCCCTATTTCCTTGTAGTAGCGGATAGCGCCAGGATGAAACGGTATAAAAACTTGATCAAATTTTTGCCTTGCTAAAAGCCACCCGGTAGCGCCGGGTGCGTTGTTCTTATACTCGTCAAAATGCTGGTGCATGATCTTCACCATGCTATACACCATCGCCTCGTCAGATGTATCCAGACCCACTAACAATGGATAGGCAGAAGAGAATACTTCGATACCGTCCTCGGGCAGGGTTGGGCCCTCGAGGGCAATGTGTGGCACATACCAAGGCAGCCTAGATCTCACTCTTGCTACTGCTTCCAGGTCGTCGTGAGGCAAGGCAGGAAAAGTGAGTCCGCGCGGCGAGGCTTCTATGCGCAAAAAAGGCGGCGAATTACAGGCTCCGCCGACAACGTCGGCACGATTATTCAGAACGGCGTCTATAGAAGCATTATAGCCGCCTACTTCAACTGGCGTTACATCATCCCAGGTTAAATTTGCATAAGAAAGAAGCGCAGCAGTGGCGTTATTCAGTGAAGGTGCGCCTTGCACAAATGTCACCCGCTTTCCTTTTATATCCGCAACACTATTGACGTTGGCATCGGTAGCCGTGGCAAAGGTAAACGAGCAGCTGTCTGAATAGTTCGACATGAGGGCACGTATAGGCTGCGGGCCCCAGATCTTAGACGCAAAGTTTAGTACGCCTTCTTGCGCATACACAGCTTCGGAACCCCCTGCAGAGAAATGCACTCTGTTCGCGCGCAATGTAGCTAGTCTAGACACATCATTACGACCGGGGATAACGCGCAGATTGACGTTATACTGGCGCTGCAGAATACTGCCAATGGCCACGGCCTGACTATAGCCACCCGTGCCAGTGGGATAGGCGGACCACGCTATTGTCTTTGGCAAATCGATGCCTTCCGCGGCGTAGCTTAGGGTACTTGCAGACAGATTGAATGCGAAAAAAACTACGATATTCAAACCAAGAGTGTGTAAGGAACGAGAACGTATTGAAAGATTTAAGAACGATAGCATTGCACTGCTGCCTTCTATGAGTTAGTCCTGAGCATAACTTAGCTCTTTAGACTTTACTAGAAAAGCGGATACCCATCTAAACTGAGCGCAGAGCAATTTACCGCGCCGCGAATGGTCCTTACGCGAACTCGGTTCTTTGCCTGTGCTCAGCACCTTTACAGGGCGTAATACAAGTGGCTATTAGGTAAATCACTCGCTGAACAATTCAGCGAGTGATTAGGAAGACATGCAGGAAAGGAAAATCCGACACGGACTAAACAATAATTTTAGTCACGCAGAACAGCGCGGACAGTTACTACAATCAACGCGTTACGGTAACGTTTACGTTTTGATAAGTAAAAATTGAACCATCACTCGCTATACCTCGCAATACATATTCACCTGGCTGATCGAATGTCACTTCAGCTTGCCAGCGCCCCCCTTCCGGAGGCTGGGGAATAATAAATGGCGGCGACCAAGGTGAGTTAGCGTACATACGCGTATCAGAGTAAGTTTTCATTTGGACTGGCTCAAATGTCGCATGCCGCGCCGGCCCCCTGTAGATGGTCCATGAAAAGCGCAGCCCAGGCCCACTTTGCGCTGTTATTGATTGCGGTGTCCGGTAGATTTGCTCTGCTGTGGAAGGCATCGGCCGATCGCGGCGTGCGGGAATATTATCAGGATCTGTTGCTCGAACAGCCAAACTTAACGGCTGACCTACTTTTACGCTGCGCTGATTCTCTCCTTCCAAGCGTAAATCAGGAGGAATATTAGTACGTAGATTATCATTCAAACTACCAAAATCACCACCTACTTCTGTTGAGATAACTTGTGGATCAATCCGATAGTCTGGCATCAATGACCCATAAGCTCTTGCAGTATTGTTCCTTGTTTTTAAAGTCCACACCAATTCCGTAGTACCAAAACTTGCCGGCACATCGACAGTAAATAAAAAGGCATTTCGGCGGGGGTAAAAATGAGTAGGTTGGCCTTGGTCTGCATTAGAAAAATCATAGGCATCGACACTTAAGTCATCTAAACCACCTTCCTCGGTAAAAGAAAAGTAGTTGTCTGATCCGATATCAATATTAAATTCTTCTTCCCAATTTGAATTCATGTAACCGTAAAACAATTTGAAGGTACCGTCATCATTTGGCCACCAACCTTCGAACGCCGGCGAAGCAATCTCACCAGTAAGTTGCATGAAACGGGGCTGTGCATTCCCACTCTGCAAAACAAAGACTAACGCCAGCAATAACACTGGCACTAATTTTGGACTTGCCAACAACCTTCCGCCGCTCCTCATGTTCAATCATTTCCCTGTGCAAGATTTTGTTCCATTGTTTCTGGCGCCCAGCAAAGAGGGCAGCCAACATCGTAATCGTTACGATCTTTCATATTGGCCCGACGTTCAGCCATCTCAGCCTGAAATTGTTCTTCGGTAAGGCTAACGGAATAGCCTAGATCGATAAACATGTTCGAGACGGAGCGGCGTCCTCCACCAGCCCAGTTACGTGGGTCAGCTAGGTTTGTATTAGCCGGAGTCGTGTCGAGGTATCCTATGGTATGTAATATGGTACCCTTTGGCAGCAGCGGTGCTTTATCGTCTTCATACACATACTGCTTCACCCAGTTGTGATCATAACCAACACAGTTCAAAGTAAACTGATTATGCCCCCAAATGGCTTCCATGCACATACGCACGCCGGGAGCATGAAGATGCGGCTCGAATGCCATAATTTTGGTGTGCTCTTTCAGAATCACATAATTATGAATTTCCTGATTCGGCTTGTTCGGTACGATATCTATATCGATACCATTACCGGTGCGAGGGCCGCGACGAGTGTATTGCGGTTCATAGCCGACTGGGAAGAAAGTAATACCAAATTCCAGATAACCAGTAGTTTCTCTGCCATTGGAGTGCATGTGAGCAGCACCTAAATGCAAAGCAGAATTGGCTTGTAATAAACGACCAGCTTTTTCCGAAAAGATATCAGCATTGCGGCCTACTTCATGTATTGGCCAACCAACGCGACTGTCCTGCACAATTTCTTGACCATTGTCAGCAAGAATTCCGCTCGAGTAGGTCATGTGGTGCCAAATATATTTGCCACCCACTGTGCTAGCGCCACGATCCGTTGGAATGTCATTAATTTCCCGAACTTCAATAGACTTTACATAACGATCTTCAGTCAGCCCTGTAGGAACTATGCCAATATCGCCCCACCAATCGGGGGCTACTGGAGGACGTGTCATATCTTGTGAACGAAGAACCAAGTCCGGCTCACCTACCGTCCAACCAATGTCATCGCTGTATACAATTGCCTCAGGTTCGTTATCAGGATTGCCGCGAGGTGCACCGTTCTGAGCCCACGCCTGAATGAGCGCTAATTGTCTATCAGACAGCGAGTAATCGCTCTTAAAGCCATCAATACCTATATCTTTTTCAACAAAAAATGGAGGCATGGCTCCCATACGGTCGCGAATAGCAGTACGGTACATAATAATTGGTGCCCACGGCCTGACTTCATCATAAGTCATAAAAGCCATAGGCCCACCGCCACCTGGTCGGTGACATTGTTGACAGCTTTCCTGCAAAATTGGCGCAATGTGATCTGCGTAATTTACGCTAGCAGGGTCTATGTCAAAGTCGACCGCATCATAGTAGTGAAGCTGGTGATCTCCGACGCTGGCATCATGTGCCTGCGCCCAAGCAAAAGCAGGCGTAAGTAAAAGGCTTAGTGCGAGAAGTATCCTAACCATCATTGCCGTTTCTCCAAAATAAAGCTTTACATTATTGGGATGCTACGTAGGTGTCTGTTTTTTATCGTAATTATCTTCTACCTGCTGAATAATAGTCTACGCTAAAGCAGATTACAAAAGCGGGTAAGTCACAATAAGTTGCAATCCCAAGCCTCAGTGTGTTGATTCTTGCAAGATCTTTTTTGAGAATAGGATTCTTCTGGGGAAAAGTCCACGATATTAGAGGACTACTTCGCAACAAGTTAGCCTTCAAAGTAAGAGCCATATACAGGCTCAATCTTAACGCTCACCATTACTGTTTAGTCTGGCAGCGAGAAAGCAGTCAAAGTGGTGCCTGAGGGTATTAAAACGTCCTGCTTCCCATCCAATAAGTAAGTGGTCGCTGCAGCGCCCCAAATACGAGATCTTGTTTGGTAATGCCAGAGATTCTCACCTATTTAGCGCTCGGGGAGCGCGAACGCAGTAAGCGTCGTTCCGGAGGGAATCAATACATATTGTCGGCCATCGAGCATATGAGTCATGGCCCCTGCTCCCCAAATACGCGAGCCGGTCTGATAGTGCCAGAGGTTCTCACCGTCTACCGCGTCGAAGGCCATGAAATTGCCCTCATGATCGCCCGCAAACACCAGCCCTGCAGCCGTGCTCAGCACGCCCCCAAAGGTCGGCGATGGATAGGTGAATTCCCAGCGTAATTCACCGGTTTGCACGTCCAGAGCACGCAGAGCGCCGGAGCCTACCTCCGGGTCTATAAACACAACGCCACCGAAGGAGGACTGCCCAGGCACTAGATTGGGCTCTTCAGGAACAATGGTTGCGCAGGTTTCACGCGCCGTGAGGTAGAACAACCCCAGCTCAGGATAGAATGAAGGCGGCATGAAATTCGTGCTGCCCCAAGGATCGGGCAGGCAACCCTTACTCCCATCGTTCAACACTATCGGCCTGCCATCTTCCCCTATTTCCCGCGCCCAAGTGGTTGCGGTAAAGGGTTTGCCTAACAAAAATTCACCGGACACCCGATCAAGCACATAGAAGAAGCCATTGCGATTGCCGACCATTACCACTTTGCGTGGCTCACCCTGCCACTGAATATCCGCCAATACCGGCATATGATTAGAGTCCCAATCGTTCAGGTCATGAGGCGTAAACTGGTAGTGCCACTGCAACTGACCAGTATCCGCATCTAGCGCCACCAGTGAGTTCGAATACAGATTGTCTCCCGGCCTGCTATCGCCGTAGTAATCTGGATTGGGATTGCCTACACCCCAATAAATCAGGTTGAGCTCGGGATCATAACTACCGTTCATCCAGGTGCCACCGCCACCTCGCGCCAGAATCTCTGGATCATCAGGCCAAGTTTCGCTACCGGGTTCACCCGGCCCTGGTATTGTATTAAAGCGCCACAGTCGCTCGCCCGTAACTGGGTCATAAGCATCGATAAAGCCTCGCGTCGCGTACTCGCCACCAGATACGCCAGTGATGACCATGCCATCGATTACCAATGGAGCACCGGTTGACGCGTAACCAACTCGGTAGTCGGCTAGCTCAACATCCCAGAGGATGTCGCCGTTACGCCTATCGAACGCCAATAGATGTGCGTCCAGCGTCACCATGAACAGGCTATTACCGAGCATCCCGAAGCCTCTGTTAACCGGTGCGCTAGCACCATAGGTCAGGTCGTCTGGAAGATTGCGGCGATACTGCCAGAAACGGCGACCAGTTTTTGCATCGATCGCCCAGGCGTAGTTGTTTGACCCCGTTACGTACAGCACACCATCATCTATGAGAGGAGTCGTTTCGAAACCTCGACCTCGCGTCGTGGTGCCTGTCTGAAAGGTCCAGACCGGTCGCAGCGAGGCGACGTTCTCTGTATTTATCTGTGTTAGCGGGCTATGGCGCTTGCCGCTGTAGTCACCAGAATAGGTCAGCCACCGAGATGAATCCGCAAAACCCTGCACAATATCTGTGTAATCCGGCCCCGAATCGTCTTGTGCCAGCGCAGCCAAGGCAGGAAAAAGCAAGAAAAAGGCCAGCGCCGATGACTTTTTGACCATTCTTCTAAGAATTTGATGACCGTTTCGATTTTGATTCATTTAACCCTTCTATGTCTTCTGTTCCTACAATCTCAGCGCTGCTGATGCAGATAGCTTAAAATATCGTCGAGCTGAGAATCACTCAATTGCCCCTCAGGAAAAGCAGGCATTAGTGAATCGATGTCTCGATCTGAAGAGAGCAGCTCAGATTTTGCGAAGCCTCGCAGTCTTTGATTGCTGTCCAGTATCTGAATCGAAAAAGCATCCTCACCTTTAATGATGCCGTTCACGTTAGGGGCACTACTCGTACTCAGAATGATTGGTTTATAGCCGCGACCAATACTGGAACTCGGTTCACGAACCGAACTGCGAAGTGCCGCCTGCGAGCGCCTCTGGGTGATACGCTCTAGATTCGGACCGAGACTACCGCCGCTAATACCAGCGCGATGACATTCGATGCAATGAGCGGCAAACAGCCGACCGCCACTATCTTCATCTCCGGTAAATTCCCTAGTGGACCCAGCAACTGCTACGCTGCGTAGATAGCTCACCAACATCCAAATTTCAGTATCCGGGAAGTTATGCGGCGGCATAATGCTGCCAGGGATGCCTGCTTGTATGCGCGTGAATACTCGATTCTCCGTCATTCCCTGCTGCGTCCACATCAGTGTCAGATCGGGCGCTTCGATGCTGCTGATACCCTTCGCATCAGCTCCGTGGCAGGTTGCACACTGTCCGCGAAAAATCACGCCACCCGCACGGGCAGCTCTAGGATCGGAAGCTAGGGGATTGGTTTGCTGTGCCGAGGCTGTTGATGCAATCAATAATACAGCGAAAGCTGCAAAGAACAGGGTTCGCTGCAGCACGCTTATTCGACCTTGATAGGGAATTGATCCTGTACTCATCGCAGCTCTTATTATTCTATTATTCGAAAATCATTTTGCTCAGCGAAATAGAGTCAAACTCTATTGGGTTGGCAGAGTAACACCATCTTAAGCGGGCGACCATCCATGGATTTGTTGACATTGATGAGGCATTGATTAACTCTAGACAAACTGAGAATTAAATCAATTCGGAGAGAAAGATGGGTAATAACAACGAAAAACAGAAGAAGACTTCAACCCTGCAAATTGTAACCTCGGTCTGCGCAGCACTCGCACTTGGCTGGGTAGTACTTGGTACACAGGCCAACTTAACGACTGCACAACAGAGTAATTTCATGGGCGGATCGCCCAGCGTCGAAGACAGTGATGCGATAAGCACCCTTAGATTGGTCTTCCCGGCTGGAGTGCGCTCCAACTGGCATAGTCATTCTTGGGGCCAACTGTTAATGGTTGAGGAAGGCCGCGGCCTGACGCAAGATCGTGGCGGTCCATTGCTTGAAATGCACCCGGGCGAGCCGTGGTGGACACCATCTGGAAGAGAGCACTGGCACGGTGCGCACCCTGACGAAGACGTGTTGCAACTAACAATCTACGAAGGCGAAGTGAATTGGCTGGAAGGTGTGACTGACTCAGTCTATAACGCCACACCAAGTCGCCCCTGATCACAATTCTCTAAGATCAGGTCTAGAAATCTAATGGGTGGTCCTCTGTATAGTCTGTAGAGAAGACCACCCATTTTTCATCGCTCCCCCTAACTCTTCCATGTCATTGATAACTGCCTCAATCAATAGTGAGCGCAACTAGTCACGTTGCTGGTTTACTACCTAAGGATAAGAGTCATATACTCAGCCAGCTAACAGAACCAGCTAGCTACCGAATGCCATCCCATGGGGGGATGGGGGGATGGGGGTAGAAGCAAGGGATCAACATGAAATATTCAACACTAAGAATTATCTCGATTGCCAGTGCCACTGTATTACTCTCCAGTTGTGGCAGTGATGAACCCGCTATGCCCCAGCTCAGCTTCGAAGAAGCTCTGCAAGAGCAGCTGATTCAGGCTAAATCTGGCGATGTGATTGCCATTCCTGCCGGCGTGCACGAAATCACCCGAAGCCTCTCGTTAAATGTTTCCGGTGTAACTATTGCCGGGGCAGGCATCGACACTACCGTTCTTTCGTTTAAGAATCAGGTGCAGGGAGCTGAAGGTCTACTCGTCAGCGCCAATGATTTCGTGATTCGAGATTTGGCCATCGAAGATACGATAGGTGATGCGCTAAAGATCAACGAGAGCAACAATGTACAAATATTGAGAGTAAGAACTGAGTGGACAAACGGTCCATTGAGTACAAATGGCGCTTATGGAATCTATCCCGTGCAGTCGAACAATGTGCTGATCGATGAAGCTGTGGCCATCGGCGCTTCGGATGCCGGCATCTATGTCGGGCAGTCCTCGCAGATAATCGTTCGTAATTCTCGCGCCGAATACAACGTTGCCGGTATAGAGATAGAAAACTCAACCTTCGCCGACGTCCACCACAACGTGACCACAAATAATACTGGCGGCATCCTTGTTTTCGATCTGCCCAATCTTCCAGTTCAGGGCGGTCGTAATACTCGCGTCTACAACAATCAAATTTTCGCCAATAACACCCGCAACTTCGCACCCGAAGGCAATATAGTCGCAGGCGTACCGGCGGGTACCGGTCTAATGATCATGGCCAATGACAACATCGAGGTGTTCGAGAATAATTTCGAAGACAATAACAGCGCGAACGTACTTATCGTCAGCTATTTGATCAATGAGATACCTATTACCGATCCGAACTACGACCCATTCCCAGAAGCTATCTATCTACATAACAATCAATACACGGGAGGCGGAGAAACTCCCGACTCCGAACCGCTAGCATTATTGCAGGCCGCAACAGGCCAGCCATTACCTGATATTATTTGGGATGGCATGCTCTCCGAAGGAAAGACCGCCGCCGACGCCCTGTGTTTCTCTGAAGCCGCGGACACCAGCTTCGTCTCCCTCGATGCGAGTAACGGGTTCGCTCAACCTTCTTTCGATGCAGCTGTGCACGACTGTGTCCTTCCCCGCCTCACCGAGATCTCCATGAGCTTAAGTAGTCAATGACAAACATTTACTTGCGCTGCGCTTTCTTGAGCGCATGTTTACTATTCCTCGTGGCCTGTTCGGAATCGCCACCGGTCTTTCATGACATTGAAAGACCGCTGCGTCTCTCCGATTGGCAGTTATTTGCTATGAATGCAAACGAACTCGTCCCAAGTGAGTCCAGTATAGTATTTCGACCCAATAATCCACTCTTCACCGATTACGCACACAAATTGCGAACGCTGTGGGTACCACAATCTCTGCAAGCGGATATTGTCAACGATGAGATTAACTATCCCGTGGGCAGCGTACTAAGCAAGACGTTCTACTATCCACGCTCCTCGAGCACGACACTCATCAAGGTTGCCGATAGCGGGCTTCAGAAAATAAACCTGAGCGAAAATCAACTGATAGAGACTCGGCTTCTCGTGCGCAAGGTTGACGGCTGGGATGCCTTCGGCTATGTGTGGAACGATGAACAGACAGAAGCCTTTCTGCGCGTTGCCGGGGCCAGCAAAAAAATCTCACTGCTCGATCAAGACAGCACCCAGACAACGGACTTTACCTACTTCGTTCCGAACGAGAATCAATGTGCCGGCTGCCATACGACGGTACACCCCGACGGTGGTATGCATCCACTTGGCGCGCTGTTCAGCCAACTTAATGTGGATGTGAGTACCGATATCGCATCACCGCTCGAACAGATGGTACAGCGCGGCTGGCTAAGTGATGAACAGGTTTTTCCACGCTCAAAATCTTGGCAAGATCATTCTGCCTCCTTAGACGACCGCGCACTGGCGTATCTGAATATGCAGTGCGGGCATTGCCACAACCCAGAAGGTGCCGCTGACACTTCAGGACTCATCCTCGATAACTCACAGACGCTTGCCATAAACCGCGGCGTGTGCAAACCGCCAGTCGCGGCTGGCGGAGGTGCGGGAGATCTGCGCTATGGAATCGTACCTGGGCAGCCCGAGGAATCGATTTTGCTATATAGGATGCGCTCCGATAAACCCGATGAGATGATGCCAGAGCTAGGTAGGTCGCTGATCCACAGTGAGGGTGTAGGTCTTATTAGTCGCTGGATAGCAGAAATGCCTGGGGCGTGTTAGTGCGCTTTGCTAGAATTGCGCCGATCATTCTGTAGAGAAAAATGTGTGCAGCACATCATCCAAAAGCGGCCCCCAGTTATCCCAGTCATGACCCTCGTTAACTTCACGATAAGTCAGATCGTATTCCTGGAACTTTAGCGTCTCCATTAACTGCCGACCCGCCTGTGTATTATCATTGACCGTGCCAACACTCATGAAAAATTTCAGCGGGTGTTTGTCCTGCGCCATGTATTGAAAGCGCAGTTCATCCACCATCTCACTATTTGCTGGAGACTGCATCGCGATGCCAGCGAATGAGTCGTGCGCCATGAGGCCGAAGCAGGCGCTGTTACGACCACCGAAGGACAATCCAAGGATGACTCGGTCGTCGCGCACTGCAGAAGTCGCGTATTCCTTATCTATGGTAGGCAATAACTCTTCGGTAAAAAAGTCGACATAGCGCGGATTGCAGAAGAACTGCTGATTCCGCCGGTTCTGCTGCAGATTATCAGGATTGCGACTATCCACGAACACAACTAACACGGGCTCTATATTGCCTGCGGCGATCTCTCTGTCTAAGAGTGCGGGAAGCTCACCCCGAGATATATACCACTGGCCATCGGTGATGTAGAGCGTGGGTAGTTGAGAATTTCTGCGCATGCCTTCGGGCACATAGACTCTATACTGTAAGTCATAATCAAGAACGTCACTGGAAATTCGAATATCGTCACTCAGTTCCCCGTTAGCCCATAAGGGGCTACAGCAGACTGATAGAAACAGAATTATTACTAAGCGCATGAACTATTCCTCCGCTTCCAAATTTTGCCCGGCATCCTCAAAGTCCATAATTCCACGCCACAGTCTGCGAAACGCGAATGTTTGAAAAATGAGTACTGCATTGGAGAATATAAGAGCTAGTAATGGCAGCCAAGTCTGATTCTGAGTCACATCTATCGAAATTCCGAAAACAGCGAGACAGCGAGACAGCGAGACAGCTAACAATCGTCATAGCTGGCCAGAAGTCGCGCAGAGTTGCCGGTTCAACCTGACCGAAAAATTCAGCATTTTCTGGATCTTGGCGCGCGCGTCTTAAACTACTGTGCGACACCCAATTTCCGGAAATGAAGATTGTTCCAAGCACATATAACAAGAGCGTATTGAATTCCTCACCAATCAACGTAACCAACATAAATTCTTGAATGCCTATGATGAAGGGGACGATGGAATCTCTAAGATAGGGCCGCCAAATGAGCCCATAACCATAGTAGAGTACATAACCCACACTTGTAGAATACTCAGAAACGAAACTAGGATCATGCCCCAGCCGATCACTGCCTGCATATTGAATTCCCAAAGCCATTCACTCTCTACAATTTTTGACCACATTAGTTCCAGAGCCAAAGCTTGGATAATGCTAATAAGTGTAAGCAGTACTGTGGGAAAATGAACCTGCGCTCTCGTTCTCATTTTATTCATAGTGTCATCTGTTCTTATTTAACTGGAAAATCAAAATAGGTATCAGGAAATGGCTCATTCTCCAGAGTAAAGTGCCACCACTCCTGAGGCAATGCTCTGAAGCCATGGCGAGTCATCACCGTATTCAGTAAGTTTCTATTCGCACGTAACTGAGGTGGCATATCTAGATTGCTAGGCCAGGATGAAGGATCAAAGAAATCCCAGGGGGTACCCATTTCGAGCTCAGCCCCGCTCTGTAAATCGACAATGGTCAAATCGATGGTGCTGCCTCTGGAATGTCCCGAGCGCTGCGCAATATATCCGCTGCTAAACAAGTCCTGCTTCGCCACCGATGGGTAGAACACAGCCTTCATCTTTGTATCGCCTAAATCTTGAGCCCAGCGTACGAAATGATCAACTGCTCGCTGCGGTCTGTAGGCATCGAACACCTTTAGACTCATGCCGAAAGCTGCAAGTTCGCCCTGCACATTCAACAATGCAGTGGCGGCCTCTTTCGTCACAAACACCTTATTCGCATGGTAGCCATCAATTACCTGACCTACAAAGTTGTCCTCACTGAAATAGCGCACTTCCAGATGAATGCTAGGAATCAATTCCTGCAATTCCAGAAAAGAGTCTGGCGGTGTATCGTCGTTACCTTGGGCCACCGCATGCTGCTCTGGTTGCAATATGCATAGCCCAAACAGCAGTGCGAGAACGTTCTTTTTGTTCACCAGCTTATTGTGTTTGTTGGGTATTTTCAAAATCATGGGAGCTCGCTTCCTGGGCATTAGAATAGTGTAATCCATCCAGACACTGAAAACTCTGGAAATTGTGGTATAGCCTGGTATTTCGGACTAGAATACCTTCCCTTTCCCAAGGTCATTTCTTGACAAGATACGTCGCCTAGCTGCTTAGCACTGCAGTAATCCTGAGAAGAATGGTGACATCTTATTCGTCAATAATAGAATTAGAAGTGGCACTTAATAAATGCTAGCAAAGCTGCACAATACGAAACGATCTAGTTGGATAGAGCGATGAGAAAAAAACAAAAAACAATCGGCCTATTAGGCGGCATGAGTTGGGAATCAACCGCCACCTATTATCGAGAACTCAACGAGGGCATAAAGGAAAAACTCGGCGGATTGCATTCGGCTAAGATTTGTATGGTGAGCGTAAATTTTGAAGAAATCGAGAAATTACAGCACATTGAGGATTGGAATGGCACCGCCGTAATCCTGTCCGAGGCTGCTATGGCAATAGAAAAAGGTGGGGCTGATTTTCTTTTAATCTGCACGAATACGATGCACAAAGTAGCACCACAGATAGAGGCAAGTATTTCCATCCCGATCCTGCATATTGCCGATGCCACGGCCCAGAGATTGCGCGAAGCCGGCATCAAAAAAGTGGGCCTGCTCGGCACTCGGTTCACTATGGAACAAGATTTCTATAAAGGTCGACTGACTGAGAAATACGGCATCGATGTGATCGTGCCAGATGAGTTAGAGCGCGAAATCGTGCACTCGATTATCTACAATGAACTCTGTCTGGGAACCATCGATGAGAATTCGCGGGAGAGATATCTAAAGATAATTGATCAGCTAACAGCAAGCGGCGCAGAAGCAGTAATTTTAGGATGTACCGAAATAGTCCTACTAGTGCAGCAGAAACACACTGCGACTCCGCTTTACGACACCACGGCGATACACCTGTCTCTTATACACATCTGACGCTGCCGACGAATAGA
>OLHZ01000060.1_pt1 | contig 16274 bp, 12 predicted proteins | sample 1609381 | NCBI WGS metagenome assembly OLHZ01 (sample SAMN05416788, study PRJEB24817) | seawater metagenome | isolation source: Sea water | place: Canada:Atlantic | collected 2013-11
GGCTCGGAGATGTGTATAAGAGACAGCATTTGATCACATAGGCGCCGCGCAAGCGTACTTCGCCACCTGCAATCAGGCGCTTGAAGCCCTGTGGAGGCACCTCTTCGAAATCAGACCTATCTATCACAACTCGCTTCGTTAGAGGAACGCTGCGACGGCCCATTTCCTCATCCTTCGGATGATTCGCCATACTAAGTATCTCGAGATGCTCATCCGGCAAACTCGTCAGCACAACGGTGACTGGGTTTAACACGCACATCGCCCGCGGACTATTCTTGTCCAGATCATCTCGAATCGCGTGTTCCAACATCCCAAGATCGACGATACTGTCGCTGCGCGCCACGCCAACGCTCTCGCAAAAGTTTCGAATGGAGGTGGCCGTAAAGCCTCTCCTACGCAGTCCAGCCAGAGTCGGCATACGTGGATCATCCCATCCTTGAACTACATTCGTCTCTACCATCTCCTTGAGCGTACGCTTGCCCACGATGGTGTAATTTAGTTTCAGTTTCGCGAATTCGGTCTGCTGTGGCAGCACATAGTCATACTCCGTGCCGGCAAGGTCGCTAGCTCCAGCTAGGGACGCAATATCTAGAGTATTCAATATCCAGTCATACAGAGGACGATGCCCCTCAAACTCTAGCGTGCACAGCGAATGAGTAATGCCTTCGATCGCGTCTGATATACAGTGCGTATAGTCGTAAGTCGGGTAAATGCACCACTGCGAGCCGGTCTGATGATGCTCTATGTGCCTGATGCGGTACAAAACAGGATCGCGCATATTGATGTTTGGCGACGCCATATCGATTTTTGCACGCAGGCTGCAAGCTCCATCGGCAAACTCACCAGCTCGCATGCGCTCAAATAGATCCCTGTTTTCTTCTATCGAACGATCCCTGTGCGGGCTATTCTGGCCGGGCTCTGTCAATGAGCCGCGATACTCCCGCATTTCAATTGCACCGAGATCGCAGACGTATGCCTTCCCCGACTCAATAAGTTGCAGCGCGAACGCGTACAATTGTTCGAAATAACTTGAGGAGTAGCGAACATTTCCACTCCACTGAAAGCCTAACCAAGAAATACTGTCCTTGATGGCGTCAACATACTCCTGGCTCTCCTTCTCCGGGTTTGTGTCATCGAAGCGGAGATTACACAGGCCCGAATTTTCTGCCGCCACGCCAAAGTTGAGGCAAATAGACTTAGCATGGCCGATATGCAGATAGCCATTCGGCTCTGGAGGAAATCGAGTATGCACGCGCCCGCCATGCTTTCCCTCTTTGAGATCATGTGCAATCTTGCTGCGGATGAAATTGGACGAAGTGCTACTATCGACAGCCCCATCAAGAGTGGTGCTAGCGTTTTTTTGGTCTGTCATCGCGAGGGTTCTTCTATCTCTGCTGGTTTTGCACTTCAATCTGAAACTGAGACTGTCGTGGCGGGCGTAAAACGCTTATTATAGCGGCTTCTGCATTGCCATAACAAAAAGTTTCATCGGCAAGTAGCACACTGGGTTTAAACAACCTGTTTAATCACCTGATTTTCGGTATCTCCCTTACTCAATCTTGCGCATTTATGAGCGAGACTTAGGAGTAAGACTTAAGCTTCACACAATAGGTAGTAAACATGATCACAATAAAGACCAACTACGGCGAAATTACCGTAGAACTCGATTTCGACAAGGCACCAATTTCGGCCGAAAATTTCGTAAAGTATGCCAAATCCGGATTCTACGATGGCACCATCTTTCACCGTGTTATCAATGACTTCATGATTCAGGGCGGTGGTTTCGAGTCCGGTCTTACGCAGAAAGACAATGGAACACCCATCGAGAACGAGGCCGACAATGGCCTAAAGAACCTAATCGGCACCTTGGCGATGGCAAGAACGGCAGTTCCTCACTCGGCCACATCACAGTTCTTCATCAATGTAGGCGACAATCACTTCTTGAATCACACTGGCAAGAACGATCAAGGCTGGGGTTATGCCGTTTTCGGCAAGGTGACAGACGGCATGGACGTGGTCAACAAGCTCAAGGAATGCGAGACGTCATCCCAGGATGGCCATCAAGATGTCCCTGTTAACGAGATAATCATTGAATCAGTCGTAGTCACTGAAGAAGACTAACCTTGTCTAGCAGAATCCTGCTCATCTCTGACCTGCACCTTGAGCAAGGCAGACCAGATATCACCGCCGCGTTATTTGCGTTTCTCGAGAGAAATGCAGGGAATTGCGGCGCTCTGTATATCTTGGGCGACTTATTCGAGGTCTGGATCGGCGATGACGATGCGACGCAACTCAGCACGGCTGTTGCGAATGCACTGAAGTCATTTCATGAAGCAGGAGCTGGCATCTTCATACTGCACGGCAATCGCGATTTCTTGCTCGGCGATAGCTATGCGGCAAGCTGCGGCGCCACGCTAATCGATGACTCTACTGTAATCGACACACCCATTGGCCCTGCCTTAGTCCTCCATGGGGACGACCTGTGCTCGGACGATGTTGAGTACATAAAATTCCGCAATACCGTGCGCCAAGAATCATGGCAACAGGATTTCCTCAGCAAAACGCTCAGTGAGCGCCGCGCATTCGCCGATCAGGCTAGGCAGCAGAGCCAACAGGCGACCTCAACCAAAAAGAACGCGATTATGGATGTGAATGCCGCCTCAGTTGAGCGGCGCCTGCGCCAGACACAGCAAAGGTTAATGATTCACGGCCACACCCACCGACCGCAGGTTCATGAGTTAGAACTGGGCGAGGAAAAGGCGCAAAGGGTTGTGCTGGGAGACTGGGACAGCCATGGCTGGTTTGCCGAGATAGATGCACGGGGACTGCGACTTGAGATGTTTCCTCTCTAGCTGCACTGCTATGAGCGGTTTTTGTGACCGAATTTCACGGGTGCAAAATAACGAGCGTGATGCGCCTCACTGAGTAACAGCAGTTCATTCTCTATTATTTCGCACAATTTCGGCAAAGGCATGCCTGCGTAGTTGCCCAACGCGTAGACGCCGTATTCCTCTAGACTCTCCATACGGCCATGCGCCTTCTTCAGCAGATTATGCAGCCAGCAATAGGGAGGGAGAGATTCATCGTAGGGAATGTGAAAGCGATCCAATCCTGCCTTAAGATTCGGCACCGAAAATATTCGCAGCTTATTCTCTAGAATCTGCGTATTGAGCCTCTCAATCCTACTCAAAACCGCCGACTTCGCCTTATCATCGTAGCCATTCCAATCAATTACCTCGAAAGCGTAGCGCTTGCAGCCACGGCACACCACATCTCCTACAGAGGTAGTAGAGCAAATGCCAAGACAAGGTGTTTTTATAGAGGCCATGTGGTTAACGCGAATGAGGGTTTGTGTTGGTTGAGGTCTCAGCGAAGGCTTCAACAATATTTACTCAATTATAAACTGTCTGCAACATTACTTCGCGCACAAACTGCGCTTGCTTAAGAGAACTCAACTTTCACGAGAGACACAGTAAAACCACCCACCAGAGCCAGCACCAACTGGATTTTTACCTGATTTTACAGTAGAATACGCGCACATTTTAGGCTCCTGCCCTGCTCCGATTCTTGATGATCTGCAACACTCATTAGCAACTCATCGTGGTAAGGACTTACAGGCAATAGGCAGACCGGCCCAATTCATTTGCAAGATGAAACCCCTGTTAAGTGATTCTTTTTGATCACTTCGATCAACCTACAACGCCGATCGATTTGTTTCACTGACAGCTCTGAATCGAAGAGGATAAAATTTTGTTAGAAGCTTACAGAAAACACGCTGCCGAACGCGCCGAACAGGGCATTGTCCCAAAGCCCTTATCTGCCGAACAAGTTGCAGGGCTTGTAGAGTTATTGAAATCGCCACCGGCCGGTGAAGAAGAATTCCTCATGGATCTACTCTCCAATCGCGTACCAGCCGGCGTCGATGAAGCGGCCTATGTTAAGGCCGGTTTCCTATCTGCTGTTGCGAAAGGCGAAGCCAAATCACCGCTTATCGATCAACCACTAGCTGTAAAACTACTTGGCACAATGTTGGGCGGCTACAACATCTCGACGCTTGTTGAGCTGCTAGATTCAGACACTCTGGCCGTCGCTGCTGCCGATGAACTATGTCACACCCTGCTGATGTTCGATGCCTTCCATGATGTCGCGGAGAAAGCTAAGGCCGGTAATGTTGAGGCACAACGAGTACTGCAGTCATGGGCGGACGCGCAGTGGTTTACCAACAAGCCTGAGCTGTCCAACAAAATCACGGCGGTGGTCTATAAGATTCCAGGAGAAACCAATACGGACGACCTTTCGCCCGCACAGGATGCCTGGTCCCGCCCAGATATCCCCCTGCACGCGCAGGCGATGTATAAGAACCCAAGAGAAGGCGTGACCAACGCCGAAGAACAGATCAAGGAGCTTGAGCTGACTGGTCACCCAGTTGCACTAGTTGGCGATGTAATGGGCACTGGCTCATCACGCAAATCTGCTACGAACTCGGTGCTGTGGCACATCGGCGACGACATGCCCTACATCCCTAATAAGAGAGATGGCGGAATCTGCATAGGCGGTAACATCGCTCCGATTTTCTACAACACGATGGAAGATGCCGGCGCCCTGCCAATTGAAACTGTAGTCGACAATATGAATACCGGTGACATCATCGATATCGACGTCTACACAGGCCGCATTACAAATTATGAAAATGGTGAGCTGATTTCAGAATTCGAATTGAAGACAGACGTCTTACTAGACGAAGTTCGAGCAGGCGGTCGCATTCCATTGATCATCGGACGCGGCCTAACCCAGCGAGCTCGCGAAGAATTAAATTTGGAGCCTTCTAGCGTGTTCCGAATCCCTATTACCGCTGCGGAATCTAATAAGGGCTTCACGCTCGCTCAGAAGATGGTTGGCAAGGCCTGTGGTGTCGAAGGTGTTCGCCCAGGCAGCTACTGCGAACCAAAAATGACTACAGTAGGCAGTCAAGATACAACTGGCCCCATGACCCGCGACGAATTGAAAGACCTCGCCTGTCTCGGTTTCTCAGCAGATCTTGTTATGCAGTCCTTCTGTCATACCGCGGCCTACCCAAAGCCAGTCGACATTGATACACAACACACGCTTCCAGATTTCATCCAGACACGCGGCGGTGTCTCGCTGCGCGCAGGCGATGGCATCATCCACTCTTGGCTAAACCGCATGTTGCTACCGGATACGGTAGGCACTGGAGGTGATTCTCATACACGCTTCCCAATCGGTATCTCATTCCCAGCAGGCTCTGGCCTTGTAGCCTTTGCAGCGGCGACCGGTGTTATGCCTCTGGACATGCCTGAATCTGTGTTAGTTCGATTCAAGGGAGAGATGCAGCCCGGTATTACTCTGCGCGATCTCGTCAACTCGATTCCTTATGCGGCGCTAAAAAGCGGCGATCTCACTTTGGAGAAGAAAGGCAAGAAGAACATTTTCTCCGGACGTATCCTCGAGATCGAAGGTCTACCGGAGCTTAAGATCGAGCAGGCTTTTGAACTTTCCGATGCCTCCGCAGAACGCTCAGCCGGCGGCTGCAGCGTTCGTCTAAATAAAGAACCAATCATCGAGTACTTCAAGTCAAACATCACGCTGCTACGTTGGATGATCGACAATGGCTATCAGGACGCGCGCACTCTAGAGCGACGTGCACAAGCAATGGAAGCATGGCTGGAAAACCCAGAACTGCTAGAACCTGATGCAGATGCGGAATATTACAAGGTAATTGAGATCGATCTTAACGAGATTACTGAACCACTGCTGGCCTGCCCGAATGACCCAGACGACGTGAAGACGCTTTCCGAGGTACAAGGCACGCAGATCGACGAAGTCTTCATCGGATCTTGCATGACTAACATCGGTCACTTCCGCGCGGCTGCCGAGGTCTTGAAGCAGGTCGACGGTGGACTTCCTGCGAAGCTTTGGATCGCGCCTCCAACGAAGATGGATGAGCATCAACTCAGCGAAGAAGGAATTTACAATATATTCGGCGTCTCCGGTGCAAGAACCGAGATGCCGGGCTGCTCACTATGCATGGGCAACCAGGCACGAGTCGCGCCAAACTCTACGGTGGTCTCGACCTCTACGCGAAACTTCCCCAACCGCCTCGGCCAGGGAGCGAATGTTTACCTCTCATCCTCCGAGTTGGCAGCGGTCTGTGCGGCTCTCGGTAAAATTCCAACCATGGATGAGTATATGAGCTACATGGGCAACATCAACACCATGGCTGATAGCATCTACCGTTATATGAATTTCAACGAGATTGCGGACTTTATGGAAGCCGCGGACCGGGCGAAGAATATTCCCGTGACTAGCGTGCAGGAAGTTGCCTAGTAGAACGTGGTTTTCGTTTATAAAAAAAGGTGGCCTAGGCCACCTTTTTTTATTGCTTCACTATTTACTTATCGCCTCTAAACACAAAGATTAGATCGTGCTCTTCTCTACGATTTCAAACAAGTCCTTCGATAGTTGCGCTTGCGCCTTGATCCGCTGAAGTTGTGCCTGCATCAACCCTTGACGCTTAGCGCTGAACTTCCTCCACCGTGTCAACGGTGTTAGGAGTCTCGAGGCAATCTGCGGGTTCAGCTTATCGAGAACCAGAACCTGATCCGCTAAAAATTCATAACCCTCTCCGCTGGCATCATGAAACCCTACATGATTCTGAGCACAAAACGCGCCAATTAGTGAGCGCACTTTATTCGGGTTGCGAATATCGAAGTCTGCATGCTCGAGCAGCAGCTTAACTTTCGCCAAGCTACCCGGCAGCTGACAAACTGCCTGCGCCACAAACCATTGATTGACCACAAGTGGCTCATGACTCCACTGCTGATAAAAACTATCTAACGCATCGCGCTTTAACTCGACGGCTGCTTCTGCTCCACTATTGAGTAGGCAGCGTAGGCCCGACAGTTGGCCGGTCATGTTGCTAGCCTGAGAAAACTGCTTGTGCGCCAGCGAAACAGCCTCATCCTTGTCACTTCTCATCATATAAGCCAGCGCTAGATTCTTAAGTGATCTCCTCGCTATTGATTCAGCATCTGCAGCGTACTGGGCGTCGCTCGTGTTATTCGTATACACAGCGAGGAACGATGAATAGAGCTCGGCAGCGAGTCCGTTCAATAGAAACTCATGCACAAAATGAATACTTTCAACATCGGCGACTTCGGATCTCTCTATCAGAAAACCGATCGTGGGGAGACTAAGTAGCTGCGCTACCATTGCCTTATCCACGCCTGCGCCCGACAGAGTCGAATTGAGCACACCGCTATAAGCATCAACCAAACTCTGCGGAAGAACTAGGTCCCTGCCCGCCGCTAGATCCGACTGAAGCTCGCCGATGAGGCCGATAGCGAGCAACTGAGAAGCGTTCCAGCGGTTGAAGCCATCACTGTCGTTGACCATAAGGAATAACAGATCGGCGCGGGAGTATTCATAGCGCAGCCGCACTGGCGCGCTAAAGCCACGTAGTATTGAGGGTATCGGCTCAGACTCCAAGTCCTCGAAAACGAAGCGCTGTTCTGCTTTGGTTAAGGAGAACACCCTGTCGGTTTCGCTAGTCGATGCATCTTCCCCTACCAACCTCAACGGCATGTCTTCACCATCGCTTCCCAGCAAGCCCAGCCTTAAGGGAACCGTCAATGGCTTCTTGTTCGACTGCCCTGGAGTATCAGGGCAGGATTGGCTAACATGAAGAGTGTAGCGCTTGCTATCGGCGTCGAACTCGCTCCGGATAGTAATCACAGGCGTGCCAGCCTGATAGTACCAATTTCGAAACTGGCCAAGGTCGATGCCACTGGCATCTTCCATGGCCTTCACAAAATCCTCTGTAGTCACAGCTTGTCCATCGTGCCGTTCAAAATACAAGTCACTGCCCGCCCTGAATTTATCAGGCCCGAGTAACAAGGCGATCATCCGAACAACTTCTGCTCCTTTTTCGTAGATGGTAACCGTGTAGAAGTTCGATATTTCCATGTAAGAGTCAGGTCGCACCGAATGAGCCATGGGGCCGCCATCTTCGGCAAACTGCACGGTCTGCAGGAAGGAGACATCCCCAATCCGCTTCACAGTAGGCGACCCCATATCCGCAGAGAACTCAGAATCACGATAGACAGTAAACCCTTCCTTCAAGCTAAGTTGAAACCAATCTCTGCAAGTGACTCGATTGCCAGACCAATTGTGAAAATATTCGTGAGCAACAACTGCTTCGACCTGCTGAAAAGAAAAATCGGTTGTGGTCTCGGGACTGGCAAGCACACAGGAGGTGTTAAAAACATTCAGGCCCTTGTTCTCCATCGCACCCATGTTGAAGTCATCGACAGCGACGATCATGAATATATCGAGATCATACTCACGGCCATATACATCCTCGTCCCAATGCATCGAGTTTTTCAGCGACAGCATCGCGTGGTCGCATTTGTCGATGTCTTTTTTCTCGACAAATATACGCAGCTCGATCTCTCTATTGCTGCAGGTTACAAAAGTATCATCAAGGCTCACCAGGTCGCCCGCGACCAAAGCAAACAGATAGCTCGGCTTCTTAAACGGGTCTTCCCAGGTTACCCAGTGCCTGTCGGGCGCGCTATCTACCTCACCGCTGGCTATATTATTGCCGTTGGAAAGCAACACCGGATACTTGGCTTTTTCTGCTACTACCGTGGTTGTAAATTTCGACATGACATCAGGCCGGTCTAGATAGTAAGTGATGCGACGAAAGCCTTCTGCCTCGCACTGCGTACAGAACATTTTCTTCGACTTATACAAGCCCTCTAGCGCTGTGTTATTTTGCGGCTCGATTCTTGTATGACACTCAAACAGAAATTCTTCGAATGATGCACCTAGAAAGCCGTCAAGCGCCGGGATAGTAAGGCAGTCATCGTCTTTTAAGTATTGGCTAGGATCCAGAAGCTGCCCGTTAATAAGAATCTTCTCTAACTCCAACAACTGACCGTGTAACTGCAAGCTATTTGTATCTGAGGCGCCATCTGTACTATTGCGCTTAAAGAGCAACTTCGAGACAACACTCGCATAATCTTCATAAAGGTCGAAATGAAGATCTGTGGTTTCGATAGTAAAGGGTGGCGGACTATAGTCTTTCAAATAGGTAGTTCTGGCCGATGCGTTTTTCATAGTCTGCAACTCTGTCTGTTAAGGTTTTAAAATTCAAAATACGCCCGTGCGGATTCGCAGGGCACTGCTTATGTTTGACACTTTACTAGTTATCTACTAATTATTTACTATCAACTTACTAACTATGAAGCGCGACCTCATAACCTGCAAAACGGCGCATGTTTATAACTCCCGCATCGAGAATTAAATATTGGCCCTTTATGCCTAACAACGTCCCTTCAACGATAGGAGTTTTATCGAAATTGAGAGACGTTACCTTTTCTGGATAGCTCGCTACAGGATAGTCGATCGATACTACATCGACTCCATTGAGCACGCTAATCGCGAAGAATCCAAACTTGTCTTCTAACTCCTTCAAATCGGACTGACACTTATCAATCAGCCTGGCAGCCTCTGCATGCATATCTAACGGGGTAGCTTCGCCCTTGAGCATATCCCGCCAGTTCGTTTTGTCAGCGACAAATTGCTTAAACATCACCTCTACCTCACCTGACTGGAGTCTGGTGCGCACTCGAATAATGGCGAGGGCCTGTGTCGCTCCCTGATCGATCCAACGCGTGGGAACTTGTGTGCCTCGTGTAATGCCGACCTTGAGTCCAGACGAATTCGCTAGATAGACGATGTGATCTTGCAAGCAGAAACGTTCACCCCAGGCAGGATCGCGGCAAGTTCCTTGGTCGAAGTGACATTTCTCGGGATGAATGATGCAAGAATCACACTCGGCTAATCTCTGAAAACAAGGATAGCAGTACCCAGAATTGAAACTTTTATTTGTTTTGCGCCCACAATTTGTACAATTTATTAGACCGCTGTGTTGCAAGCTAATTTTCTTCTCTATCAGCGGGTTGAGCGGAATTGCCTCCTCGCCTAGACGCAGCTGATATTCAACTGGCTGCGAAAGACGAGTCGACATCTTCCTCAACGTACCCTGCCCAATATTTTTCATGTCTTGTTCTCTTGTTCGTTCTCTTTTTTATTCGTAGGGCTGCTACTCGTAACTATGGAAATAGTCTGAGTCTGCTCTGCGGCTGACTTGCTTTTGCAACTAGCCGAAAGGTCAAAACCTACTCTATCTTCTTCAGGTAGGTGTTTCGCTTCATACAATATGATTGTCTGCATGCAGAAATCGATTTGCTCCGCGTCCAGACCCGCTCCATCACCCCATTTGCCAATCTCTACGGCCAGTTTAAGAGAGTCGTACACATCCGAATTCATTTCATCTATCAGTTGTTCGATAGACGCAGGTCTCGTCATGAAAAGCTCTTCGAAACCTTGCTTCTTGCTATCAGACATCACATCCCGCCTCTTATCAAATTACTCATCGCGCTCAAAGCAGCGAACTTCTTCACAATCTACCTGCCTATTGACCCACGACCAAGGGCGAAGCGATACACACCTACTGCCACCAAACCCGCCACCAGGCCTGCCACTAACCCACCAAGGTGTGCGGCATTCGCTACCCAGGACGAGGCAAAGACTTCCATTGCAACCAGCGCGATGACAAAGACCACAAACATTTTGTTATTGATGAGTAGATTGCTGCGCGGCATGAAGGTATGCACTATCCATGTATAACCAACCAAACCATAAACCACTCCTGACATGCCGCCGAAGTTATTGTAGCCACTAGTCAGATATTGCGCGGTATTCCCGGCGAAGGAACAGGAAAGTATCAACATGATGAATAACCAGCGCGGTTGCGCACCCTCTAATTGACGCCCAAAATACCACAGCCACATCATGTTAAACACGAGATGTAGCTCTCCGAAATGAAGCAACATGGGGCTCAAACTGCGCAGCAGCTCCACAGGACTATCCAAGCTTGCAAGCAAAGGAAGTAGCCCCGAAGTATCTAACACCGGATAAAACAGAATCGCCACACGTTGTGGCTGAGTCCCAAGCAAGCTGAGCAAGGCAACCAATAAGCACGCCAAAATAAGACTAAAACTTACCGGAGCGCCTAGGAAGGCTTGAATGAGTTTGCTGATCAAGGTAATTGGACTGAACAGAGGCTGTAAATTATGAGCAGCCTGACTCTCTAGAGTAGAGTCTTTATCAAATGGCCAATTCGTGAGAGCTTCACGTACCAGAGCCGCCTGCTGATCACCTTCAACCCAGATCACTTGCTGGCCAGATTCCTCATTGATGCGGTGACCAATGCCCTGACTCTGCAAGAATCGACTGAAGCGCAACAAGTTGACTTCTATGGGCAGGCTCGCCGCTCTAATCATCATCCCTAACCAAACGACTGCCCCAGCCTAATTTACTACGACAAGCCTGATAGAAGGTGTGCTCTGGCGGATGAATGAGTTTCAACGGCACATCTTTCTTGCGCACGATGAATTCATCTCCTGCTGATGCGGTATATAACACCTGACCATCACAGCTGACCTGTGGCTCAAGAGTTTCTTGAGGAGAAACCACTATGCGAATTTCACTGTCACCATCTACTACGATGGGACGGTTACCCAATGAGTGAGGATACATGGGCACCAGCACGACCGCGTTCAGACCCGGATGCATTATTGGACCGCCGGCAGACAACGCGTAGGCGGTAGATCCTGTAGGTGTGGCGACGATAAGGCCATCCGAGTTCAGGCTATAGACAAAGATACCGTCGACGAATAATTCGAACTTAATCATCTGCGCCGCCTTTCCAGGATGCAATACAACATCATTCAAGGCAGAACCAAGATGGTGATCTTCAGAGTTTTTTGAGGAGTTTAGACGTACTACGACGTCGAGCAGGAATCGAGAGTCGACACTGTAGCTACCATCTAAGACCGCGCTAATACCCTCTTCCAATTCGTCGGGAAGGATATCCGTAAGAAAGCCCAGCTGTCCGCGATTTATACCAATTACCGGCACCTGATCGGACGCTACAAACTTGGCCACGTTTAGCATGCTGCCATCGCCACCGACCACAATCACCAGATCACAGAACTTCGAGAGTTCTGCACGCTTGCATTGCTTCTGCCCGTGACCGCTCACCAGTTCCGCAGTCAGATCGTCTACGAATACAGTTAGGTCCTTCCCTCTCAAAAAATCCAACAGACGACGCAATGTATCGACCACTGGCGCATTACCAGAACGGCCCACGAGCCCTATGTTGTTGAATTCTGCCATCGCTAAACCCTTAGCTATTTGGTTCGAGGATTTTCAATGCAGCCAGGCTGCTTTACCTCCCCCAAGAGCAGATCAGTATATCACAGCGAATGGCTCTCAATTCACCGTATCCTCGCCATCCTTCTGATCACAAAGCTGTCTGGGTATTGAGTAAAACCAAGTTAGGGGCCCGTATCGCACAATTCGTCGATTGAAATCGGGGCACAGGGAAATCTAAGCACAAAGCATGAGCGTAGATGAGGATAATTAGTAAAATCAGAAACTACTCGATACTAAACTGATGAGGCTCACGCGTGTACACCAACTCGCCGCTGCTCTCTACCCAATACGCAATGTACACTGCTAGCTTCTGATTCGAGAACGCTGGGCCGAAGCGAAAACCATCCAATAATGTAAGATGCTCAAGCGTTCGCAGCGGACGCTTGCCGCTGAACGCGATCAAGCCTTCTAGTGTCTTATCCCACTCTTCCAACTCCCCCGATTCGTTCAGCTGGTAAAAACCCTGACCTTCGAGCCCAATCAGCACATAGATACTACCGTGCAGACCAACGTGTCGCACGTCTATCTCTACATCAGCTTCTAGGCTTACCGAATCTATATTACTAACCTTCTTCGTGAAGGATAAGCCGCCATCGCTGCTCGCCGCGATAGATATTTTTGCGGTACTCGCTTCTCCAGATCTAGTGGAGATAGTTTTTCCCGGTAAGTCAGGCACCCTCGTGGGAAAATAATTCGCAATCTGGTGCCGAACAAGGTTTAGAGACTGCACGGCATCCGCGCCAAACTCATGATCGGCATCGACACCACAATCAAACCCTAGGCAGTCTTGAAGCGGGTTGGAGAAAAGCGATACTCGTGTCTCAGCGTTAAACGCCCCAGGATAGGCCATTATCGTAACGAACTGGCCTTCGACTCCGTAGCCAGTTGAAAAATTAAAAGTGCCGCCACTGCCATCTTCTAAATGCGAGTGGCTTAGCCCCATGTTATGTCCCAGCTCATGAGCGGCAACTAGATCGACCGGGCAGTCGACAGCAATATGCGAATAGGCGGTATTGCGCTCTGCCACACTGCTAAAGTCGCCATTAGTTCTAAACCCGCCTACCGGTGCCAATCCGCAACGTCCCTCACCGGCTTTCGTTGGCCGAAACAAAATAACTAAATCAGCTCCATAAGTATCTCGCAGACTATCTACGCTGCTAAATGCACTATCCGTCTTCTCTATAAGATGATTGAGGGCCGTGCCCATATCATCACTGTCGTTGTAGTTAACTAGCCCGTGATAGACCGGGCGCAGGATGATCTTGACGCCACTGTCCGCATAGATCTGATTTGCCACGCTGATCAACTGGTTTATTCGAGTCTGGACACCATGGGGATAGAGGGCAGCAGCACCCGGTGTATAGAGAGTTAATACATCGATAACTGAATTACGGTTATCCACAGAGCTGGGATCAGCAGCATCGGTAGACAGCAACAGCTCATTGAAGTCACTGATGCCATCGCCATCGCTGTCTACTCGAACATCTTCGACTATATTTATAACGCCATCCACCCGCAGGTTACCCATGACCACCGAGCTGGTAACACGAGGCTTTGCCCGATCATCCGTTGCGACGCTGTAACTGAAGGACTTTTTCTCTCCAGGCAGGAAATCTCCAAGCTCACAATAGATGGTTTCCTGAAGTGAAAGGCTCAGTTGCTGACGGCACTCAATTGGAGCCGCAACTAATTCGCTATTCTCGAGAACGAAAAAGATTTCCACATATAGATCGTTATGCGATTGATCACTTATGTTTTCAAACTCGAGACTGACATCTATCGAGTTACCGACCAATACGCTATCACTAGAGAAATTTTGAGTAAGTCGAAAATTACCTGGATTAATATCAGGCGTGCTCACTGCTGCCGTATTGACGTCTTTGTTTACAGATGATGACTGCGAACTCACGCCATCGATCAGCATAGGGAGAATCGATATTAATTCTGGCTTAGGCTTCTGCAACGTATCATTACTACCGGGCTTATCAATAATGATGTAATCATTCTGAAAACCCTGTTCGATACCGGCGAGGCTACCCCGCTTATAGATCCAACCCTGATAGTGCTCGATGTCTGTATTCGCGATCGCGTATAGCTGGAAGGTCTCACCGTCGCTACTCAGATGTCCGAACAGACTGCGCTGCCCTTGGGTGATAGTCAGCGAGAAAAGCCTGTCGTCATCGCGCCCCTGCGCCCCGATTACTCGATCGCCATTCACATAACGGTCCAGAGTCACAACTTGCAATTGTATCTGCCTGCTCGCGGAGATTTGTACGCTCAAATAGGCGCCTATGCGAATACCGTCCAACTGAGTGCTATCCAGCGCTATTGGCTGCGATATCGCTGCATAGGTCGGCGGCGCCTGTTGGCTATCGAGCTGTTGTATCGGATAGATGAAAGCTTGCTGCCCATATAATGGAACCATCCAAAGCAGGAACAGCATAGCGAGGAGCCGGCTCAAACCGTTCCTTATTAATATCTGCTTGATTGGAAGTGATATGGACATGGCGATGATTAGTTAGCAGCTGCTAGCACTTCTCAACTAATTCTCTCCTCAGTCAGAGTGGGCGCGAGGTGTTACAACATGGCCTGAGAGCCTATTATTTTAGCGACTAATCCACCACATTGCTATCTTGAGCTCAGGGCGTAGTGGCTATTTAATATGACTATAATACATTATATAACCGCAGTATATATTTGTTTTTATTACCTTTAATTGTGAATTCCACCGCTATGTATCGCAACTATTTCGGTCTCCGCCGAGATTACTCCCTTCTCAATCAAATCAAAAAGGGCGTAGAACAGCTTACCGGTGTAAACCGGCTCCAGCGGTAAATCGGAGAATTCAGCGAACTCGCTCAGAAATGACTGCAAGGCAGGGTTGCTGCGCGCATAACCACCACAGTGGTGAGCGTCATCGACGCGCCAACCAATGGGATCGGTACAGGCACTGGCCTGCAATTGACCCAAAATTTCAGCCTGCAGATAGCCATCACCCTTCAAAACACTGATTCCCAACACGTCGGGAGCACTTTCACTCTCAATTTCAGACAAACCCTTTATCAGGCCCGCCATTGTCGTGCCTGTGCCACAACATAGAGCTACTAGCTGCTTTGAACCTGGTTTCTGCCACTTCAGTAACGATGCAATCTCTTCGCAGCCCTTGATTGCCAAAGAGTTGCTGCCTCCCTCGGGTAGTAGGTGAAAGTCTCCGAACCTAACACGCAATCCTTCTAGGAACTCTGGCTCTAGCTTACGCGTATAGTCTCCCCGGCTTACCGGCAACAAGGTCATCCCCTGCTCCTTGGCAAAGGCGAGGACCGGATTTAATGGCTCCGGCATTTCTCCCCGCACGACGCCAATAGTCCGTATTCCAAATAGCTTGCCCGCAGCCGCTAACGCATGAAGGTGATTAGAATAGGCTCCGCCGAAACTTAGAATTGGAAGGTCCGGCTGCTGCTGAAATTCGAGCAGATTGTATTTCAGCTTGTACCATTTATTGCCCGAAAGCAGTGGATGGCACTTATCCAAACGCAGTACATTCAAAGACACGCCTGAACGCCGCAGTAATTCGCAGTGCAGAGCATCAATTGGCGGTTTGCTAATAGCAATATCTACTGGCATAGGTATTGGCGTAACAAGACGTTATAAATAGTGAGGCAACTAGTATTTTCAGGTAGCGTATTGCCGTCAATCGTGTCGTCGCCATTAGTCCCATAAAAGGTTCCCATAGTGAAATCCTATAATTTATTATGCTGCTATAGTTGGTTCTAGATAATTTTTAAAAATTACAGAGCTATTCATCCAGAATAATATGTATACGGGTGCAATGGAACCACTCTGACTTATCGGGGTGTGCCCCCTAGGGTGGGGGCAGCTATCTAGGACTGAACTTGGTCTTACCCTTTATAACGGGCGCGCGACACTGGAGCTTAGTGCGCTTAGATTGGGCATTACACTGGGTGCAAGCC
>OLHZ01000073.1_pt1 | contig 15572 bp, 27 predicted proteins | sample 1609381 | NCBI WGS metagenome assembly OLHZ01 (sample SAMN05416788, study PRJEB24817) | seawater metagenome | isolation source: Sea water | place: Canada:Atlantic | collected 2013-11
GGTTCCTACTGAGATGGTGAAAGAAGTTGTGACTTTGTTTGGCCCACAGAACCTTACCCGTCAGCTAGGTGACTCAGCTAAGATGTCCTTTGATTTACTTGTAGACATAGCACAGAATGAAGACGTTGCTGTTGTAGATGGTTTGGTTAAAGTCGTACAAGATACAGCTTCTATGTATTTCAGCGGATTCTCACGGCCCCTTGATCCTATCAATCAGATGATTGCACTAAGTAAGGGTGAGAACTACATTGCACCTGATCGTAAGCAAGGCTCAGAGTGGGTTAATAAATCTACTAGGTATGCTGATGAAATCTTCTTAGCACTGGGTGCTTTTGATAAGCCAGTAGAGAAGCGCACTGCCTTAACGGATGAGGCTTCAATGCCATCTATAGGGCGTATCTTTGGTTACCGTGAGGTGCCGGGGCAGACTTCTATCCAGCGTATGTTCAATGAGATTGGTAGGCCTCAATGGCGTACAGATATAAAATCTTTTATCCCAGAAGTGCAGAACAATATCAATGGTCACATATTTAAATTCTTAGAGTTGAATGCCTCTCAAGTAATAGAAAGCGATGCATGGAGGAATGGTACGGAGAAGACACGTAAGACAATTCTTAGTGATGTTCTTAAGCGTTCTAAGGAAGACGTTGTAGATATTCTCGAAAGAAGTATTGATCGTAACGATGAGCGCACCCTTAGTCTTTATAAGCTAAGCAAGAAAGGAAGTGGTATTTCTAAAGAGGATGTTGAGAAGGCACTTGTCTCCCTTGATATTGATCTAGAGATAACAGACCTAGATAAAAATCAATTAGACTTCTTAGTTAACTACCTTGAGTTGTCTAAAGAAGGTACGGACAGGGAAGTACTAAGATCTCAACCTAGACTACAGTGATAGACAAAAGGAAGGGCAGCACTAAGCTGCCCTTTTTTGTGTTACTTTACACCATACTTCTCTGAGCAATACCTAGCCCATAGGAATACTTCTGTGTAGGTTTCTAAGGCCTTCTCCTTCTCTTCACTCTCCCATAGTTTGTCACTTATGAACACCTCTACGTTCTCCATACGATCAGCTAACTCAGACAGAAACTCTGTACGCCTAGCCTTGATGTGCTCTTGTGCTTCTTGTTCTAATTTCACATTACTTCTCACTTGTTTATGTGTTAACTATTTAGGCCTACTCTTTCGGGGCAGATGGCATAACAAGGTCAATTACTTTATCAACCCCTGTCGTAGTCGCATCAATAGCTTTATCAACCCCTGTCGTAGTCGCATCAATAGCTTTATCAACCACGGGAGTTACTACCTCAATAGCTTTATTGGTACTGGGTACTACCACCTCCTCAAAAATTCCTACTGAGAGCATTGTTACTACGAAGAATACGAATAGTGATTCCATTTGATATTTCCTTTTATATGTTTATACTAGGTCTACAATTTCACAGCTGTCACCAGAGCAGGCTAGTGTTTGACTACCTGATGTGTTGTCTTCTTGCTCATAGTCTGCGAGTTCTTCCCAAGGAATAGTATCTGGCATACATGAGAGTAGTGTATTGTAGTCTGTCTTTGAACACTCCTGATAAGGTGCTTGCTGGTACGTGTGCTCACTGTAAGGCAAGAACGATACACCAGACATCTCATCAAAGTGTTTATATACAAAGGCACCTGCTTCAAACCATTCATCGTTTTTAACATTGATAGTTACTGATGGTTTATGTTCACACCAGTGCCTCTGATAAGCTAACCACATCTCTAGTTGTTCAATGGCACTGATATCTTTAGTACACACTGCACCATCCGGTGCCTTCTGAGGGAAACTAAACACTACAGTAGTGTCAGGCTTCATTACACAAGGTTGGTTAGGTACGCCCTGATCTTTCATGAACTGGGTTAGGGGGTCTTTAATGTCTCCACGCACCGTGCGGATGTAATAAGGGCTGTGACGAGCATGTATCCCACTAGAAGAATTAACAAGTTGGGAGACAGTGCCACTAGGCTTGACACAAGTGATAGCAGTAGAGACAGGGATACCAAGGCGCTCAGCCCATTCAGCATTAGTAGTGACAGCAATTGATTTGAGGTGTTCAAGAGTTTTCTCCAATCCAGAGTTAGATGTTACAAGTAAAGGGTTGTCCATTATCCCTGTGAGTGACACACCCAACAGGCGTTCTTCTTCTGTATTTCGCTGCCACAACTTTCGCAAGTAGGGGAACTTTGTGTAGGTAGATTGTACTGTACCCAAGATCGTAGCGATACGAACTTTTCTTTCAAGATCTTCAATGCTATCTGTTGCACGTACTACACACTCCGTTAAGTTACACACCTGACCATTACGTAAAATGATTTCAGAACAAGGGTTTGTACCGAAGTCATGGTCAGGATCACGTCTACCATTCTTAGCTGCTTGCTTCTTAGCTGCCTCACGATTGAAGATACCACGCTCACCTGAGCCTGACTCAACCAGTGCCATCCACTCACGCATAAAGGATATGCTGTCAGGCTTCTCAGTGTAGCTTACAGAGTTGTTAGCCAAGGCACGTTGTGGATTGTTGTCCCACCATGAACCTGACTTAGCGTGACGCATACGGTCATCAGATAGATTGCTCAATGAAATCATAGCGCTACGGCGTACACCACCTACTACTACTACCTCACCAATTTTACACATGATGTCGTGGCATTCTATAGAGCTAAGCTTACGTCCCTCTGCTGCCTTAAATGCACGGATAACAAAGTCAAACAAGTCAATCAATGGCGCTGGGCCTGATGCCCTACCACCGAATGTCTTAAGCCTAGCACCAGCTGGACGTACACTAGACACATCCCACTTAGGAATCTCACCACTATACAGGAGCGCAATCACTTGACGCAAAGCCTTAGCCCACCCCTCCTTACTATCCTTGACGAAAATAGTAGTTCCACTCTCAAAGAGTTGAGGCACTTCTGGGAGCTTACTGATATACTGGCGCTCGACACTGAAGCCCACGCCCGTTCCGCAAAGGAGGACGAACATAGCCTCATCGAAGGACTTAAGGTCATCTACGGCTAGGTATGAACAGTTGTACATACTGATGTTGTCACGTGCTGCAGCTGGCCCAGCTGTCATAAGGCTACGCATAGAAGGCATGACCTCTAGTGACAGGATAGCCTCTTCAATCTTATTGATGTATGTATCATCTCCTGTAACAGGGCGCACGATGTTATCCATGTAACGAGATACAGTCTCACCCCATGACTCACGCCTACCTTCCTTGTCTAGCCACCGTGCGTAACGTGACTTATGGATAAAAGATTGATAGTCTGTTGGTAGGTAGTTATTCATCGGTTGTCACCCTCTCCTTTAATTACGCCTCGTTTAGCACGATCATTAAGTTTGTCCATATTAACTTCCATTACCTCAGGTAAGTTACTGTAAAAGTAATTAGCTAAGGCTGTTGCGTAGAAGATTACGTCACCTAGTTCCTTAACAATTTCTTTCTGACTTACCTTAGTGTTGTCTCGTAGGTATTTCTTAACCTTCTCAGCTACCTCGCCTGCCTCGCCTACTAGTCCAAGTGTATTCTCTACTAGGCGTGTCTGACCCTGTGTAATAATCTTTTCTTCTACCCAGTAGGAATACTCCATTGGACTTACAGCCACTGTGCTGAAGGCATCTATGTCATCCTGTGTAATCACGTGTCTCTCTCCTTCACTCTTATGTTATCAACCTTAACATCATCTATATCATAGAACGTATCTGTAATAAGATCATGGATGTCATCTTCATGTGCATCATCATATGCACCTAAGATATTATTCTTCTTATCTACATGAATAAGAAACGATACACTGAAGTTCTTATCTTTCATCTATGTTTCTCCGAAAGCGCTTCATTCATCTTATGTAAGTACCACTCTGCCTTCTGCATATCTTCCACAGGCTTCTGCTTGTAACGGTATCTGTGTTGGTACTTGAGGAAGTTACCGTGGCAGTATGCAATGAAGCCCTCTAATCCTAGTACCTGTTTGATGTAGTCGATACACTCAATGCCACCCATGTTGTAGTGGGCTGGACGTTTGACTGAATCGAATCCCTCAGGATGCTGATCATCTACATACTCTGTGTGTGGTAGTGGCTCGTGATCTCTCATGCGTTCCCCTTTGTTTTGGTATAAGCGTTGAAGTTTATTACCTCACCTTTCAACTCTTGTAAAGGCTTATCTTCTTCTTGTCGCCTAGAAAGTTCTTCCATCATTAGTTTGCGCCTATGTTCAGCAACCATTTCCATGACCTCTTCATCCGACTCCATCAAATCTAAGAAGGCACTACATAAGGTAGCTATATAAACCAAGTCATGCAGTACATCATCAGAGTAACAGAAGTTACTACCTACTGCTATGCCTGTAGTTACAGTACCATCCCATCCTTCCAGTGAACCCTTGCTAGTAGGCCGTATAATAAAAGCAACTTCATCATCTCCTAACTCATACGTCATCGTTTTATCTTCTCATACTTAAGGGGGATACGATCTACTTTAACAACATCCCCTGTTTCTTTAAGCCAATCCTCAGGTATAACCCTGTGTGCCCAAGCAAACCCTTTCTTATCACACCATTCTGAGTACGTAGACTTAGCACCCTTATAAAGCTTAGCCTTAGAGTTACTAAATACAAACCTTATGTCTAACTCAGGGTGCTGCTTACGTACTTCTATATGTTTATTTCTATCATCAGAATCAAAGATACCTTTTGTTTCAATCAAGATACCATTATCTAATTGAAAGTCAGGGGTGTAAGTGCGATAGTGTAAGTCTTCCCACTCTATCTTTAGCTGCTCATAGCGAACAGCCTTCTGACACTTAGCAAGCACAAGAGCAGTGTCTTTCTCTAACCCACTCCTGTACTTACCTTTAGCGTGATACCGCTTAGGTTTCGGCATCTTCATCTGGAATAGTTTCAGTAACTAGTGACTCCTTAAGACTATTTGCTAAGCCTGTAGCTACAATAGATATACTATGTAGTTGATACTCTAACTGCTGCTTAATGTTTCCGTTATACTGGATTTCTTTAAGCAAAGAAGTTTGTTTTTCTGAGAAGTCTTCTGAGTCATAATCAATATTGTCTAGTGTAATCTTAGTCATGTTTTTTATTATCCTTCTACGTGAATATATTCTACCATAGGCGGTGCTTTACTACCTGTGTACACCTTAGAGGGTAGTTCTTTTAGTTCAGGCCAGCATTTCTTTTTGTGATCACACCATGAGCAAGTCTTACAAAGCTTAAGGTTACCACTAGCTTTCTTTCTGAATGTCTCTGGCACTGCCTCAAAGCAACGCTCAAAGGGTTCATCGTTATTGATGTAGTCAACTGTATCTTTGATAGAGGCCATCACCTCTTCGACATCAGCAGTCTCAGCTGTTACATATTTGAATTGCCCATTCACTTTATTGATGACCCACCATCCACCAACATCCTTACCTGATGCAACAGCGTATCCAATAAGTTGAGATACATAACCGAAGTCATCAGAGTATGCGAGTGAATCATAGCTGGCAAACTTGTTGTCGTAACCGTATGGCGTAGTAGATTTAACATCATCTACCTTACCATCCAGCACCATGTCATACTCACCGTTGATAGTAACATCACCAACCTTAAGGGCAACCTTATCGTTGTCCCCAAAGTCAACACCAGCTGCACGTAGTACCCCCTTGAACATAGCCTCAGTCCAATCTCCCATCAGCATGTTGAGCATGAAGGAGGTAGGCTTCTGTACATCTGTATCAGGGTTGTTCTTAGAGAACCACAGCTGACATCTAGGCCTGCCAATGTTTGACATACGTAGACGGAACTCATCACGAGGCCCACCATTGAACTGCTTGTTGAGTGCAGCAGCCACATCCGTGGCTACTTGCTGTATTACTTCTTCACTCATGCTTGCCGTGCCATTGATAGCTGACCGCAAGAATGCGTGTACTGATATCTCAGCGGGGTGTATCATCCCTCGAACTCTCGTACTTCTACGATAGACCCTACCATTGCAGCATCAGCATCAGACAGATTACCTATAGCACCATCATCATGCTTACCTTCGATCCAATTGTTAGTGCCTTTGATCCATTCAATGAAGTCTTTCAAGATTACACTATCCGTTACACCATAGGGTACTTGCTCACCCAAGGAAGGCACAATGATAGCGTACTTACCACCTGATGGGAGGTCACGCTTAGCACTACCTAACTTAAGGGTATGCTCGACAGGGGTAAGCTTCTTGCTTACAATCTGACTAATGGCTGCATCAACAGCCTTCATGGATTCATTGTTCTTCACATCCATTACGAATGGAAGTTCATGCCCTGCATCAGTGATAGGGTTACCCATATCATCAGTAGGTTTTTCCAACTTAAGTACACCAAGCATTACTCGCACTCGCTTGACGCCACGAATGACACTCTTCATCTCCTCTGGTAATGATTGAAAGTCTTTGATGTAACCTGATGGACGCCCAAGATTAAAGCCACCAGTAGTATCCTTTAAGTCTGAGTTAAGGTTAGGTGCCAGCAATGTCTTATGCATGGTCTTACTATCAGCATCCCATCGTTGCCACTGGTGACGTTGTGAGAAGATACGTACTGATAGTGTCTTACTGTACTGTATCTCACCATCAGGCATAGTAATCTTATAGGCACCAACAGGAACCTTGATGTGTTCATCTCCATCATTGTCTGTTACAGTTAACGCTGAGTGGATTTGATTCACTCGTGCTAGTGTAGACTGAGAGGATGTACCACCCCCACCAGTGTTGATGCCCATTGCTTCAGCTAGGGACATGCCCTCTACACTAAGTGCTACTTCTGTGTTCATAATTATTATCCTTTGATATGTTTATTGTTAGGGAAGGTAAGTTATAACCTCATACGTCCTTGGTGTCAAGCCAGTTAGGCCCGATTTTTGCCTCTAAAAGTAACGGGATATTCATCTTAACTTTGTAGTTGTCGTAGATGATTTGATGTAGGTCCATGTTCATGGAGTTAATGATCTCTATTATCTGATCCTTCTCGTAAGGGTGTATGTCTATGACCATTGAATCATGTACACTGTTGACCAGCTTAGACCGCATAGGCATGAGCCTACTCTCCATTTCAACCAGCACGACAGGTACGATATCTCCAGTAGCAAACCCCTGCACTGGGTAGTTCTTTATCATAGTAAAGTTTGTTGGTAGTCCGTTTGGCCTCCTCTCTGTACCGGGGAAAGCGTACTGCCTGCCCCCCTCATTAGTAATCTTCTGGTAACGTATGGCAGCGTCACCTAACTTCTTATGCCATGCAGCAATACCCTCGTACTTCTCAATGAAGTGATGGTAGTACGCTGCCTCTGCTGGGCTACGCCCATAACCTGTAGCGCCGAAGAGTGGGGCGAAGGTGTGCTCCTTAGCTTCTTGCCGGGTAGTTGTCTGGCCTGCATCAGTGATAACCTTTGCAGTGTAGCTGTGTACATCGAACCCTGTGTTGATCTCTGTCATAGCTAACGTATCCTGACTAAGGTATGCAGCTACACGAAATTCTAGCTGGGCAAAGTCGGCTTCCATTATGTACCCACCATCCCAACGACTTACAAACACACGCTTCACTGGGAAAGTACCACCACGTGGCATGTTCTGCATGTTGGGGTTGCGTCCAGAGAACCTACCTGTGCTAGTGATGTGCTGTGTAAGACCCACGTGAAGTATCCCATCATCCTTTGTGTGTACTGATATGCCCTCAACGAATGAGGATAGGTAACTTGATATAGCAGACAGACGTTTAAGATCCTTAAGGAAATCTAATGCACTGTCCATGTTGTTAGCCTTAGCTGTAGACATGAGAGAAGATAGATTATCTTTACCTGTACTAAAGCCATTGGCACTTACCCATTTCTTACTAGGAGGCATGAACCCCAGCCCCGCCAACTCGTTGGACTGCTTGAGTTGATATCCTCTTGAGTCACAGGCCTTACACTTGTTAGGGCGTGAGAACTTTGTCCCATCTTTCTTGGTACGATAGACACTACCAACCCCACTACAATCAGGGCAGGTGAAAGCGGAGGTCTTAAGTACCATTGTTGTGTTCGCATTGACTGCATCCCTATACTCTTTGTCTGTGTTAGTGTGTTCAAATAGCTGCACCCATTCCTTCTTGTTGACCAGCTTACGACTGTACACTACCTCAGACATCTGCGCTGGGCTGTTAAGGTTTACAGGTGTATCACCCATAAGGTTACGTACCTTGACCTGTAAGCGCCCCTCAATGTCAGCCTTCTCTTGCTCGAACTCAGTACGCACTGCATCCAATACAGTTAAGTCTACCTTGATACCAGATGAATACATACGAGATAGCGTTAGGCATACCTTGAATGTAATGTCACGTATGTTGATAAGAGATTCCGAATCAGGCTTAGCGTAGTCTTCCTGTAACGCTACGTACAATGCACGTGTGGTAGATAGGTCACACTGTAAGTAATAGGTAAGCTCATTAAGCGGTATCTCGCTGGTGTTGTATCCTTCCTTAAAGTATTTCTTTAGAGTGTCATCCTTCTGGAACTCTAGGTTACGGCGTTGTGCACAGTTTTCTAGGCTGAGAGACTTCTTCTTGAAGGCCCCAGTGTTTGTCATCTCTATGTGATTACCACGCATCAAGACGTATTCAGCTAACATAGTGTCGTATATGGCACCCTTATACTTGAAGCCACTCTCCCATAGCCACGGCATGTCATGCTGTGCATTGTGTAGTATCAATAGGGTAGTCGCATCTAACTTAGATTGTAGTTGTTTGGCTTGTGAGCCATCATAGTCATTAGCTTCTGCATGATCGAAGTTATATATGTCCTGCTTACCTGACACAACTTCCTGCACACCTACCTGCACAAGCTTATTGGTTGCCTCGAAAGGATCGAGGTGCATCTTGCCACCCCTGTGTGTGACTGTGTTCTCTACATCAAGAACTAATTTCATTAGTCGCCGCCTTTCTATGCTAAGTACTGTGCCCTAGCTCCATCCAATTCACACGTTACCTTACCGTGCCACCCTCCCTTAAGCTTATTCTTTGCAATGATCAAGTACCTTTGTGAATCTACTGTGTCTTCCTCCTTTGCTTCTAGTACAGGGTTCTTACTGATCAGTACCATGAGGTCAGCTTCCGCTGCCTTGCCTGTCTTACTACCTTCTAGCATAGATTGATCTACATTGATCTTACCTTCAGCATCAGCTGATAGCTGGGACATCCATATCATTGCACAGTTGTACTGCTTGGCTATGTTACGTGCATGGATGGCAGCATTCTTAAGGTACACATCTGTCTTGTCACTGTTCTTAACAGCAAACTTATCACCCATGTCCAGCACTACAATGTCAGGCTTGTAAGCCTTGATGATAGCCTCAACCCACGCCATGTCCTTACCTGTACTGTCATACAGATTGATCTGATCACGCACTGGTTGGTAGCGTGATGCAGCTAAGGCATAGTTACCCTTGACCTCCTCCATAGATAGGGATGATGCAGCACTAAGGTAACGTGCACCCACCCGTTCATAAGCTTCCTCGTTGCAGAGGATGAGACACTTAGCACCCTGAGATGCAAAGCCACCCGGCGCAGCCAACAAGGATGCATGGAAGGATGTCTTACCTGTGTTAGGACGTGCCCCTACTATGATCAAGTGACCACCACTGATACCCTCTACCCTACGTGTGAGGCTAGGGATGTTGAACTTCCATTGTGATTGGATGTCATTGGACTTGAGTAGGTGATCAATAGATATGTCACCGAAGTCTAACTTAAGGTTAGGGGTGAAGTCATCCTGATACATCTGCAATAGATTACGTACAGGCTCAAGGCTATCCAATGATCCGTTAACGTAGTCGAACCCTATGTTGGCAAGCTTGTTGCCTAGTACCTGTTGGAATAGTTTAGACAGTACCTCATCAGCTATGTCCTTGTTCATAGATTCTTCACGAGACACACGCTTGAATAGGTCATTGTACACCTGCTTGTTAGCAGTGGTCATCGTGGTGTTATGAGCAAAGAACAATGCCTCAAGCTCAGATGCAGTTAAGGTACGTTCATATGTATTCATTGCGTAGTCTAGTGTCTGCTTAATCTTACGTACATCTTTACTGAACAACTCATCCGGGCAACGTATACCCTTGTTGTTGTCATAGAACTCCTTGTCCATAAGAGTTCTTATTAAAGCTAATTCCATCATTGCTTATCTCCGTACATAATCTTATCTAGAACAACCCGTACTGCAATGTAGGGCCACATTAAAGATACAAGGAATGGACCATACACATCTTCCTCCTCTGCTTCAAGCACAGTAATATACATTATTACACCCAACAGGTACATAATAAACGCACCCCATAATAGATACCAATATTCATCTTGCATTATTCTTTCCACTCTAGATCATCTTCCATCTCTATACCTTTCTTTATAAGTTGTATGAAGCCGTACTCAAATATCTTGTGGTATGTCTCTGGCTCCATGTCTAGTGTGACACTGGCTGATCCATCCTTGTTATCCTCTATTTCAGTGATCTTAATATTACCTGCAATCATCAGTCTTCTCCTTGTTGTGTTTACGGAAACGTTTATTGTAAGTACGTTTGATCTTCTTTAACTGACCTGCTTTCCAGTTCATAAACCTACGTGCTTTAGTAAGCCCATCATATTCATCACCGCCCTTCATGGGTATCCGCTTAGTCATTTGATCATCTCCTACTACTACTGAGGTGTTAGTACTGGCAAGTATTGCCCCTTAACTAATACAGAGGTATCACTATAAATTTTACTCATCTCTTAATGCCACCCATGATACAGGGAATAGCTCTTCCATCTTTAAACTAATGTCCCACGCTACCTTCTGTGTCTCTGCTTGTGTGTCAGAGGCACAACGAAGCTTACACATATCAGCGAAGGCATCAAGGCTACCTGACCAGTACCACTCAGTCATGGTGCTTTGTGGCAACACCATACGTGCTTGCTCAGGAGCTACTCCATCTGATAGTAGTGAAGTGTAGCACAGGAGGGCTGCATGGTTCAGGAGGGCTACATTAGATTTAGTGGTTACTACACCTTCACTACCTTGCTTCTTGTCTGCACTCTTACCACGCCATACATCAGGCACATAGAACTCAGGTTCATCATCGACATACCTACGACTGATCTCATTCCAACGTAGGAACTTATGCTTGACTAGCTGTCTAGCTACAAACACAGGTGCTTTAACGTGGAAGGATGCAAAGGCATGACCGAAAGGTGAGGTATGCTTATGCTTGGCGAGGTAGTTGATAAGTTTTTTGTCTGTGTCATGTAGTACAAGACTTACAGTGTATTCACCTACAGTCACACTACCAAGAGCCTCACGATGCTTAGCGAAGCTCACTCGTGCTGCGTTAACGACAGATAAGTCTGTACCCATGTGGTCAACGTATGTTGCTTTAATCATTAGAATGGCACCTCACCTTTGTTGTCACGTGGATCTATGTAGTAACCCTTCTCAAGGTAGTCAGGCCTACGTGTGGTAGGGGGAGGGTGTGTACCCTCAAGCCCCATCTCCTTAAGGAAGTCTTTCAAGCTATCCATTAGCTACCTTACCTAGTACCTCAAGGGCTTGCTCCTCTGTCATCTTGAACCATTCGTTCTTACGAGGTGCCATGCCCTGTGCTATGGCGTGTGCCTTAAGCTCCGCTACATTACGATCATCAAAGTATACAGAGTGTATAAGTTTGTAGTCACGCATGGGTGAGCTTGTCTGATAGCTATTGAGCCTATCATCTGCATCAACAGCCTTGCCAATCTTGATCCACTCAGGCCATGCAGCATTGCTTATAGCATACACATATCCTTGCTTTATGTTCTCATAGTTTTGCAAGGAACTAAATGCCATATCACCAAATGATTTGTAGCGCCCTGCTTTGTGAAGCGGGTGTGTTTTACTTATGTTTTTACCATTCACCCACATACGGGTAGCGTTACTTGCTGCATCATATTTACTTCTGCAAACACTGCATTGTTTTCTGTTTATACTGCGCCAATCTTTGGGCCAGTTAATATCAGTAAGTACATCATCGCATGTACCGCACTGTACTAAGGTATCTACATCAACCATTTATCATATCCTTCATTCTCTCTACATCAGAGGTTAACTTATATTTAATGTCATCGTCAAGCCTAAAAGCTTTGGTCTTCTTACCTGTCCACGCCTCTACTTCTTGCTTGTACGCTAGTGTCTTACTCATAGCATCAGGGTCTAACGCTATGATAACCTTATAGAAATCTCCTATGTGTTCCATATGCGCTGGGCCTAATGATGTACCAAGGATGGCTAAGCCTGTCGTGTTAGGCATGAGTTGTGCTACAACTATAGCACTGATCACATCCTCTACCACTACACACACACCATTCGATAGGCCTAACACTCGCTTGAATACAGATGCCTTACCTGTGTATCGAAACCATTTAGGTACAGCACCATCAAGGGCACGGCCTACGGCATCTACTACTACACCCTTGTGCTTGATAGGGAATACTGCACGTCTATCTTTTACATCATAGAAAATCTCCTCATTGGTAAGCCCCCACCTACCTACAAATCTATGGAAGAGGTGGTGCTCAGGCTTAGGGTTAACAACATATTCAGGATATGGCATAGGTTCTAACTCAGTACGTACTACCTTATCTAAACCCATCATACGTTTACGTATCTCATCAGCTGTCATGCCAGTAGTAACTGCGCCACGTATGCCACAGCCTAGCTTGTAGCAGTTGTACATCACCGCACCGCCATCCTTAGAGGCAGTGAATGTATTGTTACCACCACAGTTAGGGCAGTGCATACGTGTCGTGTCACCCTCACCTAGCATGAGGTCATCTACAAATTTCTTGATGTCCATCGTGTTCTACTAACTCCCTCCCGTGGTTCTCATGAAAACCATACTCTATGTTAGCTGCGGCTCGTGCTGCAACAGCATCCTCTATGTTAGAAAACCTTCCTAGATGTTTAGTTTTTCCGTTAAGCCGCACATAAGCATACCACTTTCCATTATTAGTTCTTGATACACCCACGAAACCTGAGGTGTTATTGGAAGGCCTAGTCTGATTTTTACCATTTACAATATGGTTTGCTTCCCTAAGGTTTTCTATTCTGTTGTCCAGAGTGTTGCCATTTATGTGATCTATACTATCTGAAGGCCACTGCTTGTAGTGCAATGCCCAAGCAATACGATGTGCTAGATAGTTTTCTTTATTTAAACAGCATTTCCTTTTATAATAGCCGTTGACCATCTCAGTATGAGAGTTTGAGATAGATCCTGCTTCCTTACCTGCATAGGTAGTATTAAATGATTTCATACTCCTTTCACTAGCACAAGACTCTAATGATCTTTCCTTCCACCTAAGTATTCCTGTATCAGGATCATAACTAACAAGTTTTTCAAGTGTTTTAATGTCCATTGTCTTATTCATATCTACTTCTTCCTCTGTGAGAGTGCGTTAGTAGCACCACTAAGTGTATTAATCAAGTAGGGTTTTACACTTTGTGGATTACTGTGACCACTAACCTGCATAATACCAAAGGTATCTACACCTCCCTCAACTAACTGCGTGATGCCAGTGCGGCGTAAGTCCATAGCAGTTATCTCAGGAGGTAGCCCAGCAGCAGCCTTAACCTCATTGACTAGCTTATGTATATCTCCTTCGGGATAGGCCCTGTAGACACCGTTGTGTGGCTCCACAGCAGGTGCTACGTACTGTTGGAACCCGAAGTCTTTCTTCTGTTCAGTTAACATCTTACACAAGGCATCATCTATAGGTAGGCGTACCTCTGCCCTGCGTTTACTCTGCTCCAAGTCAAGTGTCTGGGTAGTAAGGTCTATGTTAGACCATTGGAGTGTACGCATGTCACCTATACGCTGCGCCCAATCATATGCCATGTGTATGATAAGCCCAATGCTGCGCCACTTCCATTGACTATAGGCTGTGTCTAGGAATGAAACAACCTGAGTGTCAGTCCAACGTACCTTCCTAGTCTTATCTTTAGTACGCTGGACTAACGTTAGGAAGTTAGTGACCAGTGCCTCATGCCTGATAGCTGTGTTGAGTACAATGCTCAAGCATGTAGCCATGTAGTTGGCCTGCCTTGTACCTACATTAACCAGCCACTTATCGTAAGCTACGGTAGCGTGTTTGAAGCGTAGGTCACGTAGCTTAATGTTACCTAACACCTTATCGTTTTGTACTTTTGTTTTGCAAGCACGTAGTAAGTTGTACTCGTAGTCTTTCTTACTACGGTAGCTAAGGGCTTGGTACTTAGGGGTACGCATGTAGAAGTCACATGCTGTTGCTATAGTATCACTATCCTTAAGCTCTACTTGCTTACGTGTCATGGTTTATCCTTACCGTTACTAGTATAGGGTGACTGAGAGTTCATAGGAAGCCCAGTCCGACAGCTATTATTACTACTGCCAAGACTGTCTTTATTATAACCCCCACTAACATCTCAATATATTTAATCTAATACATCCTTCCTTACCATGTGGTGTGTAATCTCTTGAAGCTCTTCGTAAAGCTCATCTATGTCCTCGCCTATCCACAATGCATCATCAATCACGTGGATATAATCTGGCGCATAGTCTAACTCAATCATCACATTCACATAGCTTAGGTGTATCTAAGTCCTCATAGAACCATGCATTGGGTGCATCAGGTAGTACAGATTCTTTCCAGTGCATCGGCCTACCATCATCATCCATTGGAGCACGGAAGTTAAACATATCACGTAGTGAATATACCTTATCTCTGAACTCACGCAGTGTAGAGAGGTCAACGTCTAGACATTCTACAATGTTATCAATGCCTTGATCTAGTGTGTTGTACAATTCAAGCATTGCTTGCATGTCATCACGGGATAGTTCTGTTTTGAGTTTCTTATTAACCATAGTAGTAATCCTTTTTGTTTGGGTTAGCCTGCGAAGTGACGGAAGCGGCGGTTAGTAATCTTGTTAGTCTTACGTTCAATGTACACGGTACGCTTACCTAAGTGTACCATAGTCATACACTTGCCTTGCTCTACCTTGTAGCCCCGGCTCTTACGAGTACGCTTAACGTACTTACCGTACTTGCCAAGGAAATTAAAACGGAAACCCTTAAGGTCAGTAGGGAGGTTAGCCTTAGTTGCGAATAATATAAACATGTTGTTATTTTCCTTCCAGTTGAGTGCGAACTTCGCTAAGTAAATCAATGAGTTGCTTGTTGTTCTTCATGCTTGTGTTAGGTAATACCTTCTCACACATGTCAAGAATCTTAAGGTTGAGTGCGTCAGTAATCATGATAGTCCTCCGTCAATTACAATTAGTTTGCTTGGTGCTGCGCTACGGTGCACAGGTTTGATTAACACGTAACGTAAGTCATCGTAAAGGTCAGGGTGGTGCTTCTCTAATTCTGCTGTCGGATCGTCCGACACTAGCTCAAAGTCATGGTTAGGGTAGGCCATAGATAACGTAGCTATCATAGCGTTGCCCCCTGCCTCTGTCTTACCTGTCTCTTATACACATCTCCGAGCCC
>OLHZ01000078.1_pt1 | contig 15344 bp, 17 predicted proteins | sample 1609381 | NCBI WGS metagenome assembly OLHZ01 (sample SAMN05416788, study PRJEB24817) | seawater metagenome | isolation source: Sea water | place: Canada:Atlantic | collected 2013-11
TGATTGACCGTGGCGATGACAAACTCGTTTTCTCAATCGGCAAGCACGGCATTCTTTGGAAGCACGATAGAGTGAGTGGTGAGTTCATCTCCCATCTGGAGACCATCTTTCAGAACGCGTTCACTAACATAGACCCAGTGACTGGAGCGGTTACCTATCGTGATGACATTGCCAATGCGCAACTGGACGAATGGATAAGCGTTTGCCCGAGCACAGCCGGCGGAAAAGACTGGCACTCTATGACCTATCACGAACCTAGCGCGAATCTAATTATTCCTCTTAGTCAGTCTTGCTTGGAAATATCGGCACGAGAAGTGCCGCTGGTGCAGGGTGCGGGTGGCACGGCGGCAAATCGCCGCTGGTTCGAAATGCCAGGTTCAGACGGTAATATGGGCAAACTCGCAGCATATAGCGTAGATTCTATGGAAGAGGTCTGGAGTTACGAACAACGAGCGGCCTTCTTGACAGGAACTATATCCACAGCGGGAAACCTTGTGTTCGTTGGCGACCTCGATCGTCGCTTCCGAGCCTTCGATGCGCGTAATGGTGAGATACTCTGGGAGACACGGCTTGGCACATCAGTGCAGGGCCACCCGGTTAGCTTTGCCATAGACGGCAAGCAGTATATTGCGGTAACTACCGCGATGGGAGCGCGCGGAGTTAGTCCACGAACTGTCCCAAGAGTTGTCGCGCCGGATATCAGGCATCCAAGCAACGGCAATGCACTATACGTCTTTAGTCTTTCTGACTAAGATCAGTTAGTAATCAGATGGAATTATCGCCCTGATAGCTTTTTTGCAATCCAGTAACAGGAAGTACCACTATGGCTCGTCGTTACGATGAACTAGCAAAAGAACATATCGCCTTTATTAAGCAGCAGAAACTTTTCTTTATCGGTACCGCGGCCAACGACGGCACTATCAATGTCTCGCCCAAGGGTTGGGACAGCCTGCGAGTGCTTTCATCTAATCGTATCGCGTGGCTAAACATCACCGGCAGCGGGAACGAGACGGCTACTCATCTGGCACAGAATGAGCGCATGACAATCATGTTTTGCGCCTTCGACGGCAACCCCAAGATTCTCCGTTTGTATGGCAAAGCGGTTGCCGCTCACCCTCGAGACGAACAATGGGATGAACTGTCGAAACTTTTTGAACCTCATGCCACCGCAAGACAGTATGTCGATTTTACCATTGAGCTAGCGCAAACATCCTGCGGCTTCGGTGTACCATTGTATGAGTTTACCGGTTCGCGCGATAATATGGATAGATGGCTAGCCTCCCGAGGTGACGAAGGCATCGAGGAATACTGGCGCGAGAAAAACTTAGTTAGCCTAGACGGACTACCTACCCATATTCTAGATGAAGATTATCAATCACCCTCACACATAGGACAAGAATCTAATGACTGATGAAACCGAAAACAGCAGTGAAGAATCAGAAGTAGTTGTCGAGGAGAAGCCTTCCAATATCGGTCGTATCGAGTGGATGGATCTTACTGTTGACGATGCCAGTCATGTACGGAATTTTTATACCTCGGTAGTAGGTTGGTCTAGCAGCGAAGTGGATATGGGCTCCTACAGTGACTTCAATATTAACTTACCAGACACTCAAGATACGATTGCCGGTGTGTGCCATTCTCGTGGTAACAACGCCAATATTCCCAGCCAGTGGCTAATCTATGTTCGAGTAGAGAGCGTTGCCGACAGCGCAGAGAAATGCAAGAAACTAGGCGGCGAAGTTTTAGACGGGCCGCGAAGAATGGGCGGCAGCAATTTCTGCGTGATCAAAGACCCAGCCGGCGCCGTTATGGCTCTACTCTCAGACTAGCTAGGTATAAATGGTGCAAACTCTGAAAGGCACATGCCATGGCGGCACGGTCGAATTCGAAGTACGCAGCGAGGCAGGCCTCAAGCGCTGCGATTGCTCACTCTGCACGCGCAAGGGCGCGATCATGGCAACTGCCCTGCTTGCCGATCTTACAGTTACCAAAGGAACCGATAAGTTAAGCCTTTATCGGTGCAACACCCACGTCGCGCGCCACTACTTCTGTTCCATCTGTGGTATCTATACTCATCATCAACGACGCAAGAATTCGAACGAATATGGCTACAACGTTGCCTGCATCGACCTCGCCAGCCTTGGTGACATTTCAATGACCCATGGCATCAGTATGAGTGTAGAGTCCAACAACTAGCATTTTTTAATTACGCGAAAATGAAAGAATGAACATGAGCGCAACAGTAGAAAACATCTTCATAACAAAAACGCGGCGCGAACAGCCATACGAAATAGAGGCTGCGAAACTCGAGGCGGGGAAAGGCATAGTCGGCGATCGCTATCACGAGCGTGCCTTGGAATTCCTAGCAGTGGGAGACCAAGTTCCAGCGAATCACATCAGCTTGATCTCCAAGGAAGAGCTTGCTGGTTTTCTAGAGCACAACAATACCGAGATAGACTACGCAAATTTTCGACGCAATGTATTAGTCAGCGGTATCGATCTCCGCGGACTGATTGGTAAGCAATTTAAGCTAGGCAGCGCGTTATGTCAGGGCATTGAAGACTGCGATCCCTGCGCCTTTCTTGCCGCCACCGTCCATCGTTCGGTTCTACCAGAACTGAAAGAGAAGGCCGGCCTGCGAGCGATTATTCTAGAAGACGGCGATTTGAAAATCGGCGACACAATCATATTGATTGGTGACTAATATGCAACTCTTGAACTCCTTACTAGCCAACCTGAAGACTCGCCCCCACTGGATGAATGCGCTGATGCTGTTCTGTGCGTATATGACATTCATTTATTTACCCTGGGATGTTTTCTTAAAGCCTCTGTCTGAGGATCAAGAGGTGTGGTTCGGTCTACTCTTTACCGGATGGGCTGCCAAGGCCGGTGGCTTACTGCACTGGTACGTGTACGGCGCGGGCTTCTGGGGATTCTGGAAAATGCGTACATGGATGTTCCCATGGGCCGCTCTCTACACCGCGCAGATTGCCGCAGGCATGGCTGTTTGGAGCTTTCTCGATGCGCGAGGCGGCGGAGTAACAACCGGCCTGTTGGTTGCCATCCCCTTTCTTGCCTTAGCCGTTGCACTGTGGAGAACTAGCTATTTCAAGCCAGCAGAAAAAATAGCTGAAACCATCGAGTCCCAATGAAAACTCTTGCCGAAATTATCGCTATCTTCATTTCAGTACTTTATGGCTGTGTTGCCATAGCGCAGACTGACGAGCCTTACATCTTCATACTCGGTGTTGCGCAGGATGCTGGTTATCCACAGATAGGCTGTTATGAAGAACATTGCCTGCCTGGATGGATTGATCCTAGCTTACGTAGAGGAGCAACGTCGATTGCTGTTATCAATCCGGACTCTGGGCAGAAATTCCTCTTCGAGGCTACGCCGAATCTTCCGCCGCAACTGTACGCGTTAGATCTGGAAGCACCGAATGAGCGCTTTCAACTTGCCGGCGTTTTTCTCACCCATGCTCATATCGGACACTATGCCGGCTTGATGTTCTTCGGACATGAGGCGATGTCAGCTTCCAGCCAGCCGGTCTACGCCATGCCGCGCATGCGTAATTTCCTAGAGAACAATGGCCCATGGAGCCAGTTAGTCGAGTTCGAGAATATTCAACTCGAGGCGCTGCAAGAGGCGCAGGCACAGAGCTTTACCGGAATCGACGTTACGCCGTTTCTCGTTCCCCATAGAGACGAATTTTCCGAGACGGTGGGCTATAAGATAGCAGGACCGAATAAGACAGCTGTATTTATTCCGGATATCAATAAGTGGTCGGTGTGGGATACAGACCTCGCCGAGTTGGTGAGTTCTATAGACTATGCACTGATCGATGCGACTTTCTATGACGATGGGGAGTTGCCCGGTCGCGACATGTCTCAAGTTCCACATCCCTTCGTTGCGGAAAGCATGAGCGCGCTAAGCGAATTATCGAGTGAGGAACGTGCGAAGGTTTGGTTCATACATTTTAACCATACGAACCCCCTACTGAATGCTGAGAGTGACGAGAGTCGGTTTGTGAAATCCGAGGGATTCAATATTGCAGCCGAAGGCGTGCGACTCCCACTGTGACCGCAAATCTGCGCTGCGCCACTTAGGAGTTTCGCAGTTTCTCCAGCTCTTCCCAGCGATCATAGGCTTTCTCGAGCTGGCTCTGCACATCCGCCATCTGCTTCAGCGTTTCCTCTACAGATTTTCCACCGTCGTCCTGATTGTCGTAGAACTCAGGTTTCGACATGTGTTGCTCTAATTCAGACTGACTTATTTCAAGCGCTTCTATTTTTGCAGGTAGCGCCTCCAGTTCGCGCTGGTCCTTATAGGAGAGCTTCTTGCTCGGGGTTTTTTTGACCTCGACAGTTTTTTCTTCTGATTTCGCTATAGATTTTCCGCTTGCCTTCTCACTGGATTCGAAACTAAACAAACTGTTCCCTCTGCGTGCCCAGTCACTGTAACCACCGACATATTCACCGATCTTCCCATCACCTTCGAATACCATGAGGCTTGTAACCACGTTGTCCATGAACTGCCTATCGTGACTAACAAGCAAAACCGTTCCGTCGAATTTCAAAAGTATGTCTTCGAGCAGCTCAAGAGTCTCGATATCTAAATCATTGGTTGGTTCGTCCAGTACCAGTATATTCGCTGGTCGGCTAAATACCTTCGCGAGTATCGCCCGGTTCTGTTCACCGCCGGAGAGTGCTTTGGCCGGTGTACGAATTCTATCTGGCGTAAAAAGAAAGTCGCTGAGATAGCTGATCACATGTTTGTTCTGGCCATTGATCTCAATGTAGTCCGAACCGCCGCTCACGTTATCGATCAGATTCTTTTCCATGTCGAGGTGTTCACGCAACTGATCGAAGTAGGCTACCTCTAATTTTGATCCGAGCTTTACCGTGCCTTCCTTTGCAGTCAGTTTACCGAGCAGGATCTTGAGCAGCGTCGACTTGCCCGCACCGTTTGCACCGACTATGCCGATACGGTCGCCACGCATGACTGTAGTAGAAAAATCCTTGATAACAGGACGCTCATCAAAACTATGGCTGATGCCTTCCAGCTCCGCCACAATCTTTCCTGAACTCTCAGTGGTGTTCAGCTTGAATTTCGCGCTTCCCTCAAGCTCTCTGCGCGCGCCTCTCTCGAGTCGCAATGCCTCTAACGCACGAACCCTGCCCTCATTGCGCGTGCGCCTTGCCTTGATGCCTTGGCGGATCCAAACTTCTTCTTCGGCGAGCTTTTTATCGAATAACTTGTTCGCTCTCTCCTCGCTGGCTAACTGCTGTTCGCGAAAATCTAGGAATTTTTGAAACGTACCTTCGAATTCGTATAGGTGTCCTCTATCGATCTCTACAATCTTGTTAACTACATTCTGCAGAAAGGTTCTGTCGTGAGTAACAAGTAAGACGGCGCCGTTGTAGTCCTGCAGTTGTTTCTCGAGCCATTCTATCGCTGGCACGTCGAGGTGATTTGTCGGCTCATCGAGAAGAAGAAATTCTGGCTCTCTTACCAGTGCGCGCGCCAAGGCTACGCGCTTGCGCCAACCACCGGATAACTGAGACATGAGTTTGTCTGCCGGCAATTGAAGCTGTGTAATGACTGTGTCTACTTTTTGCCCAAGGCTCCAACCCTGCTTCGCTTCCAGCTCACCCTGCACACGCTCGAGTTTTGCCATGTCGGCATTTTCGTAGTCGGCAATCATGTGATGGTACTGCTTTAGGAGCTCACCCACTTCAGCGAGGCCGCCCGCTACCATGTCATAGACAGACTGCTCGTCGGCTTCAGGTAGTGACTGCTCTAACCATGCGACCTCTACTCCGGGCCTAAGCCAGCGTTCGCCACTGTCGGGCTGCATCGAACCGGCGATGACTTTCATGAAGGTGGTCTTGCCAGCGCCATTACGGCCTAACAACCCAATTTTACTACCCTTCTTCAGCGTGAAGTCGACTTCATCGAGAAGGATATGGGTACCGAAATTAAGAGCAACTTTATCGAGGCGAACTAGAGGCATGGAATAATTACTTAGGTGAAATGCTGGTGACTGCTGGGCCGTCATTCTACCCTAACGATCGCCGAAAAAGTGACCAATTACGAGTCCTTCTACGGCATTTTGAGAAACACGAAATAATGTAAGTAATTAGCCAATTTCACCATTAGGTAATCGAATCTCATTGAATATGGAATTTTTAATTGAATAATTTCAATAACTTAACTATTGGTACGGAAGCTGCATTGAATACAGAACAGTTGATAAAGAGTAATAGAAGAAATTTAGTTGCGGAGATTGGGCCTATGAGCGAGAAGAATTCAGAAAATGGTTTACTGCCAATGTTGTACAAGGGGGCCTGTTTGGTCTTGGTTGGCCTGCTTACCCTACTCGGAATAGCGGGTTTGATCCTGCCCATCATCCCAGGAATATTGTTCCTGTTTCTCGCGGCATTGCTGCTGGCAAAGGTATCTAGCCGCTTCGACGCACTGCTGCATAAAAATGAGAGCATGAGGTCCTGGCGCCGCCGCTGGGATACTAGCAACGCGCTGCCTCTCTTGCAGCGCGTAAAGCTGTCCTTCTTATTAGTGGCAAGGGCAGTAGTGAATGGCATAGAAACAACTGTTAATTCGCTTAATAAGGCTAAAGCGGATAGCTAGCCTACGAGTATGTCGGCTAGTCTTAATGGTCTCTCTTATTCGATTGTGAAAATCTCTACGTTCGAGAAAACATTGATGGGGCCTTCTACGTTATATGACTGCACGGCAACATAGAGAGATGTGCCCACGTCGAGAACCCCAGACAGAGTAATTAGGGCTCCAACATCCAGGCTACCTATCGACGCTTGTGCTGGAAATGGAGCATAGTAGAGTACGTAGCCTGTTGCACCCGGCACTTCAGTCCAGCTAATCGTAACGGTCGTGCCCTCTACCACCAAAACTTACGATACCCACTTGCACAAACGAATTTCCGCTGGCGATAGTGAGCGGGCCTCCGCTATCACCCTGGCAGGTGTCGGTAGTCGATACTGCAGTACTGCCGCCGGCACAGATCATGTTGTCTGTAATCCCGTCGATATAAATATCTAGGCAAGTGCTGTTATCAACTATCGTCTGCCTAGCTTGTAGAAGCGTATCCGATGAATTGATGGATTCGTTAGTTTCGTCTACTGCCGTAGTTCCCCAGCCCATGATGATCGCTTCAAGGCCTGCATCGATAGTCGCTGCTTCCGCTGACAGTAATGACACCGGCTGCAGGCCTACTGCCGCCGTGATCTCAACAAGCGCAATATCGAAGTCATTCGCGTTCGGGCTCGTGGCCACATCTGGCTGGTAATTTGGATGAATAATAATCTGCCCGATCGCTCCTTCAATCGCCCCAGCTCCGGGAGGTGTAGTTGTATCTGTGTTTAAGAAAACCACACTGAGCGCACCGGTCTCGAGATCGATCGCATCACCCGCTTCGTTGAGGAATCAATGTGCCGCGGCAAGAATCCAAGTTGGAGAAATAAGACTAGCACCACAAAATTGCTCACCAGTGTCTAAGCCAAGATAGGCCATCCAGGGGTAGGTAGAAATCGAACCTGCCGTACCATTGATAATGGCCGAACTGTCTGCAGCCTTAGAATTTTTCCCGCTCTCATCTGTGGCGAAAGTGGCGCTCACCATAGAAATTAGAAACAGAGACAGTAATAGGGGTTTGAATGTGAATTTGATGGCGGAGCCCTCACGTTAGTTATTGCTATTAATGTCGCCTGACATGGGCCGCAACCTTGGCATATAAAAGTAGTTAGTTATTGAGCGCAATGCAATCGAGGCTGCTACTAGTCTAGTTTCTGCCAGGTGTTTTCTGCGGTATTTGATGCTACTGCTTTCTCGATGAACTCCATACCCCGCAGGCCATCGACTATGCCGGGGACTAGCATTGCATCCGGGTCACACTCTCGATTGCTCTTGCGTGCATTCAATTGCTCGGCGATATCTCTATAGAGTGTGGCGAAGGCTTCTAGAAAACCCTCTGGGTGCCCGGCAGGCAGACGCGCCGAATAACCAGTTGTCCCGGGAATACTGGCGTTTGCTCTAGACAGTATTTCTTTGCTACCACCAAGAGTCGTGACACTCAGGTAATTAGGATTTTCCTGCGACCAGTCGATGCCGGCCTTGTCACCATAGAGCCGAATACGTAGCGCGTTCTCGTTGCCGGTCGCTATCTGGCTGGACCAGAGGCTGCCTTTGGCGCCATTGTCGAAACGCAGGAGAATATTGGCGTTGTCATCCAACTTACGCTGGCCTACGAACGAGTTCAGATCGGCAAGCAGTTCAGTTGTCCTCAGGCCGCTGACGAATTCCGCGAGATGGAACGCATGGGTTCCAATATCACCTATGCAGCCGCCCGCGCCCGCTTTCTCAGGATCAGTTCGCCAGGCTGCCTGTTTCTGATCGTCGTCTTCGATGTTAGTAGCCAGCCAATCTTGCGGATACTCAACCTGCACGACACGAAGATCGCCAAGTCTGCCTTGTGCTACTAGCTGCCGCGCCAATCGAACCATGGGGTAGGCGCTGTAGTTATAGGTGACGGCGAACAAGAGTCCGCTAGCATTTGCCAACTCGGCTAACTCTTTGGCTTGAGCGAGGGTCGCCGTAAGAGGCTTATCGCAAATGACGTGAATTCCCGCACGCAACATCGCACTAGCAGCAGGATAATGAAGATGATTAGGGGTGACGATGGTGGCGACCTCTATGCCGTCTTCTCGATCGGCCTCGGCCACAGCCATGTCTTCGAAACTTTCGTAACTTCGATCAGCGTCTATGCCTAATTCTATCGCCGATGCGGCCGCTCTTATTGAGTCGCTACTGAGTGCCCCTGCTAGCAATTCGTATCTATCATCCAGCCTCGCGGCTATACGATGTACCTCGCCAATGAAGGCGCCCTGTCCGCCGCCTACCATACCGAGTCTAAGCTTAGGCTGAACTGAAGTGTTGTCCGTCATGGTGTAATCCGTATCAAGGGCTAGTCGATTCCTAGAATTCTTTTATTAGCCGCGTCATCGCTGCCGCTATCCGCAAAGTCATCAAATGCCTTGTCGGTAACGTGAATGATGTGATCACGAATGAACTCGGCGCCCTCTCTAGCTCCGTCTTCGGGATGCTTAAGGCAGCACTCCCATTCCAAGACGGCCCAGCCTTCGAAGTCCATAGCAGCTAGTTTTGAGAACATGGCCTTGAAATCTACCTGACCATCACCGAGCGAGCGAAATCTTCCTGCGCGATCTACCCAACTCTGATATCCACCATAGACTCCTTGTTTGGCAGTCGGGTTGAATTCCGCGTCCTTAATATGGACCATCTTTATCCGATCCTGATAAGCATCCATGAACCCTAGATAGTCCAACTGCTGCAAGACCATATGGCTTGGATCATAGAGAATATTGCAGCGGGAATGGTTATTCACTCTCTCTAGAAACATCTCGAAAGTGACGCCGTCGTGAATGTCTTCGCCGGGATGAATCTCGTAACAGACGTTTACGCCGGCATCGTCGAATGCATTCAGGATTGGGAGCCAGCGTTTGGCTAGTTCATCGAACGCGGTTTCGACTAGGCCTGCAGGCCGCTGTGGCCAGGGATAGAGATAAGGCCAGGCGAGCGCGCCAGGAAACGTAGCGTGATCGGTAAGACCGAGGTTCTTGGAAGCCTTTGCCGCCAATAGCATCTGCTCAACCGCCCACTGTTGCCGCGCTTTTGGATTGCCTCTGACATGCTCGGCGGCGAAACCGTCAAACATTTCGTCGTAGGCTGGATGCACCGCTACCAGCTGTCCTTGTAGATGAGTAGAAAGCTCCGTGACCTCAACATTGTGTGCGGCGAGCGTTCCCTTCACTTCGTCACAGTAATCTACACTTTGCGCCGCTGTGGCTAAGTCGAATAGGCGTTCGTCCCAGCTGGGAATCTGCACACCCTTGAATCCGCGCTCGGCTCCCCAAGAGCCAATTGCATCGAGTGAGTTGAAAGGCGATTCATCGTCTGCGAATTGCGCCAGAAAAACCGCTGGGCCTTTTATCGTTTTCATAGGTTGCTTTGCTATCTCTTCACTAATATTGAGAAATTAAATCCGCAGGCCGTCTCTCTTTAGAACGGCGAATCGGGAAAGTAATAATCGGCAGCATTCTCTCGAGTGATAAGAGGGGAGCCAAGAATATATTCGCCGCTGACTGGAATCTGTGAGGTGAACTTCAATACTGTTAACTCCATTGCAGTCTCGATCATGGCTGGTGGATAGAGCACATCGACTGGAGTTAGCTCATCACCATCCATAACGCGCTTCACCATGTCTTTCATGCCCCCACCGCCGACGATAAAAAGATCGTCTTGACGCCTTGCCTGACGCACAGCCTGAATCACACCGATTGCGATATCGTCATCTTGCGCCCAAACCGCATCGATCTTCGAGAAGCGCGCAAGAAAGTCCTGCATTACACTGAAGCCATCGTCACGATTCCAGTTTGCGAACTTGTTGTCCAGTACGTTGATGTTGCTGCCTTCTAGCTCTGCCATGAATCCGTCGAAGCGCTGAGTATCAATTACGGTTGGAATGCCGCGCAGCACGACGATGTCGCCAGAATTGCCTAGTGCTTCCTTTATATACTCGGCTGACACGCGACCCATCTCTGCATTGTTACCTGCCACATAGACGTCGGCGATACCCTCTTCGCTCAAACCTCTATCAACGACGGTTACGAATACACCGCGGCGCTTAACGTTGCGAACCGGACCTGTGAGCGGCGCCGATTCGAAAGGTAGAATAACCAGGGCATCGATACTATGGATCGCTACCAAGTCTTCCAAATCGTTTGCCTGCTCGGACGCGCTGTTTGCCGTTACCAGAACAATCTTCAAGTCAGGGTTTTCGGCTTCCAGACGTGCCTTGGATTGCTCTGCATGAAAATTCAGCCCCCCAGCCCAGCCGTGAGTCGCCGAAGGTATCGAGACGCCGATTGTGACGGATTGAGCGAACGAGCCCGATGCAATACTCAGTAGAAAAATTGCGAACAAGATGCGGGTTTTCGAAAACAGTACGAGTGACAGCTTGAATGACATGGATACTTCCTTCTAATTCTTTGTTGAGTGCAGGTCTGCGCCTCTGAGCGGGGCGCGGTGGTCAGTATAGCGAATCATAGGATTTCTGCTACTGAGTTGAATTGCGAAAAACTGTCAACAAAAATATTTGTGCTTTTGTGTCTCTATTTCCACTCCAACCGCCCGCGATCCCTCGATTTGGTGATACCCTTAGCGCCGCTTCAGAAATGACTAACCTAGATTTTCAAGTGTTGCCCCGACGAGTTTGTTCGTGAGTGCTGATTCAAGGTTGCCATTTCTCCTCGACTATAACCTCTAAAGATCATGTTTTATGAAAGATCTCACTATCGGATCACCAACCAAGGCAATTCTAGCTCTGGCTATTCCGGTAGCTGCCGGAATGATCTTTCAAACACTGTATTTACTCGTAGATCTCTACTTCGTCGCAGCACTGGGAGAGGACTCGGTTGCCGGGGTTGGTATAGCGGGCACACTACTATTCATGATCATGGCATTGACGCAGGTTTTAGGCGTCAGCGCGGTTGCACTAATCTCTCAGGCGGTAGGCCGCAAAGATCAGGAACATGCGAATCTAGTTTTTAATCAATCCTTAGTTTTATCTGCAGTGTGCGCCGTGATTACTCTCCTGGGCGGTTATTTATTAGCCGAGTCTTATCTAGGCAGCATTACCGCAGACGATGCAGCACTGCGTGAAGGCCTGACATTCCTTTACTGGTTTCTGCCTGGCATGGCATTACAGTTCGCAATGATGGCTATGGCCTCCTCGCTTCGAGCGACGGGCATCGTTAAGCCGGCGATGATCGTGCAGGTTTTAACTGTGGTGTTGAACACGATTCTTGCACCCATACTGATCGCCGGCTGGGGGCCAGGCCCAGCGCTGGGCGTTCTTGGCGCAGGTCTGGCCAGCACTATTTCTATTACGGTCGGCATGGCCCTTCTCACACTGTATTTTTTAAAGCTTGAGAAGTACGTGTCGTTCAGTCCAGCGCTGTGGCGACCTCGATTCGATATCTGGAAGAAGATGATGGACATCGGCCTTCCAGCTGGCGGCGAAATGCTGCTGCTATTCGTCTATTTCTCAGCGGTATATTGGCTGATCCAGGACTTCGGTGCGCCAGCGCAGGCGGGGTTTAGTATTGGTGGGCGCATAATGCAGTCCATATTCATGCCGACCATGGCTATCGCGTTCGCCGTGGGACCCATCATCGGCCAGAATTTCGGCGCCGGCAAAATCGACAGAGTAAGAGAGACGTTCAAGAGTGGCATCATTCTTAGCAGCGTCGTCATGTTTATCACGACAGTGATCATGCAGTGGCGACCCGAAGTGTTGGTGATGTTTTTCACCGAAGATGCCGAGGTGATTGAAGTGGGTGCCGTCTTCCTGCAGCTGATCTCTCTCAACTTCGTCGCACAGGGCATAGTTTTTACCTGCTCTGGCGTCTTTCAGGGCTTAGGGAATACGCGGCCGGCGCTATTTAGCTCCGGCGTGCGCGTTCTAATCTTCGTCCCAATCGCCGCCTATCTTCGCTATCAGCCAGACTTCAGCATCAATATGGTCTGGTATATTTCGATATTGTCCGTCACAGCACAGGCGATTGTGAGCTTTTTACTGGTGCGCAGAGAATTTATGCGAGAACTAGACAGTAGTGAAAACAGTCTGCCTGCGGATACCGAGCAAGCGCTCTAGACAATCCCCCACTATCGGGTAGTTTTCGTTACACCGCGTCCTGCACCTGTATGACCATTCCTTAGTTGACAACCACTGGGGGCGGGAATAGTCTGTTGAAACATCAAAAAACATCAAGGACTGGATCTATGAGAAAACTACACTTTGCTGCACTTTCCACAGCCGCTTTATTGCTTAGCTCTACTGCCTTAGCAGGCGACGGCTTCTCACCTGACGAAGCTTTTCAGACTATGCTAACACTCGAGGGCAAATGGGCTGGCGAAGCTCAAGTTGTTCCTGTTGGCCAAGATAGAGCTGATGCCGCTGTTGCAGCGACTTCGGTCTCTTTCAAGAATATCGGCAATTCCTCAGTGATGCAGACATTTGCTGCAGGCACTCCCGCTGAAATGGTCAGCATGTACCATCAGAATGGAAAAGAAGAGCTTATTCATACTCACTACTGCGCCATTGGCAATCAGCCGTCAATGACTTTCAGAGACTCGGGCGAAGAAGGAGTCATCGACTTCCAATTCACTAAGGGTACAAATATGGACGTCGCTTCGAGCCCACATGCTCATCATAGCTTCCTTCGCATGATCGATGCAGATACTTACGAAACTCGTACTGAAAACTGGGGCGGCGGCAAAGTCACTTCGATTCGCTACACTACAATGAAGCGAGTTGCAGAATAGCTCTAACTAACTTCAATCGCTAGAATCAAGGCGCAACTTTTGTTGCGCCTTTTTTTTGAATTCATTTTCTAATTCCTAGAACAGATACACCTCCAATCCCAAGCAAAGAAACCTTCATGGCTTTAAGCAGAGTTGACGCCAGCCGGTATCGCTTAGAAGGAACTCATAATCTCCTCATTCCAATTAGCTTGGATGCTCCACTTTAGTAGTCGAAATGAGCATAGTATGTTCAGCTACTCTCGCTTTTTCCAGAAGATCGCTCACATGTGCATTCCAAAACATAGAGAATAAATAATTATCAATAACTTAAGAGTTTGCGCAAAAAAAACGAGACTCCAAAAAGCCTAAGCGCGCATGCTCCATATACAAATGTTATGTTCCTGAATTGACATAGTGCAAAGAGAGTGAGAAAAATAGTGAACTGGGATGCATTAGGAGCAATTGCCGAATTTATAGGGGGGCTTGGTGTTATCCTGAGAGTAGTCTATTTGTCACTACAAATTCGAGGGAGCTATCGGACTGCAAGTGGGCGCACTAGACAAGCAACGTCAGATTTCGCCCTTAATATAGCAAGATTTAGAACAGAGCATGCAGATAGATACGCCAAAATCGCTTCCTCCGAAAGCTCACTGAAGGAGACACCGAATTTCAATTTTGGAGTCACATGCAGATAATGGTGTACGGGGAAGCACACTTTCATCAGTTCCAGCTAGAGCTGATGCAAGAGTCCCATTGGCTGGGATTATCCAAATTTCTTACAAATTATATCGATAACGAAGGATTTAGAGATTTTTGGGATCGAGAAAAGCACAGCTTCTCAAAGGAATATTGCGCATGGATCAATGATCGGTTAACGGCGAAAGAATCCTAGTCTTTTCAACACTAGGTCCAAAGGTAAATTTTTTAATCACATAATGTCCAATCCGTGCATACGAAACATAACAATCAAATCAAATATGCGTGTACTTGTTGATTGCATCTCCTTTAGGAAGCTCAGCGAGAAAATTTTAGGATATGCCCTTTGAATTCTTCTCCCAGATAATCTGTGTGACTTGGCTTTTCCTCACTAGAGCTATAACCGAATTCGATCATCCTAGCGCTTAGTTTGTTTTTTCTGCCACGGCCAGGGTCGACAATAACCACTTCACAGGTTTGATTAGAGTGGTCTTCAATAAAATTGGCAAGCAGCGCGATATGTTGCTCTTCATACAATAGATCGCTCCCTATTATCAAATCGAAAAGACCGAGGTCGTCCTCTGTGTCAGCCCAATCTACCTGCTTATAGGAAATAGGCTCGTCTTCGTTGAGAAGCGCATTTCTTGCGAGAAATATCCCTGACTCAGGATGATAGTCAGTTGCTGTAATGTCTGCGTGCTGTTTATTTAAGAGCAGGCTCGCTAGCGCCATTCCACAACCGATCTCCAAGATTCGTTTTGAGCCCGTATCGTAGTCGCTGATGTAGTGGGCAAGAACCTTACTTGAAGGCCACACAACACCGAAAATCGGCCACTGAGCAGAGGATATTCCTAAACTCTCGGCAACACCTAGAGGGTCATGGAATTCTTGTCGATTACGCAAGGTGCACAGATGGATATCTATCTTTCCAAACTCGACGGTCTGGTAGGATAAGCGAAGTTTTGTCATTAGCCTGCCTGTAAATTGGCGCTAAGTCAGCTATCTGAGATAAATGACAAAACGTAGTAGTACTCTAAGCTATAGTATTGGGCTAGAAAGGCAATGTATTTCGCGGAGCCGCGTTTGGCTACATTGATGTGTTCAAGCCCTACGTGAATGTTGGCTTTTTATGGGTTCATTTCTTGATTACCCCCAATCACTTCTCGAAGGATCATGTAAACGAGTGCGCCATGTTAAGCTTAGGCCCCATAACGACATTGATTCAGGG
>OLHZ01000084.1_pt1 | contig 15154 bp, 10 predicted proteins | sample 1609381 | NCBI WGS metagenome assembly OLHZ01 (sample SAMN05416788, study PRJEB24817) | seawater metagenome | isolation source: Sea water | place: Canada:Atlantic | collected 2013-11
ATTCGTCGGCAGCGTCAGATGTGTATAAGAGACAGCTTCTGCCTAACGTGGCCTCTGCACAGGACGTATTGAACGGCGCCAATACCGCTTGGATATTAACTTCGACCGCCCTCGTTCTTTTTATGACTCTGCCAGGACTCGCGCTCTTCTACGGCGGGCTTGTCAGGACACGAAACGTACTCTCGGTGCTCATGCAGTGCTTCTCCATTGCCGTTGTAGTTTCTGTTCTATGGCTGGTCGTTGGTTACAGCATAGCCTTTGGCCCTTCTGAATCGGCCTATTGGGGTGGACTGAGCAAAATGATGTTTAACGGTGTCGTTGTTGACTCCCTCTCGGGCGACATTCCGGAAACTGTCTTCGCCTCTTTTCAGATGACTTTCGCAATCATTACCCCGGCTCTGATCGTGGGTGCGTTCGCGGAGAGAATTAAATTTTCATCCATGTTGTTATTCTCAGCGCTGTGGACGCTGATAGTCTACTTCCCAGTAGCTAACTGGGTCTGGGGCGGTGGATGGCTAGGCCAGATGGGTCTGATCGACTTCGCTGGCGGCACTGTAGTGCATGTAACGGCTGGTATTGGCGCATTGGTATTTGCGCTCGTCATCGGGCAACGCGAGGGCTTCCTAACAGCACCGATAATGCCGCATAACCTGACCATGAGCTTCACCGGCGCAGGCATGCTCTGGGTTGGTTGGTTCGGATTTAACGCAGGTAGTGCACTTGCCGCTGACGGCAGCGCCGGAATGGCCATGTTCGTCACACACATATCTGCTGCGACCGGCGCACTAACCTGGATGGCGATAGAATGGATAAAGTTTGGTAAGCCTAGCGGCCTTGGCGCAATAACTGGCATGGTGGCAGGACTCGCGACGATCACTCCCGCCTCCGGCTCCGTCGGACCAGCAGGCGCACTCCTTATTGGACTTAGCGGCGGTGTTGTCTGCTATTTCGCTACTACCTACTTAAAGCAGAGAATAAAAATCGACGACTCTCTCGACGTATTTCCTGTGCACGGTGTAGGCGGTATCGTCGGTACATTCCTAGCTGGCATATTAGTATCAGGCGACTTGGGAATCTTCAGCGGTAACGGATTCGCTGAGGGCATGACTATGGGCTCACAAGTCGCGGTGCAAATCATCGGTATTCTCTCGGTGGCCGCCTATACAGGCATACTCACCTTCATAATTCTCAAGATAGTCGGCGCCATCACATCTGGCATTCGTGTCACGCAGGAAGAAGAACAGATGGGTCTCGACATTACGGATCATGATGAAAGAGGCTATTCTTTATAGTTAAGCAAGAGTAATTAAGTACAAGACGAAAAAGGCTGGTGGCAGCAATCCCACCAGCCTTTTTATTGGCCTAAATATTTTTCAGTATTTTCACTCGCCTCTAGGCGCTCTTGCGCAGTGTCGTTATGGCATAGACTAGTTTATTACCCTCCATATCAGTGAAATGCGTAGCAACCAAACAAGTGCTGCGGCCGTCTTTGATAAGTTCACCCTTCAGCAAAAATCTCGGCCCTAAAACTGGCGCAAAATAATCTATGCGCATATTAACGGTCGCTGACCACTTAAAATCCTCTTGGGATTTAAATAATGTACGCACAGTGAATATCGAAATCATATCGACATATGTGCCAGTAAACCCCCCAAACAGTTGATCCTTCGGATTCAACAGATGATTTGGTAAATGAACATCCACCTCCACCAAACCTCGCTCCTCGCGAAGGATCTTCCACTTGCTGGATTCCAGTAGATCGCCTGCATTGTGGCCGGGCTTCAAGAATATCGGTTGATCCACTTCTGTTTCGTTTGTCATTACCCGTCCCTTGGGTGGGGCCATTTCAAGGGCAGCCCCGACTTAATAAAAGTTGGCCGAGAATGAAGCAAAAGCGATTGCTGGTCAAATCCGGCTGGCGTCATTTATACTGGCTTAGACTGATATAACCAAGCACACTCTCTACCCACCTAAAATAATAATTCGGAGTAAGTCATGAAGAATCTCCAACAGTCTCTTAAACAGGTCTGCGCTCTGCTGATGGCACTGTCCGTGCTGATCGCCAACAGTGTTGCACAGGGAAACGATTTCCCAACTGCCGCGCCAGAAGACGTCGGTGTATCATCCGAACGTCTGCAGCGCCTGTCCAACACTATGCAGCGCTATATCGATAGCAATATGCTTGCGGGGACCGTGTCTTTGGTATCACGCAACGGCAAGGTAATACACGTCGAGTCGCAGGGTTGGAAAAACAAAGAAAGCAACGAGCCGATGACGGATGATTCCATCTTCGTCATCATGTCGATGACCAAGCCCATAGTGTCGACTGCTTTAATGATGCTTTATGAAGAAGGTAACTTCCTGCTGACCGATCCCATCACTGATTGGATTCCAGAGTTAAAAGGCAAGCAGGTTGTCATCGAAGAGGATGGCATAGACTATCGCATGTCTGCGCATCGACCCATTACATTTCGCCACGTGCTTTCGCACACGGCCGGAGTCGACCCTAGCCGCGAGGTGTTAACTGAAGAAGAATTGGCCTTGTTACCACGCAAGGCGACTCTGGAAGAAACGCTTATTAATCGTGCGCCACTGCCTTTGAGCTTTCACCCGGGAGACGACTGGCAATATGGAAGCTCAACTGATTATGTGGCGCTATTAGTGGAGCGCATATCAGGACAGAGCCTAGTCGACTATCTACAAGAAAAAATACTCGACCCTCTAAAGATGCACGACACCTCCTATATTGTTCCTAAGGACAAGGTCGATCGTGTGGCTGCAGTCTATAGTCCAAGCGGCCCCAACCAGACGATAGAACTCTTTCGTGAGACCGAGTATCGAGAGACAACCTATTTCGGCGGTGTAGCAGGACTATCCTCCACCGTGTCCGATTATTGGCGCTTTAGCCAGATGTTGTTGAATGGCGGCGAGCTGGATGGGGTGAGACTGTTGAGCCCTAAGACAGTAAACCTAATGATTAGTAATCATAGTGGCGATCATGATGTTTATATTCGTGGACCTGGATACACCTTTGGGCTTGGGTTTGGTCTCGTTAATGACGCCGGCACCGCGCGCGACCCGCTCACTCCGGGCACGTTTAGTTGGGGTGGCGCATGGGGCACGATTTTTTGGGTTGATCCGGTGGAGAACATGATCGGCATCATGATGACGCAGATCACAACTTACAGACATCTAACCGTTCGACAGGATGTGGGCGTTACTGCGATGCAAGCCATCATCGACAGTTACAGCAATAAGCCTTACTCCGTCGCTCCCTATACAAAGATAGACTGATAGTTACTCGATTACATCAGGCACAAAGAAGGGGTTCAAACGAACCCCTTCTTTGTGCCTGAATACTAGCTTAAGAGCTACTGATCGAGCAGTTGGTAAATCCGACGAATCGCCCTAGGGTCTGCACCTGCTGCACGAATCTGCGCAAAGTTTTGGCTGTGGTTAGTCATGTCGATCTGCTGCGCAGCCTGACCCGCACTCACACCATCGCTATGCATCTGCGAGGTCTTACTCCACAAATCGCGCAAATAAGTTTGAAAGTGCCCTATCGTTTCCTTGCTACGCATCACCGGGCCATGACCTGGAAGCCATGCATCGAAGTCGAGTGAGAGCAAACCATCAAGGGTAGCTGGCCACTCATCGACATGCCCATCACCCATATACGCCAGCCCGGGCAACATCATATCGCCTGTAAACACGATCTTATCCTGCGGAAGATAGACAACCACATCGCCGCCAGTATGAGCACGACCGAAATGATGGAGTTGAATCTCGCGACTACCATCGGCAACGACTTGAAACAAAGTCATCTTGGTCTCAAGGGTAATATTCGGTGGCGTAGGTTGCACTTCATCAATCGCGTTCATGTAATCACGCTGTACCCGATGGCGCTCTTCCAACCTTGCCTTTCGTGCAGGATTAGTTTCCGCGGCCGCCTGACGCTCGAGATCTGCCACTACCCCGGGTACCGGATCGGAGAAACTCTTAAAAGTATTCTCCTCTAATACGTTACCGAGCTCGCCATTGAGTTTCTTACGCGTAAATTCATGACCAATGATTTCAATTCCTTCCGGAAAAGCCTGAGCCCCATGAGCATGATCGAAATGGTAGTGGCTGTTCACAAGGTATCGAACTGGCTTATCAGTGATAACTGGTATCGAGTCGAGCAGCGCACGAGCAGCTGTAGGGGTTACATGAGAATCTACGACTAAAGTATCGAATTCACCAACCAAGATCATAACATTGCTCATCGTGAATACAGAGCCAGTGCCGCTGACCAACCAGACTCCTTCAGCGACTTCTTCGAAGCGATGGCTGTCAGATTCAACCACTCTACCCTGACCAAGGACTAGGTTAGGAAGTATCAGCAGGACTGAGAACATTGAGAGTGCTGTAGTTATTTTTCTTAGTGTCATAGTGAATACCTTATGTAGTTCATGGTACAAATTCCAAAATTTGAGATTCAAAGTTCTAGTTCAATAAATTAAGTAGCGCTTCGCCTATAGGAGTCGAGATTCATTTTATGCATACTCCTGCTCTCGCGTGCTCGAGGCGAATTTCTGATGGACTACCTCGCCTTCAGCCCCGCTGCGCAGACTGTGAGAGAAAGAATTCGTAACCTAATCAGTGCTTGGCTCGTCTAAGTACTATTCAAAGAGTGGCTCTACTAGGCTTTGGCACATTAGCGCAAAGGCTTAACCCTGTAAAGAAGCGGTGAATACAGCTTTTTACACCAAAACACTTGGTGAAAACCACCACTTAGCGGGGCAGGCCGAACACTGAAAAAATGTATCTTATTGCTTTTTAACGATATTAAAAACTGGCAAGGTTATTGCTATATTATTGGGTAAGGCGAGAGCCAACCAAAACAAGCAAAAGAGACTCAAGGAAACAGATTATGAAAGATGTCAGTCATACAATGAAATTGAGCGCAGCCACAATGCTGGCGATGCTGTTAGGCAGCTACCTCTACTCCTCCTCTGCCAACGCAGAAGAGGTTCGTGATATCTCGAAAGTAAATGGCAGTATTCGAGTGTCGGCCGAGGAGCGAGTCGGCGACATTTCTTCCGTGAATGGCGGCATCGATCTAGGCAGCGACTCCGTTGCCGCGAAACTAGATACCGTCAACGGCAGGATCGATCTAGATGAGCGTGTCGTGATTGAACGAGCCGAAACCGTCAACGGTGGAATTCGGGTCAGCCGAGATGTAACCGTTCATGGATCGTTGACGACAGTGAACGGCGGTATCCAGACGAACCCAGGCACTGGGGTCGAAGGTCGGGTTAGAACGGTAAATGGTAAAATCACACTTCGCGACACTCACATCGGTGAGAATGTACAAACCAGTAATGGCGATATTCTGCTTACTGACGGCAGCGTCGTCGAAGGCGATGTCATCGTGAAGGGTCGACGCTCTTGGTTCGGGCGATTCTTTGGATTCGGCCAGAAGTCATCGAAAATAACCATCGATGCTGACTCATCGGTCATGGGCGATACCCACCTATATCGTGAAGTCAAACTCGATATAGCCGATGGCGCATTGGCTGGCGAGGTCATCAAACACTTTTAGTACAGCAAAAAGAATTTCACGCATAAAAAAAACGGGTCAAATGACCCGTTTTTTGCGTGAAATTCTTTAAAACTTACTACTTCAGTGCATAACCTGCTTGCTCCGCAGTCTCACGCAACAGAAATTTCTGCACCTTTCCTGTAGATGTCTTAGCGATCGGTCCGAACACTACTTTTTTAGGAATCTTAAAACCCGCCAATTCCTCACGGCAGTACGCTATCAGCTCTTGTACTGGCAACTCCTGACCTGGCTTGAGTGATACAAAGGCGCAAGGCACTTCGCCCCATTTCTCGTCGCTACTTGCCACGACGGCCGCTTCCAAAATCTTTGGGTGTTTAAATAGCACTGATTCAATTTCCAGCGAAGATATATTCTCCCCGCCAGAGATAATAATATCTTTGGAACGATCCTTGATCTGCACATAACCATCTTCATCCCAGACGGCAAGGTCGCCTGAGTGAAACCACCCTCCCTTGAAAGACGCTTGCGTGGTTTTCGGATTTTTAAGATAACCCTTCATGACGAGGTTCCCTCGCATGAATATTTCACCCATGGTTTTGCCGTCCTTAGGAACCGGCTCGAGAGTCTCTGGATCAGCGACCATGAGTTGATCCTGCAGTGGTGCTCTCACGCCCTGCCTCGCTAGAAGCTCAGCTCTATCTTTAATCGAAAGTTCAGCCCAGCCATCCTGCGGCGCACAGACCACACAGGGGCCATATGTCTCAGTTAATCCATATACATGAGTAACTTCGAACCCCATGTTCTCCATACCTGCGATAACGGCGGCAGGTGGAGCAGCACCGGCTGTCATCGCTTTTATTCCTTTCTTAATACCCACTTTAAGGCTATCGTCCGCGTTGACAATCGTGTTCAGCACGACAGGGGCGCCACAAAAATGTGACACATTGTGCGTCTTCATAGAATCTAATATAGCTGCATCGCGCACGTGGCGAAGACAGATGCTCGTACCCGCTGCGGCCGCCAATCCCCAAGGAAAGCACCAGCCATTACAGTGAAACATCGGTAGTGTCCATAGGTAGATGGGATGCGCCGTCATGTCCCAACACAGATTGTTTGAAATTGCGTTCAGGTAGGCGCCACGGTGGTGAAAGACAACTCCTTTTGGATCGCCCGTGGTACCCGAGGTATAATTCAATGAGATTGCCTGCCACTCGTCTTCGATTTGAAAACAGCTGTATTCGTCATCGCCCTTCGCTAAGAAAGCCTCATAGTCTTCAGAGCCTAACAATTCTCCTCCAGCGAAAGATGGATCATCTATATCGATGACCGTTAGATCCTGCGGCACTAGTTCCAACGCCGCCTTTATCGTGTCGCTGTACTCTCTGTCGGTAAATAGAACTTTGGCTTCTGCGTGCTCTAGGATAAATGCGATGGCCTTAGCATCTAGCCTCACATTCAAAGCATTGAGTACCGCCCCAGTCATCGGAACGCCGAAGTGCCCCTCGAATGTTTCAGGTGTGTTGGCTCCCATGAACGCGACTGTGTCGCCCGTGCCTATGCCCATTTTCAGAAGCGCCGAGGCAAGAAGACAACAGCGTTTGTATGTCTCAGCCCAGGTATATTGTTTGTCGCCATGAACTAGCGAAATCTTCCGCGGATAAACACTAGAACAGCGCTCTATAAAACTGAGAGGTGTCAAGTGTGCGAAATTAGCGTGATTTTGATCGAGATCGATCTCATAAATATTTTTGCTATTCATGTTTGCTATTGTTCCTATTAGCTATTCAATTCTATTTTTCTGAAATTGGTTTCAAATAGTTGGGCCAGTATATGTTACTTAAGCCTCTCCGCTACAAATCCTATTCACTGCAGAGGCGGGCCTGACTAGATAAAATCCATATCCCCAGCGGTCAGCCACCAGGCGCCATAAAGAACCTCTGCGCTGGGTCCGGGGTTCCAGCTATTACAGGGTATCTCAATACCTAATTCATTCACAATCGCGCCAGCGGTGAGGACCTCCTCCTTGCCCGAACTAGTTATCCATAGACGCAGGACCGCACCGCACTCTTCTTTTCTAAGATCTTGTTTTAAAACAGAAATCACCTTTTTCATCATCGCAACCGGGCATATCAAGTCCATCAATAACTTACCCCCATCGTGCTCCTTCAATACCGCGAACGCTAGCGCCTGATTCGAACTTTCTGAGCGTATAATTACACAGCGATACTGCTTAGCTTTCGAGAAAGGGTGGTTTATGTAGCGATGCTGAATATACTCCGCGTCTCGAACTCCGATAACGCCATCTCTATAGTCATCTTTCATAAGGGCCCAAAGGCTATCCAGCTCTCCGCGCGATACAGCATCCAGCGGATCGTAGACATTGATCGTAGCTTGATGCAACGTCTGCTCCTCACTCGTGGCCGAGACAGGATAAACAATCTCGACAAAGTCATCGGTTTTCTCATACAAGCCGAGGCGCTTTGAAATATTCATTGTCTTCTGATTCGGAAACCCAAATCCTAGCAAGTGATTAACCGTGTTTCCAATCTCTCGTTCCAGAAAAGTAGCCGCCACCTCGAAGAACAGGCTACCCTTACCGTATTGCTTGCGGATACTTGGATGCACCATCACATCGCAGGGCTGTATTGCCAAAGATGCCTCGCCAAAATAGGCAATCTTTCGCGGAGCTCCTCCATAGTGCGCCACGATGTCGCAGCCCTTGCCCAGGCGCGCGACCACACACTTACCGCCACCCTGAACATATTTCCAATTCCATAGCTCTTCATCGAAGTCGACGTTGAAGCTCTTCTCAAACAGGTCGGCAACCTCAAAGGGACTAAAGGATTGAATGTCACCGAATTCCGCATCGGCCCATTCATATGCGGAATTAGACTCGCGGCGTAACACGAACAAATAAAAACCGCGCCTACCGCTCGAGAACTCGTCTCGCATCAATGTAAATTCTGCATGGAGGTCTGCCAGCAGGTTAGTATCCCCTGCCGTTTCTTGGGCAAGTGCCGCACTATGTGTTTCTAGCAATGGACTCACTAATTTCAGGGTATGCGACGCGCTAGTCGACAGGTCCCTACTCTCTAACTCTTCAAATCCAAGTCGCTTGGAAAACTGCTTAAAGGAACTAAGGTTGGGAAGTGCTGAATACTGTATACGAGAATCATTAACAAGAAATTCGCTGAACAGTATGAGTTGACCTGAATCACCGAGTAAATATCGACTCTTACTGAGCAGCGCCATCTGGTCTAGATAACGTATTGAACCCTCATGAATTACGACGTCAGCGACAGCGGGGTTGGTCGATGCTACAAAATCATCACCCGCATAGTGAAAACTTGCTAATGCTTCGATCTGGCTATTCAACAACTCCCCACATCCAAACCAGTAGACAGGTTTTCCCGTTTCAGCCATTGATCTGGCCAGCTGCAGGAGAGTATCGCCAACTATAAGAACAACTGCATTCGCGCCGTTCTTTTCGATCAATTCTTCAAGGCTGGCTGCAAACCTGCGCTGACCATCAAACAGCACGGTGTCGGCGTTTTGGCTCGCTGAATGCGAATCTTCAAAAAGACCATAGTGCTGCAATCGAGACTCGCCGAATTCAAGTTCGAGTATTCTGCTTAATAAACTCAGTGTTGTCGTTTTGGAGCTATAGGTCATGGTCGTTTCGCGGGGTTGCTGCCTTACTTATTTTCGTGGCTAATTGTTCTAGTGGCGATGCAATATAACCCGCCAATACCCCATTGCATAGCCCAGTTCTGCCGCATTCAGAGCCTGCGGCAAATTGTCTCTACTGCAACCACATTACTTCCGCCGGACAGCCTTTGCGGTAGAATAAGAGAATGAAAGCGCAAACTAAAATTTCCGAATTCCTCAGCTTCCTCATCCCAGTTTCTTCCGACGGTGCGAGCCTAGGAAGACAGGGTCTGCAGCGACTTCTGCTGTTACGCACCTTCGTAACCGCAGCCAGTGTGCTAGCCGTAATCGTCCTACAGGTTTTTTCGCAGTTAGAAATCCCGGTCGCATTTATCATCTATCTAATTGCCGGGATCCTACTTTCCGTGTTGATCGGATATCGGCGCCTTGCTACGTCGAATTTTATTAGCAACTTCGAGCTGTTCAGCCACATTCTTGTAGACGTATTCTTCCTGATCATAGTGCTACTAAATACCGGCGGAGCGAGCAATCCGCTTATTTCATACCTGCTGGTATTACTCGCACTCACAGCCACGCTTCTGCCGCAAACTTATGTGAACGTATTTTCTATAGGGGGCATTCTTACCTACACCTCGTTCTTGCTACTGGACCTCACATCCGACCATGACATGGCAATGTCTCCAGAGAATGAAGTCATGACTTTTCAGCTTCACCTCGTGGGCATGTGGGTTATCTTCTTGGTGAGTGCCATTCTCATTTCCGTGCTTATCACGCGCATGGCCAATGCGATAAAAATTCGTGAGCTGAATCTCGCACAAGCGCGCGAGAATGAATTACGCAATGAGCAGCTGGTGGCCATAGGCACTCTTTCCGCTGGTACAGCGCACGCTCTGGGTACGCCTCTCTCTACTATGGCCGTGTTGCTAACCGATTTGGACAACCTAAATGCCGAAGAGCTTAGAGCTAGCGATATAAAAAGCGACATATCGCTACTAAAACAGCAAGTGACCCGCTGTAAAAACTCTCTAACGCAACTTATTCGTTATTACAACAAAGACAATCCCGAAGAAATCGAGAACGTATCGCTCGCGACTTTCGCTGATGACATTCAAGATTACATTGTGAACATACATCCAGCCTCTTCGATCGAATTCCATATCGACGACAAGTCAGAATCGGTTGTTACCTCGAATCTAAGTGTCAAACACGCAGTGATCAATATTATCGAGAACGCTATCAAGGCTGCGCACAGTAATGTAGTCGTGCACTTTAACATTACGAAAGAATCACCTTTCAAATTCGAAATCTCGATTAAGGACGACGGCCCCGGAATTCCCAAAGATGTTATGGAGAAGCTTGGCGAACCCTTTATATCCATACGAAAAGAGAGCATGGGTCTAGGTATATTTCTCGCCAATGCTGCGATCGAGCGACTCGATGGTTCTATCGAGATGCTTAACATGAAAGAAGGCGGTGCACTTAGCATCATCCGCCTTCCCCAACCCGCGCTGTAGCACTGCGCCAGCTCTTGTAGAGACAGGAAAATGAACAAGGAACATATTTTATTAGTTGAAGACGACGAGGTTTTTTCTCGGGTGATGACTCGTGCCCTCTTGCATCGCAACTATGAGGTGTCACACGCTGCTACCGAAGAAGAGGCTCTACAACTGATAAAGAGCACGCAATATAACTACGCCATATTGGACTTGAATCTTGGCGGCCATACGTCCTTGGGATTAATCGCCCCACTAAAGCAAAGTAATCCAGCTAGCCGCATTCTAATTCTTACCGGATATGCGAGCATCACGACTGCGGTTGAGGCAATTAAACTAGGCGCGGACAATTACTTGGCTAAGCCTGCAGACGCTGATGAAATTCTCAGCGCACTATTGTTGAACACAGATAAATCTAACGCGACTGCACATCCAGAGGCGACCCACCTCGAACCTATGTCTGTGCGCAGGCTGGAATGGGAACATATCCAGAAGGTACTGAATGAGCACGATGGCAATATTTCCGAAACAGCAAGACAGCTGAAGATGCATCGCCGCACCCTGCAACGGAAACTACAGAAGCGCCCTGTGGCTAAGTAACAGCGAACCTTACTCTGAAACGTCTCTACCTATCTCCGTCCCAGAGGCGTCATGGTCAGGTGTCGCCCACCGTCAACTATTAGGGTTTCACCCGTTACTACCTGAGGCCCACTGATGAAATGCACAATAGCATCGGCTACCGTCTCGGGCGTCGCTGTAACTCCTAGCGGTGAATTTTCACGATGAAAGGCTATGAGCTCTTCATATTTTTGATCGCCTAGCCCGTCGCGTAGCCAATCGCCTTCGATGAAGCCTGGGCACACAGCATTGATCCGCAATTTAGGCCCCAATGCTCTGGCCAAAGACAGAGTCATCGTCACCAGCGCACCCTTAGAGGCGGCATAGGCCACCGAACTGCCGATGCCGGTAACTGCCGCTGTCGAGGCGACATTGACTACCGCGCCTCCTTCTTCTTGGGATTGCATCTGCTCGCTCACGGCGCGAATCATTTGATAACTGCCAATCACATTCACACCATAGATATGCTGAAAATCATAACTACTCAAGCCATGCAAATCCGAGTGGTCTACAAACTTGGTAGTGCCAGCATTGTTGACGAGAATATCGATACGCCCCCACTTCTCAATCGCTGCCGCCGCCATAGCCAGACAGTTAGCATCCTCTGCCACATTGCCACCTATAACCAGACACTCAACTCCCAGTGCTTCGCACTGCGCAGCCACCGCATTGCCACCATCAGCGTTAGAATTGTAGTTGATGACCACATTGCAGCCATGAGTTGCCAATAACTTAGCCGTAGCGGCTCCTACACCACTGCTGGATCCTGTGATAATCGCGACTCTGTTGCTTAAATTTTTCACGCATTTAACCCTCAAATTGATAATTTCCTTTCAAAGGTGAAACTAGCATAGATTTACGACGATTCCTGTCAAATAGTGAAAGGCAAGCAAATGCGCCGAAGGCACGTATATAAGGGACAAAGCCGTTGCAATTGCATATTTAAGGGTTACAATACGTAACACTTTTGTGCTGGACCTTCAAGCAAAAGAGTAGCACCTTTAGCTGCGTTAGTTAGGACCTCTCAATAACAGGGAAGATCCACCGAAAACCGAGTACTGCGAGCCAGTCTTATAGGCGCAATTATTACGCCTATTTCTAAGACAATGTGAGTGAACGGCTTGAAAAGTGAAAGTGTCAGAACCCATAGTCTTATTGCCGGAGATTGTAGTGAAGAATCAACATGTCGTATCAGCAGGAATATTGATTGCCGTAGTGTTATGGATGGTTATTCCACAAAGCGCTGAAGAGTCAGATGAGAGTAATGCGTCTACTGCCAGCACTATCGTAGCTGTGCCCGAGGGTGTGTCGCCAGGAGAGAATCCTAGTGATTACATCGTACGTGCCGCCAGAATTGATCAGCAGACCTACGGCAAGAAGGTTCGCGTAAGGGGGCGCACGCAGGCATTTCGTCACGTAGAGGTACGAGCTGAGCAGTCTGGCCGAATTGTGAGCGAACCTGTAATGCGTGGAGCGAGGGTCAGCGAAGGCGATCTCCTGTGTGAAATAGCGGTGGATGACCGCGCCTCAAACCTTTTGGAGGCCCAAAGCCGACAAGAGCAGGCGGAATTTGAATATTCAGCCTCCCTAGACTTACAAGACAGAGGACTGCAATCTGATGTGATCGTTGCCCAACTCAAGGCAGCACTGCAATCGTCTAAAGCGGGAGTAGCACGCGCAGAATTGGCGCTACAAAGAACTAAGATCGTCGCACCCTTCGACGGAGTCGTGGAAACACGCATCGTCGAACTAGGCGACTTACTAAATGCAGGAACTGTTTGCGCTTCTGTATTAGACGATAGCCCGATGTTATTAGTCGGGTTGGTTCCAGAGCAAGATATCGGCAGCCTCAGTGTCGGCGCCCGTGTAGCCTCCGAACTACTCACCGGACAGCGCATAGCTGGCACCGTGAACTACCTCGCACGTGCGGCTGATAACGTGTCCAGAAGTTACCGCATAGAAGTAGAGGTTGATTCTTCTTTTGAAAATATTCGCCAAGGTATTACAGCCGAAATTTTAGTCGATTCGGCAGACATTCAAGCACATCTGATCCCCTCCTCCTCTCTCACATTGGACGACAGCGGTCTAATCGGCGTTAAGACTATCGGCGCGACCAATATGGTCGAGTTTAACAATGTTGAAATCGTCGGGGACAACACCAGCGCGATGAATCCAGGCGTTTGGGTTACTGGCCTAAACGGTACTGTCAACCTCATTACTCTGGGTCAGGAAATTGTCTTTCCCGGACAGCAAGTAGAAAGTAATTTCGACTGGTCTCGCTAGTCCTACCAATAATTTGCAGTATTGAAGAGAGCTCACTTCATGAAGAACTATATTGATGCCGCCGTATCACGATCACGAACCACGCTAAGTGTGTTCGTCGCTATCATGATTACTGGATTCGTTTCCTATCTCGCAATTCCCGCCGAGCTAAACCCCGATGTCGAGGTGCCTATCGTTATCACGACGATAATACATCAGGGCATATCACCCGAGGATGCAGAGCGATTACTGGCGAAACCTGCCGAGTTGGAATTGAAGACTGTCGATGGCATTACGGAGATCACCTCCTTCTCTAGTGAGAATGCAGCAACGATCGTTACCGAATTCGATATCGACTTCGAGTCTCAATACGCTCTAAGCGAAGTACGTGAAGCAATAAATAGAGCAAAGGCGCGATTCCCACAAGACACTGAAGAACCACTGATCCAAGAAGTTTCAGCGGCAACGTTGCCAGTAGTTCAGATCGCGGTTGGCGGCGATGGCGTACCGGAACGTGTATTGCTGCAAGTCGCAGAAGAGTTACAGCGAGAGATAGAGATCCTGCCAACCGTTCTTGAAGCTGAAATGGTTGGTAATAGAGAGCAGCTGTTAGAGGCCGTAATTGACCCCGCAAAACTCGAGACTTATGGAATTTCCAACACCTCAATAATACAAACCGTAACGAGCAACAACCGATTGATTCCGGCTGGTCAGGTGGATACAGGGCAGGGAAGTTTTTCGATTAAAGTTCCTGGGCTTATCGAAAATGCCGACGACTTATTCAATCTGCCGCTCGCGTCGAACGCCGACGGTGTATTAACGGTTTCAGATATCGCCGATGTGCGACGTACTTTTAAAGATGCGACGCGCTATTCCTATGCCAACGGCACCGCCTCGATCTCGCTCAATGTAATGAAGCGTAAAGGCACCAGCGTAACTGAGGCGATGGAGCAAATAGATATTGTAGTTCAGCAACTACGACCCAGCTTGCCGCCTGCCGTTGTTGTGTCCTATATCAATAACACGGCACCCCTGGTTATTGAACAGAACATGGGGCTTCAGGGAAACATGGCAACGGCCATGGTTCTAGTACTCATAGTGGTCATCGCATCCGTTGGGGTTCGTTCTGGCCTGCTGGTAACTCTGGCAGTTCCCTTTTCCTTCTTCTTCGCATTCATCATTATTCGACTGCTTGGTTTTACTTACAACTTCATGGTGATGTTCGGTCTACTCCTTGGCCTCGGTATGCTCATCGACGGCGCCATCGTGATGGTCGAATATGCTGACCGCAAGATGGCCGAAGGTCTGAATGCTCGTGACGCCTATAGAGCCGCCGTAGATCGGATGTATTGGCCAATATTGGCATCCACTGCTACGACACTCGCCGCATTCCTACCAATCATGTTCTGGCCTGGCGTTGCTGGACAGTTTATGAGCTACCTTCCAATCACTGTCTTTGCAGTGTTATTTGGCTCGCTGTTCTACGCGCTCTTGTTCGCTCCAACTATTGGCGCACTGATTGGCAAATCCAGCGCTGCCGACAAAACCTATCTGCAGAATCTTGAAG